>Ga0272441_10010819_pt1 | contig 13694 bp, 12 predicted proteins | sample SSMProp6N_FD_193582 | JGI IMG/M metagenome (GOLD analysis project Ga0272441, IMG submission 193582) | Marine sediment archaeal communities from Little Sippewissett salt marsh, Falmouth, MA, United States - SSM-Prop-6N | ecosystem: Environmental > Aquatic > Marine > Wetlands > Sediment ... | reverse complement strand
CCTCGAACTTGCCGCCTTCGGTCGCTTGCACGACACCCAGCTGCACCGATTCCATGACCTCCGCCTCGGTCCCGAGCTGACCGCCCGGGAAAACCTCGACATCGATCGCACCTTCGGACGCCTGCTCGACGATCTCCTCGAAGAACAGGAGCGCCTTGTGCCGCGCCGACGTCTCCGGCTGAGAGTGGCCGATCGTCATCGTGTAGTCCGCGCCAAAGGCAACGACACCAGCTAGGAGAACCATTCCCAGAACTAGAACCGCTTTTCTACGCATCTGCTACCTCCCTTGTCTCTTGTACCTGCTCCTTCCGCAGGGTTGCTGCCATCGATCTAGTGCAGAGAACGCTCGCTGATCACCTCACCTTCGTTTTTTGGTGTTGAGGCTTATGGCCCATCCTGTAGGAGATCTTCCTTGCCGTCTCCTTCACTTCCTCGACGATCGCCTCAGCGTCCTCGCCTCTCGCCCGCGAGGCAAGAAGCGACAGGCTAATTGCTGCGGCAATTCGGCCCTGTGAATCAAACACTGGAGCTGCAAAACAGGCTCCGCCCAAGTGAAACTCCTCCATTTCCACCGAATACCCACGGGCCTTGGCCTTGTCTAGTTCCTCGGTCAGCCGATCGACTGACGTGATCGTGTACTCAGTAACTCGTTCCAGCGGAAGGCATTCGAGGAGGCGCTTCCTGTCATCGGGTTCCTGGTGCGCCAGAAGCGTCTTTCCAAGTGCAGTGCAGTGCGACGGCACCGAGACGCCGACAACCTCTCCGACCGTCGTGTCCGGCCCGCCATTCACTCGCTCCAAGTAGAGAACCCTGTCGCCATAGAGGATGGCAAGGCGACCATTCGCCCCTAGCCGACGGCTAAGTGCTTCCAGCTCCCCGCGAGCGATTGCACGCAGATCGAGCACCAGGGATACCTCGCCGGCGAGTTCGAGCAGCTTCAATCCCAAGCTATACCGCTTTCTCTCGTCGATCTCCAAGTAGCCGTGAAACGCCAGCGTGTGCAGCGATGGATAGATGGTCGTCGGAAGAACACCAAGCAAGTCAGCGATCTGCTTGGCGGTCAGGAATCTTGCCTCGCGCCCAAAGAGAGCGAGGATCGACAAGCCTCGATCAAGCGATTTATTCACGTGGTGAGGGCGCCGTTCCATGGTTCCTCGCATATCTTGAGGTGGCCTCAATATACTCGACTGCAGCCCGCGCGTCAAGTCGCCCCAAGAGCTGATCCTGGGGATGCGCACCGAGATTTCCGCACCAGTTCAGGTGCGATGAACGTCGAAGTCAACCACTTGAGGACGCGATCCTAGCCTAAAACGGGATGAACACCGCCCCCACCCAGCGCAGCCGCGCGGGCTGTACCCTCGTATTGAAGAATGGCTCACCCTCCAACTCAGGCCTGCATCGGCTAGAGTTGCTGTCGCCATGGGCAGTGCTTCCAGCGTTACCTCGGCGTCCAGACGTAGACCTGCTTGACCTTCTCCCCTAAATCCGGTCCAAAGATAATGTCAGAATTGACATGGACTGACATGTAGGGGAGGACACCGAGTACGCGAAGCACGAGGTTCTCCGAAACCGGGATCGTCTACGCCGTCAAGCAGGTAGAGGCGGGGATCTCGATCAAGGAGATTGCACGCAAGTACGGAGTCTGTGAGAGCACCGTCTACCGGTGGCGTCGGAAGTACGACGGGCTGAGTCCCAGCGAACTGAAGCGGCTCAATGAGCTGGAGCGAGAGAACAGCCAGCTGAAGAAGCTGGTCGCTGGGCTGACCCTGGACAAGCAGATCCTTCAAGACGTCCTGCAGCGAAAACTCTGAAGCCTGCACGCAAGCGGGAACTGCTCTTGGAGGTTCGCGATGATTACGAGATCTCCGCGCGCAGGGCGTGGAAGCTGCTCGTACGGACGCAGCGGCGCAAGAAGCGGGCGGCTCAGAGGCGGCTACCTATGCTACCCGCGACGGAGCGGGGGAGCGCTGGAGTATCGACTTTGCCAGCGATCAACTGGCGGATGGACGGCGATTGAGAGTTCTCACCGCGATCGATCAAGTGAGTCGGGAATGCGTGTGTCTCGAAACGGCGCAGCGGCTCCCAGCGGACGCAGCCACTCAGCCACTCGATGAAGCGACGGAGAACTTCGGACAGCCGATGGTGATCACCTCGGACAACGGAACAGAGTTCACGAGCAACGTCTTCGATCAATGGGCGTGCGGACACGGAATCGAGCTCGACTTCGTCGCACCTGGTCGTCCGATGGACAACGGATTCATCGAGCGCTTCAGCGGCAAGCTGCGCGACAAGTGCCTGAACATGCACTGGTTCGAGAGCCTGGCGGAAGCGCGGCAGATCATCGAACGCTGGCGAGTCGAGTACAATGAGATGCGCCCGCATTCCAGTCTAGGAAACCGGGCGCCGACAGCCTACGTTGCAGAGCTACTGGGCGTTAGCTCAAGTTCGCCAGTCCAAGAAGCGCGGTTTCTGACATTATGACTGGACCTAAGGCGGGGGCAGGTTCACTGCAACACGATCAATCGATGACCTCGCTGCGTCGCTGAGCAAGGCACCCCGATCGAAGCGCGTCCCGCCTGCCCATGTCTGTTTGGGTTGCCGTCTGAGAGCAATCTGATGCTCGGGATTCCCAGATGGAGCAGGTTGACCGCCGGCGCAACGTGCTCAGCAACAGACCAAGAAACCCAGTTAGTCACTATCTCGAAATCCTGCCGGAAGCATCACCATCCATAAGCTGCTCGATCTCACTCAGTGTCACAAGATTCGCGTCGCCTTGGATCGTATGCTTCAGGCAGGACGCTGCAACCGCAAATTCGAGCGCGCGCGCCATATTCTCGCCGAACGCCTGAATACCGTAGATCAGTCCAGCCGCAAACGAGTCTCCACCTCCAACCCGATCCCGAATCTGGTGGATCTGGTGGATGGGGGCATATAGCATATCCCCCCCATTCCAGCAAACGGCAGACCACGAGTTGTGGTCTGCCGAGTACGATCCACGTAATGTGATTGCAATAGTACGAAGCTTGGGAAATCGCTGCGACAACTCGCGGCAGACCAATTCGTATCGTCTTCCATCGATCTCGCCGGTGGTTACATCGGTCTCCACAGGCAGAATCCCGAAGACATCACCCATGTCGGCTTCGTTGCCGATTACGCAGTCGCACAAAGCGACCATCTCCGCCATGACGTCCCCCGCTGGTCTCCCCCACTTCCACAGCTTCTTACGGTAGTTCAGATCGCAGGAAACCGTGACGCCAACCTTCTTCGCATAGCGGACAGCCTCGAGACAGGCAGCCGCTGCGCTTTCAGATACGGCGGGAGTAATGCCCGTCCAGTGAAACCAGCTGCCAGTCTTGAAAACATCAGCCCAGTCGACCATTCCAGGCTCGATCCGGGCAAATGCCGATTCGGCCCGATCGTAGACCACATGGCTGGGCCTCGGCCCCGCCCCCTTCTCAAGGAAGTAGATGCCCAGACGATCCCCTCCTACGACGATGAATGCTGTCCCCACACCGTGCTTCCGAAGAGACTGAACACACGCACTCCCAAGCGGGCCTGCAGGAAGACGCGTGACATATTCGACATCCTGGCCCAGTCGAGCCAACGAGACAGCAACATTGGCCTCGCCGCCGCCGTAGAAGACGTCGAAAGAACTCGCTTGCTCGAACCGTAGATTCCCCGGTGGAGATAGTCGCAGCATGACTTCCCCGAATGTCACGATCCTGCCGCTCTGGCTATCCATCTGATCTTGTCCGTCGCTTTCCGGCTCTAGACTGCGACACCGCCTTCACCAGCAGGCGCGCCTTCCGTTCGATCTCGTCGAACCGCCCCGACTCTACATCGGCATCGCTTACAAGCCAGCTGCCGGCACATAGCACATCAGCCCCTGCTTCCAGAAACCCGCGTGCAGAGTCGGCCGTAATCCCGCCGGTCGGCATGAGAAGAACATCCGGCAGTGGCGCTTTGATTGCAGCAATGTATGAAGGCCCGAGCTGCGCAGCGGGAAAGATCTTCACCATCGAAGCTCCAAGGGAACACGCAGCAAGGATTTCTGTCGGTGTCAACGCTCCCGGGATCGCGGCCACATCGCTGTCGAGCGCAGCCTGTACCGATTCCGGTACGATGGCGGGAGACACGACGAACTGTGCTCCGGCATCGATGCATTGTCGGGTTTGAGGCTCCGTCATAACAGTTCCGGCACCAACAGCAGCGAGCCCAGGTTTCGTCGCTACGTCGTGGATGGAATCCAGCGCATTTGGCACAGTCATCGTGACCTCGACGCACCGAATGCCGCCGGCCACCAATGCCTCACAGATGTCCCCAATAGCAGCGCCACTTCTTAGTCGCAACACCGCGACGATCTTCTCCTCAAGTAGAATCTCCACCGTCTCGAGAGCTCGTATCAACCCACACCTCCCGGACTGTTGCAGTGGTTTTCTTCCGTACCCACCGTCACACCGACAGACCCAACCCTAGGCCACTGAATCGACATCCATCCCCCAACAAGGCTTCCACTTTCTTCCTCTTCGCGAATCGTCGTCATCTTCCTGGTCAGCTGCCCATCTGCCCCACTGGGGGTTGCGCTATCTTCCGATGCGAACCGCAGATGAGGCCCACGGCTCTCCTCACGCATCAGGGCTGCTCGTAGTATGCACTGTCCCACCAAGCAAGCATTCCTGGCCTCGACAAAGGCCACGGCATCCTCCGACTCACGAAGGAGCATCTCCTCATCCATGCCCTCAAGTACATCCAACGAAGCGCGGAGACCCGATTCGGTCCGTACCACTCCAGCGCCCAGCTGCAGCGCTTCTCTCGCTTTGGCAATCGGCGCGCCCCCTTGACACGAACCGGATCGCCATCCGGGGAAGCCGAGCTGCTTGGATGCATCGTTCATCGCATCCGGCTTCGCAGGCATTCTGCGCACCTGCCTTGCATGATACGCAGCTTCGTTCCCTGCGATCTCCCCGAATACTTGGCCATCGAGCAGAGCACTGCCACCAGGCCGATTTGCCCCGTGCTGTGCTCCGGCGCATTCCCCACACGCATACAAGCCTCCGACTGCGGTCGCCGCATCAGCTCCAATCCGGATGCCACCCTGGAAATGCTGTATGAACGGCGCCACGTCGATCCGTTCGCCTCTTCGGAGATCAATTCCATGGTCCGCTAGCCACCGCACGGATTCCGGGTTGATCGCCTGAAGGCGCTCCACCGGACTCAAGCTAGGGACTTCCGACACACTCGCGACATCTCGGTACCAATCGCGCACCCGATTCGAGACGTCGCCCGATTGGAGCCATGAGGGATTGGAGCCATAATCCAGATAGATCCTTCCACCGCGAGCCGCTGCGCGTGCCACCAGCACATCGATCTTGTGCGATGGATGTTCGAATGAGACAGGCCAGCTCGCTCCCTTGTCAAACAGTAGATCAAGGATCGAGGATCCAGAGTATCCTTCGTGTGCCAGTTCCGAAAGGAGTTCGCAATCACGATCGTCCACGACCCTTGGCAACGCACGCATCAGACTGCCTGAACAAGCAAGGCTTGTGGCAACTGAGCAAATCCCCATCTGGATGAATTCCATGTTCACCAGCTCCGCACCAGCACGCAAGGCCATTGCGTAGCCGTCTCCTGTCATTCCCGTCGGGAAGACAGAACGCGCAAACGCCGACCCCGCTCCTCCAGTCGCCAAGACAACACTGAGTGCGCTGATCGTGATGAGTTCGGACGTGCACTCATCGATCGCTACCGCCCCCACGACTCTGCGGTGCGCCTCATCACGTAGCAAGTCGACGACCATGCAGTTTTCGAGCGTCCTGACAGGAGAGTCCTGAAGCCTCGACTGCAAAGCCGAATGAATGTCATTGGCTGTGTACGGACCCGTATAGCACGCCCTAGGATATCGCGATCCATCCGTCAGGAACTGCTTCGGATCGCCCTGTTCATCCCGGACCCACGGAACGCCGATCCTTGACAAGTAGCTGAATGCCCGTTCGGACCGTTTCGCCAGGATTTCGGCAAGGGCCGGATCGGAGACCTCTCCGCCGATTCGGTAGATGTCCTCAGCGTGGTGGGCCCAATTCCAGGGTCCGCCGGGCGGCGTCTCTGGGAGGGTTACGTGAAACGCCATCCGGTCCGAACATGCGACTGCCGTGACGCCGGAGCACCCGAGTTTGCCACGCGTCGCGAGCACGACGGAATCGGTAATACCAGAAGCAGCAAGAGCCGCACGAAGCCCCGCCCCACCTCCACCAACAACGAGCACATCACAATCTACCGACTCCGCAAATCTGCTAGACATGACTCTCCCTCCACCCACTTCCCTGCCACTCAATGCAAGCGTCGGATGTGAAAACCACCGTCAATTCGCAAGACCTCGCCGGTCGAGTAGCCCAGTTTCCCCGTTGCAAGAACGGCAACAGCACTTGCAACATCCTCCGGCCTCCCCCAGCGCGCTATGGGGAGCAAACCATCCCCGATGAGTTGCTCATACTTCTCCTGAACACCGTCTGTCATGTCCGTTCGGATAATCCCAGGCTGGACCTCGTAAACAAAGATCCCTTCTGAAGCTAGCCTATCGGCAAACAACTTCGTTGCCATGGAAAGCCCTGCCTTACTGATGCAGTAGGCAGCACGGTTGGGAGATGAGACGGAAGAAGAGATCGACGTAATATTGATCACTGTGAAAGCTCGTCCGCTGTGCCGCTGACGCTGTTCGATCATCCACCGAGATACATCTTGGGTGAGCCAGAAGGCACCCGACAAGTTGATTGCCAAGAGCCTGTCGTAGCTTTCGCTTGACAAGTCCAAGATATCCTCCCGAATTGTCGGCGCCACGCCAGCGTTGTTGACCAGGACATCCAGTCGCCCGAACCGCTCCTTCGTTTCACTCACGAGCCGGGCCCGCGCCGTTTCATCGGAAACGTCGGCTTGCACCGGAATGGCACACACACCAAGGTCTCTGCAAGCCTCGGATACGCGTTCAGCGTCATCTTGCGAGCGTGCGTAGTTGACGATCACGTCAAATCCTTCTGCTGCCAACGCGGTGACAATGGCAGCTCCGATCCCTCTGGATGCACCAGTCACGAGCGCACACGCGCGGTTCATTACTCCTCCTCGGGACAATCGGCTCCCGAGCTATGATCTGTCTCTCGCCGGTCCGCGATGACCTTGCGATACTCCGGTCCGTAGACCTCCCCGTCGTGAACCACGCACCCGGAGCGTCCGCCTCCCCGCATCAGCTCGACGCAGGCCGAACAGCCAATACAGAATCTGTTACTGGCAATCCTGCCATTCTTCAGTGTCTCATTCACGAAGCCCGGATTCGCAATCGACAGTCGGCCGAATCCAACGAGATCGACCCACCCTTCCGCGACCATTCCGGCTCCGATGTACGGAGCGAGGTGGCGGAGCCAGGACAAGCCCGTGGCCACAAATGGAACCCCCGGCACCAGTCGCCGAATCTGCTGCGTCAGCTCAAGTATCCTCAACACGCTGTCCAAAGGGCACTCCGGCGCCGGTTCATCTCCTTGGATCGGGCGGTCATATGGACGACCAATGTGGGCCGAGACGTATGGGTTCCCGAATCCGAGACTGACTAGTTCGATGCCCAGTTCACTCAGCTCGCGCATGAGTCTTGCTGGCTCTTCGAGGTCAGCCTCGCCCACTTCATTCGTACCCCAGCCCCAAGGAGAGGGGGCATTGTCAAAGACACAGAGCCGCGTGACAACTGCAAGATCAAGGCACTCTTCACGGATGGAAGTAATGATGCTCTTCAGAAGCCCGGTTCGTCGCTCGAAGCTCCCGCCGTAGCAACTGTCCTCCCTCATCCGAGCCGTCAGGAGTTCATGCAGCAAATACCCATGACACGCTTTGACATCCACGGCATCGAAGCCACACTTCTCAGCAAGGACGGCCGCATGGACATAGGCATCTCGAATGCGCTCAAGATCGTCGTCCGCCAGCAACCTGCCAACACCGCTCGATACGCCGACAGTCTCCCCTGGCGCCATGCACCGACGAACCAGCTGCGGCGACCGCGAGCCGTTGGGCCTGCTGTATCGTCCGGAGTGCGTCAGCTGGAGGACAATAGCCGGCTCGTGTGTCTCTCCCTTCTGGTTGCGTGCGTGTTCTCTGGTCTCGGCTGCAAGTTCTGCGAGGGCGTCAGCGGTATCCTCGTTGATCATGAGCTGACGGGGATTCCCTCTGCCCGCTGGATCGACCGAGCAGGCCTCCATCCAGATCAGGCCGGTTCCGCCTTCGGCCAGTCGCCGGTAGCGCCGGAACGTGAAATCGGTCGGACGTCCTGTATTGTCCGCATCGCACCCTTCCATCGGGTGAGCACAGAAACGGTTTGGCACTCTAAGCTTGCCCGATGCAAAGGGTCGAGAAAGCGTGGGTTGCGGCTCCGCCGATGGAACACTACCGATACGCATGGGTTTTCCCCCTTATCCTATCCTTCCGTAGCCGTTCTCGATCTAAAGTCGGAAACAACAGCATCCAAGAATCCCTCCCGAGATCCAAGATCATGGGCAATCGCCGCCAACGCCTTCGCAGCCGTAAGCATTCCTGACTTCGCGTCCGGCCCCATCGACTTCTCCGCGAACTCGCGCGAGTGAAGCGCCGCAGAGTCATCACCGAGCACATTGATATGCGGATGAAGAACAGGGAGATGCCAGGACACATTCCCTAGATCTGTAGACGCGATCCCAGAAGGCGATGGCACGCACGGGAATCCAAGCTGCTCTGTATAAGACTCGTACGCTCTCGCAAGGGGTTCATTCGCCACCAACGTCTCATACATCTCGCCAATTGGCTCAAGCTTGTACGTGGCCCCGGTTGCGGCAGAACAGCCCTCCCCCATCTGCCGCAGCTTCTCGAGCGCAGACTCTGCCTTGTCATTGCTTGTCGAGCGGATCTGGAATCTTCCCACAGCTCTCTCCGGGATGATGTTGGCAAGCGCGCCACCTTCGGTCACAATGCCGTTCATCCACACATCGTCTCCGAGTGTAACCCTCGCGGCATGGACGGCCTGGTAAAGCATCACCAAGGCATCCAGCGCATTGATCCCTGCTGCTGGATTTGCAACAGTGTGCGCTGCTTTGCCGCGAAACACGGCTTCGCACTCGAGTAGAGCAAGATACTGCCGTGTAGACCACGTCTCGTCACCGGGGTGGACCATCATCGCGACGTCAATCCCTCGGAAAGACCCCGCGCGCAGTAGCTTGACCTTGCCCCCGCCGCCCTCTTCACCCGGCGTGCCGAGGACGACAAGCTTCGCGGGAATCTCGTAGAAGGCCTTGATCAGTCCAAGCGCCGCTCCAAGAGAAGCCGACGCGATAAGATGGTGGCCGCAGGCATGGCCGATTCCAGGCAAGGCATCATACTCAGCGATCAGCGCTATCGACGGGCCACTGCTCTTCGAGTTGCTCTCGTGGTCAGCTCGAAATGCAGTAGGAAGGCCACCGATTCCCTTCTCGACCCGGTACCCTGCTTCCTCCAGCTCACCCGCTAGCAGTTCCGATGCGTAGCTCTCCTCGAACGCCAATTCGGGTCGGTCGTGAATCCGCCCGGCGACAGCCCAGAGTCGATCTCCGATCGCATCAATTCGATCCCACGTTTGCTTAATCGTTGTCATCAACTCCATACCCCCTGGTTACGAAAGCAGAATGCGAGGGCTCAGTGCGAGACGCAGCCAATCCGCAACGAGGTTGATTGCTATGACCAGCACCACAAGGGCGCCTCCAGGGAAGACAATGAGCCACCACTTGCCTGCCTGGATGAAGCCCTTTCCCATGTAAATCACCTGTCCTAGCGAAGGTTCGGTCAATGGAACTCCCACGCCAAGGAAACTCAGTGTGGCTTCCAGCATGATCACGACGGCAATATCGACCGCGGCCAGGACGAGCAAGGGCGGCAAGCAGTTTGGCAGCAAATGGCGTACCAAGATACGGCGATCGTCGGCTCCGATCGCGCGGGCCGCTTGAACGTAATCCAGCGCCTTCTCTCCAAGGACCTTGCTTCGCATGGTTCGGGCGTACCGAACCCAGTAGATCGCCGAGATTGCCAGAATCACGGGAGCAATCCCACTTCCCTCGATGAGGCCTGAGAGCAGAATAGCTACGAGGATCGCCGGAAAGGCGTAGACAAGGTCCGCCATCCGCATGATCAGTCCACCAAGAGCCCCCTCGTAGTACCCAGCGAGCAACCCTAGGAAGCCACCGAGAATCCCAGCTGCACCCACGACACCCAATGAAACCAGCAACGACGTGCGCAATCCGTAGATGATCAGAGACAAAATATCTCTTCCCTGCTCATCGGTCCCGAAGAGGTAGGGCGCCCGCCCATCCGCGAACCAGATTGGCGGAAGCAAGCTGTTGCGCAGAGAGACGGTCGTCAGGTCATATGGGTTCGACGGTGCAACCCACGGTGCGAAGACCGCCGCAATCACTGCCAGAAGCAGGATGAGTACGCCTCCAAGAGCGCTCGGCGTTCGTACAAGCCTTCTCAGTACGTTCACTGTGGTGCCGGTCTGCATTCGAAGTGCCCTCCATCCGGATACAGCTAGCTGTAAACGATCCGGGGATCAAGCCATGAGTAGACAAGGTCGACAGCCAGATTTGCAATAGCAATGACAACCGCAATAAACATGATATAAACGACAATCACGGGGTTATCGCTGGTGTATATGGAAGAAATCAGTAGCTTCCCCAGCCCTGGCCATTGAAAGACTGTCTCCGTGACAATCGAGAACCCGAGCATCTCACCGAACTGCAATCCGAGTATCGTGATGGCCGGCAGCGCTGCGTTTCTCAATCCATGCTTCACGACGACTTTTCGGCGCGCGAGCCCCTTCGACTGCGCCGTTCGAATGTAGTCCTTCGACAGGACCTCGAGCATCTCGGCCCGGACCAGTCGAACGATAAGGGCAAATTGGTAGAACGAGAGTGCCAGCGCAGGGAGAATCAAGTGTCGCAGCCCATCGCCTGTGAGAAGACCCGTCCGCCATCCCCCGAGTGCCAATGTTTCACCGCGACCCGAAGAGGGAAGCCAATGCAGCTCAACGGCGAATGCCAGGATAAGCAGCAACCCGATGAGGAAGGTAGGGGTGGAGATCCCCAGGATCGATGTGGTCATGACGCCGCGGCTCAGCAGGCTCCTCGGGCGAACGGCGGTGTATGTGCCCATGATTCCGCCGAAGACCGCAGTCAGGACGATCGCCACAACGACGAGTTCAAGCGTCGCAGGAACGCGCTCGGTGATCACCTCGATGACCGGCCGGATATGAACGTAGGAGTTGCCGAGATCTCCCCGCAACGCACGCGACACAAACACGAAATACTGTACGTAGAACGGTCTGTCGAGCCCCAGCCTCTCTCGAGCTTGCTGAACGATCTCGGGCGTTGTGTGCTCGTAGCCAATGACCGCCATCACGGGATCGCCGAGGTATTGGAACACCGCGAAACAGATAAATGACACGGCAACCAGCACAAGGAGCGTCTCTCCCAAGCGTTTCAGCAGGTACCCAATCATCCAGCCTCCGGAAGACACTGGGGGGCAGATCCCTGCCCCCCAACGCGTCACTCTTTACTTGAACGAGATGTCTCGCACGATGATGTACATGTCCGACCGTGGTGTGAAATCGATCAGTCCCGCACGCGCGCCATAGATGTCGTACTGCGCGTACAACGGGAGAACCGCGATTTCCTCCATCGCGATTCGGTTGGCTTGCTTCAGCAGGTCAGCGCGTTCATCGGCTGACAGCGCCTGATTTGCCTCAGCACACAGTCGATCCACCTCCTGGTTGCTGTACCAGCCAGCGTTCCAGCCGCCCTGACTGCCGTTGGGATCGCGGGTCAGGATGTGCTGCCCAAACGCTTCGTACAGGTCGTATGAGCCTTCTCGCCATCCGGTCAACCAGAAATCGGTCTCGGCGTTCATGATCTCCCCGAAATGGACAGAGCGCGAGCGCACGTTGAGCAAGCACTCAATCCCCACCTGGCGCAGGTACGTAGTAACGGCGAGACTCACCTGCTCGTCCTTCGGGTAGCGATCGAATACCGAATCAAGCGTGATCTCGAATCCATTGGGGTATCCGGCTTCCTCCAGCAGCTCGCGGGCACGCACCGGATCGTACTCAAACTGGCGCTCCATCGTTCCATCGAAACCCGGATACGCCGACTCGGGCCCCGCAACGATCGTCGTGGCCGGTGTCGCGTAGCCATCGAAGATCACTCCGATGATCTCGTCGATGTTGATCGCCATGTACATTGCCTGGCGAACACGCAGATCAGCCGTCGGGAACCCTTCGGAGTGCTCGAACCCAAGGAAGATCATTCGATCCGCTGGCTGCGCAATCACTTCGATTTCCGCCGAATCCTGCAGCCGATCAATGTTCTCGATCGGAAGGAAGGTGATCAGGTCGACATCGCCGCTTTCAAGGGCCGCGAGTCGCGTCGCCTCGTCGCTGATGGGCTGAAAAATCACCCGTTCGATGGAAGGAGCTCCGCGCCAGTAGTCGGCATTCGCCTCCAGAGTCAGATGATCCTCCGGGACCCACTCGACGAAGGTATAGGCCCCCGTACCCATCGCGTGCGTGCTTACATAGGCATCGTCATTGCTCGTCGTCCACTCCTCATCCATCACGGTAAGGGAGTAGATCGAACTTGGGAAGATGGGATTCGGGTTCTTCGTCACAACATCGAGCGTGTAGTCATCGATCAAGTCAACCTGCTGGATTGCGCCACCCACTTCCTGATACTCGGAACGCTCGTAGGTACTTGTCCGCTCAAGCGTGAACTTCAGATCGCTGGCAGTGAGTGGATTGCCGTTGTGGAAGGAGACACCTTTACGCACGTGTAATCGCCACGTCAACTGATCTACTCGCTCCCAGGACTCGACAAGCCCGGGTACAATCGTCCCATCCGTTGCGCGCTCGAAGAACCCATCGTACACATTCCGCATCGCACTAAGCGACGTCGTCACAGCATTCCCCATGGGATCCATGCTCCCAAGCGAGGTCTCGATGCCAATACGCAAAGTTCCAGTCTGCGCAATCGCCGCACCACCAAGCAGTACAACGCCGACCAACAAGACCAGACTGCCACGCGCGAAGCCTCTCCAGTAATTCATTCCAACCTCCCTGTCCTCAAACTACGAATCGCCTTCGATGTCCTGACTGCCGCCACTCAATTCACCGACTGGTCTGCAACCACCTCCTCCATCCGCTAGCGGAAAGCATTGGCCGAACCAGGGCAACAGGAACGTCGACCCGCCTCGAGCCATCATCTCTGGGCTGCGACTATCACTCCTCAGACATGCCTCCTGGAACCCCAGCCATCCGCGGCAACTTGTCGGTCTCAGCTGCTGCCGTATATCGTCTTCGAATCTGCCGCAAATCGCTTGCGAGCCAGGGAGTCCGGGATTCCCATCTATTGGCATCGCTCTCTCTACGATCTGAACGTTCCTTCTCGATAGCCGAGGCCTCCGGAGATCGTTCCCGCCACATCGAGAACGAGTCCGGCGCGGTTCTCCAAACCGCCGTTGGCCATTCTGTCCAGCGACATCGATACGCTGACGGCCGCGACGACGCGGCCGTCGAGACCGCGGATCGGGGCCGAGATGCAGGCGCTGCCTAGGTGAAACTCCTCGATCTCCAGCGCGTAGCCCCGATCACGGACGCGCTCAAGGTCCTCAAG
>Ga0272441_10010818_pt1 | contig 13695 bp, 9 predicted proteins | sample SSMProp6N_FD_193582 | JGI IMG/M metagenome (GOLD analysis project Ga0272441, IMG submission 193582) | Marine sediment archaeal communities from Little Sippewissett salt marsh, Falmouth, MA, United States - SSM-Prop-6N | ecosystem: Environmental > Aquatic > Marine > Wetlands > Sediment ... | reverse complement strand
TTACGCACTGAACCTGATGCGTATCACGATCGACGGTGAACCCGAGCATGATCCATTCAAGAGTGTCGTGGATCTGCAACGGTGTACCGATGTCGAACTCGAAGAAGCCGACATCCAGTTCCGCTTTGACAATCTGGAATTGCGCCCGCGCCTGAACGTGACCGCCTGGCCGAACCGGGTTCGTTATCGGGATGACCCCGACACGCCGCTGGCGGAAAATACGATCAGCTTCCGCGTGTACTCCAATTACCCGAGCTTTATCGAACGTGCCGAGGTCCGCATTTTCGAGGAAGGTCAGTCGACCCAGGATGAGCCTGTCGCGGTGGTTGAAGTCGATCAGAACAACTCGGCGGTATGGGCTGCGGAGCTGGACGAGTTCACCGCACCGGTGATCAAGCTCGACTATCTGCTACGCGTGTATGATAGCCACGGCAATTTCGATGAAACGCGTGTCTTACCGTTATGGCTGGTTGATCAACTCAACGAAGAGGAGCTCGAGACGTTCACCGATGAAACCACCGCTGTGGAACAGCTGGTCGGTTACGGTGAAAATCATCTGATCAGACAAAGCATTCCCCTGATCGGCGGCACCGTGCTGGTCAATGGCAGCCAGATACCCGAAGGTCACAGCGTATGGTTGGCGGGTCGGCGTATCCCGGTCAGTGATGACGGCACCTTCGTCGCCGAAGAAATATTCGAGAAAGGCTATCACTCGGTTGAGGTCGCCGTGCTCGACGAGGCTGGCAATGGCGAGCTGTATCTGCGTGAGATGCAGTTCAAGAAGAACGACTGGTTCTACGTCGGTATCGCCGATTTTACGATGGTCAAAGACAGCACCAACGGTCCCGCGGAACTGGTCACCGGTGATGAAAGCAGTTACGACAATGACCTGAATCTTGAAGGTCGCCTGGCTTATTTCACCAATGGCAAGTTCGGTAACGACTGGCAGCTCGTGTCCAGTGCTGACACGCGTGAGGGGCCGGTTGACGAGCTGTTCACCAACTTCATCGAAAAAGATCCAAGAGCCCTGTTCCGCCGGGTCGATCCCGATCGGGCTTATCCGACGTTCGGCGATGATTCCACCGTTACTGAAAACGCGCCCACCTCTGGCAAGTTCTATTTGAAGTTGCGCAAGGATGACAGCTTCGGTATGTGGGGTAATTTCGTCATTAGCTATACCGACACCGATCTGGCGCAGATCGACAGAGGGCTCTATGGTGCCAACGGTTATTTTGTCAGCCCCGAAACGACCAGCTCCGGGGAGAACAAGGTCATGGTCGGAGGATTCGCGGCCGAGCCTGGAACCGTATCCGGTCGTGATGAATATCGCGGTACCGGTGGTTCACTCTATTTCCTGCGTCACCAGGATATCCTGATCGGGTCGGAACGCGTGCGCATCGAAATCCGTGACAAGGACTCCGGTGTGGTTATCGGGGTCAAGAACCTGACACCGGCTCTCGATTACGATATCGACTATATCCAGGGTCGCATTCTGTTGAGTGAGCCGCTGGCTTCAACCGCCGATGATGACTTGCTCGTGCAGGAGAATTCACTGAGTGGAAACCCGGTATTCCTGGTCGCGCGTTATGAGTACACCCCTGGATTCGAGGAAATTAATGACGTTGCTGTCGGTGGTCGCGCCCATTACTGGATCAATGACAAGGTAAAGCTGGGGGTTACCGCCAGTCAGCAGGATGAAGGCGATAATGAAAACGCGCTGAGCGGCGTTGATCTGACCTTGCGCAAGAATGCGGGTACCTGGTTGAAAGCTGAATTCGCCAGCAGCGAAGGTGATGGCAATAGCGCGCTGGGTTCAAACGATGGCGGGTTCAGTTTCGATCCGCTGGACCAGGGCCTGAATCCCGACAATGAGGCCAATGCCTATCGGGTTGAAGCAAGCTCCAGACTGGACGAGATGTTCAAAGGCACCGCTGGCTCGGCAAGTGTTTATGTGCAGAGCCGTGAGGCGGGCTATTCTGCCCCAGGCCAGCTTAGCTCGACCGATGTCAATCAGTATGGCGGTAAACTCAACATCACGCTGACGGAACGCACCCGCTTGAATGTGAAGGCGGACAGCCGTGAACAGGAAGATTCGCTGAGTGTGGCCGCAGTCGATGCGGACGCCGATTATGTGCTGAGTGAAAACTGGCGCCTGACCGCCGGCGGCCGGTTTGACAGCCGCGAAGACAATTCCGCAGAGGTGCCTGTGACCCAGAAGCAGGGTGATCGTTTCGATCTGGCCTTACAGGCGACCTTCGACTCGCGCAAGGACTGGACGGCTTATGGTTTCAGCCAGCTCACAGCCAATACCACAGGCAACCGTGAGGACAACAATCGCGTCGGTGCTGGCGGCCAGATCCGAGCCACGAAGAAGCTGAATCTGGATGGTGAACTGTCCTACGGCGATACCGGACCAGGGGCAAGACTGGGTTCCGATTATCTGATCTCTGACCGCAGCAGCATCTACTGGAATTACTCTCTGGTAAATGAGCGCACCGATAATGGTCTGCGATCACGCAGCGGCAACATGAACACCGGATTTCGCACGCGCTATTCGGATACTGCCAGTATCTATGGTGAGCAACGCTATTCCCATGGCGATGTGCCGACGGCCCTGACCCACGCGCTTGGCGTCGATCTCGCGCCGACCGACCGCTGGACCTATGGTGCCAGTATCGAGGTCGGCACTTTGTCAGATCAGAGCACCGGTGCAGAGACCGACCGCAAAGCAATCGGATTGACCCTGGGTTATACCCGTGCAGCGACATTGGGTGCAGCTGCGATCGAGTACCGGACCGACGATACCGAAGATTCCAGTGGCGCAACCAACAATCGTGTGACCTGGCTGTTCAAGAGTAACATTCAGCATCAGCTGGATCCCTCGTGGCGCCTTCTTGGCAAGTTGAATTTCTCGCATAGCGAGAGTTCACAGGGAGAATTCTATGATGGCAAGTTCACCGAAGCCGTATTCGGTTCTGGCTATCGTCCGGTCAGCAACGATCGCTGGAATACCTTGTTCAAGTACACCTACTTCTTCAACCTGCCCACGACAGACCAGGTGACCAATCAGTTGACGGCTGTCGATTTTATCCAGAAGAGTCATATTCTATCGCTCGACACAATCTATGATTTGTCCAGGCGCTGGAGTCTGGGGGGCAAGTACGCGTATCGTCTCGGACAGGTCAGTCAGGACAGAGTCAACATCGAGTATTTCGACAGCACGGCCAGCCTGTATGTGTTACGCGCTGATTGGCATTTTGTTCACAAGTGGGATGCGCTAGTCGAAGCGCGCATGCTCGATTTGCCAGAAGCCCAGGACAGGCGAAGCGGTACTTTGTGGGGCATTTATCGTCACGTCGGCAAGAACCTGAAGTTTGGTCTGGGTTATAACTTTGCCGACTTCTCGGATGATTTGACCGATCTTGATTACGACAGCCAGGGTTTCTTCATCAATCTCGTCGGCAAGATCTAACAGCAATGTTCTTGGCAGCTGACTTGGTTGATTCGCGCCGGGGCGCTGGTTCAATAGCTTGTGCCAGTTTATGCAACTTCTGAACTAAAGAAATGCCATTGTGTACCGCTAAACAACAAAACAACCATAATAACGTGATGCAAGACCGTGAGAGGCTTGCAATGAGGGTCCGGAATTGAAAAACGTAGAGCAGCCAGTCGATTACGGCTTTGAGTTCGTAGCGCAATTGTGTGAAGAACTCGATGAGAACAAGTTGGATCTCCCCGCATTTCCCGACGTCGCTTTGCGTGTCAAGCGGGCAATTGCAGATCCGGACATTTCAGCCGATCAGATCGCGCGGGTGGTCGGCTCCGATCCGGTGTTCTCCGCGCGGCTATTGAAAGTCGCGAACTCCGCACTGATGAACAGCGCCGGCGCTCAGATCAAAGAGCTCAGGCTCGCGATCATGCGTCTCGGGTTCAACATGGCGTATAACATCGCCGTGTCGATCGCTGTTGAACAGCTGATGAAAACGGGTAAAGCCGACCGCCTGCATGAATACTTCACGGATCTGCGGCATCACAGCGTCGGGGTCGCGGCATATGCCTATGTCATTGCCCGCAGATTCACAACAATCAATCCCGATGAGGCCATGTTGGCCGGCTTGTTGCACGACATCGGCAAGTATTACATATTGACAAAGTCCGAAGATCACCCGGAGCTGTTCGGTGCTTCCGATGCGTTGGGCACGATTCTCAGGGATTGGCACACTGCGGTGGGTCGTAGCATTCTGGAGGCATGGAATTTCAGTGACGATATTGCGATGGCGGCGGATGAACACGAGTCGCTGGATCGAATGCACGTCGGTCCTGCCGACCTTACCGATGTTGTCCTGGTGGCCAACCTGTTTTCGCATCAGCAAAGCCTGGAGCAACTGGCAGAGCTGGATTGGGAGGCAATGCCGGCGCTGCGAAGGCTGCAACTGACTGCGGACGTGGCGCTTGCTGTGATCAACGATTCGCAGCAAGAAATGCAGGCGATCGTTAACGCCCTGGAGAGCTAGCCCGCATTTCTCACCAGGCGGCGTAGACGCTGATAAGGAATTGGCTCTTACGAGAGAAATCGAATGATCGAAAATACAGCGTGTTTTTCAACAGTGCCTATCACGGCTCAGGCCAGTTTTCGCCTGCCCAAGATCGTAGGGTGCGCCGTGCGCACCAGAACCGGCCACCGAACTGAAGATGCGCGGTGCGCATGGCGCACCCTACGGTCTCTTCACTCAAACCGTAGCTATGGCTACGCTTTTCGCTCCAGAGCGGGGCTTACGGGCACGAATCCTGTGCCTGCTCCCGTGATCCTGGTGAGAAATGCGGGCTAGTCCCTGACCACGACTACAGGCGGAGCCGCGTCATTGGGATTTGCGATAGCGACGCGGCAATATCCTTAATGTTTGCGCGAGTTCCAGGAGATTGCTTCGCTGCACTCGCAATGATGGTGAACAAATTGTCATTGCGAGGAGCGACAGCGACGTGGCAATCTCCTGAATCTGGCGCCAGTCTCGAGAGATTACCTCGCTTTGCTCGCCACGTCAGCGGCGCCGACTTGATGTCAGCCCTACCTCTTGGCGCAGCAATTATGGCGTTTCGGAAAGTATGGTAACGTGGCTGGAATTTGCGGCGTGAAAGGTAGGCAGGTCAGAGCCACTGTCGTTCGACAGCCGCCCTGCCCTGGTTAAATCGATCGACTTATTCGCAATCTTCGTCCAAAACGACAGAGTATTCGTTCAGATCAAGCTTGCCATCTTTGTTTTTGTCGAGCTCGCCGAAAGTCTTCTTTACACCGGCATCCTTGGCCTTGGCGTATTCAGCTTCGGTCAGGCCTTTGTCACCATCACCATCAAGATCCTTGAACTTCGGAAGCTCGGCGGCGTAAACAGATGTCGCAGCAAAAACGATGATTGCACTGACGGATGCGATTTTGGTCAATTTCATGAAGCGTTCTCCTGATTTGGTTCAAACGGATGACGGAATTCAGCCACCCTGTCCCGTGCGATTCTACCGCAATACCTGCACTTCTGTCGCCTCCTCGCACGCCTGTACAACTGCGACTAAACTACAATTTCCGACAGCGCATTGCGCCGCGATTTTAGAGCTGGAATTTACCACAGGCGACCACGCCTGACGTAATCGACGCTATGTGACGCTTAAAAGCGCTGATATTCCCGGAACGGACGAGATCCGGGCCAATAAATCCGACATTCATACCTCTCGACAACGCGTAACAGGCAATTTTCGGGCCCTAGCCCGCATTTCTCACCAGGATCACGGGAGCAGGCGCAGGACGGAGCCCGCATGTCCCACCAGATGGACGAGCCCTCACTTGATCTTTGAATCCACAAAGAATTTTGCTCAGTCGGAAATACACTCGGTTATTCCGCTCCTTCGCAGAATCCTTTGTGACTAATCCGTCTGGAACGGATTTGGACCGCAAAGCGACCCCGAAGGGGTGAAATACAGGGATTTATTTCATCAATCCAAATCTCGGCGTGATCATCTCGCCCCCTGGTGAGACAGGCGGGCTGGTGTTCGTAAGCGCCGCTCTGGAGTAAAAAGCGTAGCCATAGCTATGGTTTGAGTGAAGAGACCGTAGGGTGCGCCATGCGCACCGCGCATCTTCAGTTCGGTGGCCGGTTCTGGTGCGCACGGCGCACCCTACGATCTTGGGCAGGCGAAGACCAGCCTGAACCGTGATAGGCATGCTTGAAAAACACGCTGTATTTTCGGTCAGGTGAGTTTTCTCAAAAGAGCCAATGCCTTATAAGTACTCTACGCCGCCTGGTGAGAAATGCGGATTAGACAACGCGTTTTATGGTTTCGCCGTATTTGTTCCTGTGATGATGAATCGGTTTTTGCGTCGGTTCCGATACTGGTTCCTTGTCGCTGATGAATACGGGCGTGATACACGCGCCCACTGCGAAACTGCAAACAAACAGCAAGACGGGTCTGGCAAGGTGTTTCATCTTTTTCAAATCTGGTTCGGTGGTCACGGTAAAAAAGCAGCAAATCCTGTGCCATTCCGAGCGAAGTCTTTGAATTAAATAGAGTTAATGGAAATCCCACAATCAGTACAATGGTTGAATCTGAATTTCTGTAAAGAAGATCGACATCTGCATCAGGGCTAGCCTGCATGTTGCGGGTTAGCCGGCATCAGTGGTGTATACCGACATGATCGCTCTGAGTTCTTCGAGCACTTGCCGCTGCTGGCTTCGACTGAGCCCTGCTGTTTCCTCCACATCTTCCCCGGCTTCCAAGGCATCGATGATCTGATTCACGCGATCACAGCCCAGCGCGCAAACCGAGTCAACCACCGCTTGTGTCTCGGATGTGAGGTCAGGATTCATTTGGCTGATTCATGGGGCTTTTCCAAGTAGTCAGACGACCGCATCTCGAGCAAGCGACTGCTGGTGCGGTTGAAAGCAAACTTTAGCATCTCACCAGTGTACAATTTTTTCGGCGACGCGTCTGCGCTGATGATCAATTTCACCTTGCGATCGTAGAGCTCATCGATAAGGTAGATAAAGCGACGCGCCTTGTCGTCCATGCTTGCGTCCATCACTGGGACGTCTGAAACAATGATGTTGTGATATTCACGCGCCAGCTCGATATAGTCCGGGGTTGCTCTTGGCGCATCACACAGGGTATTGAAATCAAACCAGACCGTTTCTTCGGTATGCATAACTGTTTTGATCGGACGTTTGTGAATGGTCAACACATGACCTTGGCTGATCCGGCCCAGCGCCAGCTGTTGCATACGTTTGATCAGCTGCTCTCGGGTTGCCGGAGTTATCGGTGTGTAATAGATGTCATGCTGTTCCAGCAGGGCGATACGATGGTCGATTTCGCCGTCGATGTGGAGCACACGGGTATGCCGCTTGATCAATTCGATAGCGGTAACGAAACGCTCGCGCTGCAGGCCGTTCTTGTAAAGGTCATCTGGTTTTCGGTTGGATGTTGCCACCAGTGTGACACCCTGACTGAACAGCGCGTGCAACAGACCTGACAACAGCATCGCGTCGGTTATGTTGGTGACGATGAACTCGTCCAGGCAGAGTACACGATAACGGTCGGCAAATTCCCGGGCGATGAGCTTCAGTGGATCTTTGTGTTTTTGCACGCTGGCGAGTTTGTCGTGAATATCCAGCATAAAATGATGAAAATGGATCCGCAATTTTTCATCGAATGGCAAGGCCTCATACAAGACATTCATCAGCCAGGTTTTGCCACGACCGACATCACCCCATAGATATAGACCTGTTACCGGCGTGACCTGTGTTCGGATCAGTGAGCGCCAGAAGCGTCTAACCGGAGAAGCGCCAACACGGCCGGCCTTCACGAATTCCTGGTAGAGGGACTGTAGCGCGTCGACCGCCTGCTGCTGAGCAGCGTCGGATCGAAATCCGCTTTTTTTCAACTCGGCCTGGTAGATCTCGACAGGCTGCATCGTCATCACTGTTTGTACTTATTTGTAAAACAATCAGAAAAGATTTGATATCAAAGTTTAAGCAATTGCATGCTGAAATGGGCTTAATGTTATGTAAACAGTAGAAAAAGCGTGTTTTCGCGAAAGCATCCAGCGCCGGATCGGAGCTGCATTTCGATTGAGACTGAGGCTGATAATTGCTACTATAGGCGCCCATCGGAAGGCAAGCCTATTGCTTGCTCGTATCAAAAAAATAAACCAAGGCGTTTTCTACTTCATGACGCGATATATTTTTATTACCGGTGGTGTTGTTTCTTCATTAGGTAAAGGTATCGCTTCCGCTTCGATCGGCGCCATTCTCGAAAGCCGTGGCCTCAAAATCCGCATGTTGAAGCTGGATCCGTACATTAATGTTGATCCTGGCACGATGAGCCCGTTCCAGCATGGCGAGGTCTTTGTCACCGAAGACGGTGCGGAAACCGACCTCGACCTGGGCCACTACGAACGCTTCGTGCGCTCCAAAACCGACAAAGCCAGCAATTTCACGACCGGCAAGATCTACGAAAGCGTCATTCGCAAGGAACGGCGTGGTGAGTATCTGGGGGGGACTGTCCAGGTTATTCCTCATATCACCGATGAAATAAAACGCTGCATTGTCGAGGGGGCTCACGACGCGGATGTTGCGATGGTGGAAATAGGGGGCACCGTCGGCGATATCGAGTCATTGCCGTTCATGGAGGCAATTCGGCAGATGGGTGTCGAACTCGGCCATGAGCGCGCGATTTTTATTCATTTGACCCTGGTGCCGTATATCGCGACTGCGGGCGAGGTGAAAACCAAGCCGACACAGCACTCCGTGAAAGAACTTCGCTCCATCGGGATACAACCGGATATCCTGTTATGCCGCTCCGAGAAATTGCTGCCGCAAGAGGAACGCCGCAAGATCGCTCTGTTCACCAATGTAGAGCAGGAAGCCGTGATCTCAGCAAAGGATATGAACAACATCTATGAGATTCCAATCTGGCTGCACAGGCAGGGCGTCGATGACATTATCGCGCGCAAGATGAAGCTCGATTTGCCATCTGCGGACTTATCCGAATGGCAGCATGTCGTCGATGCCATGAAACACCGAGAGCACGAGGTGAACATTGGCCTGGTTGGCAAGTATGTCGAGCTGACTGAATCGTACAAGTCACTGAATGAAGCTCTATCGCATGCGGGCATCCAGACCAAGTCAAAGGTGAATATACACTACATCGATTCCGTCACGCTGGAGTCGGGTGATTTCAGCACGCTGGTTGGTCTCGATGCGATATTGGTTCCTGGCGGCTTTGGTGATCGTGGTGTAGAAGGCAAGATTGCTGCGGTCAAGTATGCTCGGGAGAACAAGGTTCCTTACCTCGGCATCTGCCTCGGAATGCAGGTCGCGGTAATCGAATTCGCACGCCATGTCGCGAAGATTGTTGACGCCCACAGCAGTGAGTTCGATGCGCAGACGCCTGATCCGGTTATCGCCCTGATCACTGAGTGGAAGACCGAAGACGGCAGCATAGAAACACGTGACGAGGCGTCTGACCTCGGCGGCACCATGCGATTGGGTGGCCAGACCTGCCTGATTGTACCCGGTACACTGGCCCACCAGGTCTACGGAACCGACATGATTGTCGAACGTCACCGCCATCGCTACGAGTTCAACAATAACTATACCGACAGGCTGGTTGCAGCCGGGCTGGTCATCAGTGGTAAATCCGGTGACAATAACCTGGTGGAAATGATTGAGTTGAAAGACCATCCGTGGTTTCTGTCGTGCCAGTTCCATCCTGAATTCACCTCGACACCACGTGACGGCCATCCGCTGTTCAGTTCCTTCATTCGAGCAGCCTTGGAGAAGCGCCACAAACATGCGGACAGCGGAGAGGTTGCCGCCTGATGCAACTCTGTGGTTTCGCAGTGGGCCTGGAGCGACCACTGTTCTTGATCGCGGGTCCATGCGTAATCGAGAGTGAACAACTGGCGCTGGACACGTCGGCACAACTGAAAGCGATGACCGATCGCCTGGGTATTCCTTTCATTTACAAGTCCTCGTTCGATAAAGCCAACCGCTCTTCCGGCAGCAGCTACCGAGGTCCCGGTATGGAGCAGGGCCTTCGTATCTTGCAGCAGGTTAAAACGCAAGTTGGGGTACCGGTACTGACCGATGTCCACGAGGACACGCCGATTGATGAAGTCGCCGATGTTGTCGATATACTGCAAACGCCAGCATTCCTTTGCCGGCAGACCAACTTCATCCAGAGGGTGGCGGGCGCCGGTAAGCCAGTCAATATCAAGAAGGGTCAGTTTCTCGCTCCGTGGGATATGATCAATGTCGTCGACAAGGCGAGATCGACGGGTAACGAGCAGATCATGGTTTGTGAGCGCGGTGTTTCCTTCGGCTACAACAACCTCGTCTCTGACATGCGTTCGCTGGCCATCATGCGAGCAACCGCGTGTCCGGTTGTGTTCGATGCGACGCATTCGGTACAGCTGCCTGGCGGCAAAGGTACCTCATCGGGCGGACAACGCGTGCATGTACCGGTGCTCGCTCGGGCCGCTGTCGCAGCTGGCGTGTCGGGTTTGTTCATGGAGACCCATCCGGATCCCGACGAGGCGCTGAGTGATGGGCCGAATGCGTGGCCGCTCGGACGCCTGGAATCTTTGCTGAAAACGCTGATCGCGATCGACAAGGTTGTAAAATCAGCGCCGTTTGAAGAGGCGCTTTGACAGCGCCAGCTTGAGCCGCATCGCTCACTAGGGGGCAAGCCAGATGATTGCGCGGAGGTTTGGGTTCAACCAGCTGAAGGTGAAGCCGCGGAACGGCGGGGCTTTTTTCAGTGAGACCAATGCTTCGAGGATTCGAATAGCCGGCGGATGCATCCATCTGGTGAGACATGCGGGTCGACTTTCAACAACTAACATTTCGTTACTGAGGGTGGATCATGTCTAATATCGTAAAAATTCATGCGCGTGAGATTCTGGATTCTCGCGGCAATCCCACTGTAGAGGCTGAGGTTTCACTCGCCAGTGAGGTCATGGGGCGAGCAGCTGTGCCATCCGGGGCATCAACCGGAAAGCGCGAGGCGCTGGAGTTGCGCGACGGTGACGGTAGCCGCTATTTTGGCAAAGGCGTCACCAAGGCCGTCCGTAACGTCAACACTGAGATCAGCGATGCCCTGATTGGCATGGATGCGCAGGATCAAAACTCGATTGATAAAAAAATGATCGAACTCGACGGCACTGAAACCAAGGAGCGTCTCGGGGCCAATGCAATATTGGCTGTATCGCTCGCCAGCGCGCACGCTGCCGCGAAGGAAAACAAAAAACCGCTTTACGTCAATCTTGGCGAAGGCGAATACACGATGCCGGTGCCGATGATGAATATCATCAATGGCGGCGAGCATGCGGATAACAGCGTCGATCTGCAGGAATTCATGATCGTTCCAGTCGGCGCGGCCAGTTTCAAGGAGGCGCTGCGCTATGGTTCTGAAATATTCCACACGCTACAGAAGGTCCTGCAGGTCAAAGGCATGAACACCGCTGTTGGTGATGAAGGTGGTTTTGCGCCCAACCTGTCCTCAAACGAGGAGGCGATCGAGGTCATACTCGAGGCTGTCTCGAAAGCTGGTTATCAGGCAGGCAAGGATATTTTCCTCGGCTTGGACGTCGCCAGTTCAGAGTTTTACAAAGACGGCATTTATACGCTCGCATCGGAAAGCAAAGCATTCAGCGCAACAGAATTCAGCGATTATTTGGCGGCCTGGGTCGACAAATATCCGATCATCACCATCGAGGACGGAATGGCAGAGAACGATTGGGAGGGATGGGCCATACTGACCGAGAAGCTCGGCAGCAAGGTGCAGCTGGTTGGCGACGACCTTTTCGTTACCAATACGTCGATCTTCAAACAGGGTATCGAGAAGGGTATCGCCAATTCCATCTTGATCAAATTCAATCAGATCGGTTCGCTGACGGAAACGCTCGATGCAATTCATCTGGCTCATGTGTCAGACTATACAGCAGTGGTTTCTCACCGGTCCGGTGAAACCGAGGACAGCACCATCGCTGACCTTTGTGTCGCCAGGCAGACCGGTCAGATCAAAACCGGATCTTTGTCGCGTTCGGATCGTATCGCGAAATACAACCAGTTGCTGAGGATCGAGGAAGCACTTGGCGACGATGCAGTGTACGCTGGTGCCAGTGCTTTCAAGCAACTAAAGTAAGTTGAAGCTGATCGTCACTGTCCTGTTCGTACTGTTGATCTGGCTGCAGTACCGGCTGTGGTTGGGTGATGGCGGGATTCCTGAAGTGCTCAGTCTCGGCCGGGAAATCGATGTTGTACAGCAACAGGTCGACAAGTTGCAAGAACGTAATCAAGCGCTCGATGCTGAAGTGATGGACCTGAAAAAAGGCATCGAGGCGATCGAAGAACGGGCACGAAGTGAGCTGGGTATGATTAAGCCGGATGAAATCTATTACCAGGTCATCGATGGTGACATTGGCAGATCGACCGATTAAATCGCCGGTGAGTGATGACTGCCTTATCTGGGCTGTGATACCCGCCGCCGGCATCGGCGCGCGGATGCAGTCCGACATCCCTAAACAATATCTTGATCTGCTTGATCGTCCGGTGGTTGAACACACGATCAAGCGTCTGCTGAGTATTGAGCGTGTTCATGGCATCGTGGTTGCACTTCGTGATGATGACCCTTATTGGCCGCGGATGCGACTGGAATCGGACAAACCGGTCATTGTTGCGGATGGTGGCGAACAGCGCTGCCACAGCGTAATGAATGCGCTGGCTGTACTCTCGGAACAGCCAGGCTACAAAGTCGATACGACCTGGGTGTTGGTGCATGACGCGGTACGCCCCTGTGTGAGTTCCGAAGATATCGAGAAATTGATCGTCCACACTATTGGCACCGAATCTGGCGGTTTGCTCGCGGTGCCGGTGCGTGACACGATCAAGCGTCAAGATGATGGACGGCGCGTCCAGCAGACCGTCGACCGAACAGGTCTTTGGCATGCCCAGACACCGCAACTATTTGCCTGCGACTCGCTTTATCGTGCGCTCAGCGCGGCGTTGGATGCGGAGATACTCGTCACCGATGAATCTTCGGCCATGGAGTGGGCAGGATACCGTCCGCTGTTGATTGAAGGCAGAGAAGACAATATCAAGATTACCCGGCCGGCGGATCTGCTACTGGCCGAGCTCTATTTAAAAGCGCGCCAACGAACGGATGAGAACGGCGTCACCGATGAATAAAACCGTGCAGCCTTTCCGGGTCGGGCACGGCTTCGACGTGCATCGCTTCACTCACGGCGACAGCATTACGCTGGGTGGCATAAAAATACCCCACAAATACGCTTTCGATGCGCACTCTGACGGCGACGTATTGATACATGCGGTGTGTGATGCATTGCTGGGCGCAATAGCAGCAGGAGACATTGGTCAGCACTTCCCCGATACCGACCCAGCTTATGCCGGCATTGATAGTATGATCTTGCTGGCGAAAGTCTATGAACAGGTGGCGTCAGCTGGATACAGTATCGGAAACCTTGACGTTACCGTGATCGCACAAGCGCCGAAGCTTGCCCCGCATCTCGGTGCTATGCAGCGTCGTCTGGACAAGGCGCTCGCCAGCGATGTAAGCCAGATCAATATCAAAGCGACGACGACCGAGGGACTTGGCTTTTCCGGTAGAGAGGAAGGCATAGCCGTGCATAGTGTC
>Ga0272441_10010817_pt1 | contig 13695 bp, 14 predicted proteins | sample SSMProp6N_FD_193582 | JGI IMG/M metagenome (GOLD analysis project Ga0272441, IMG submission 193582) | Marine sediment archaeal communities from Little Sippewissett salt marsh, Falmouth, MA, United States - SSM-Prop-6N | ecosystem: Environmental > Aquatic > Marine > Wetlands > Sediment ... | reverse complement strand
GCTGCCTTATGCCATAGCCCATATGGACTCTCCCGATCTGAGGGGTATTGATGTGGCTCTAATCTACCGGGAAGACCTGTTTTTCCCCCTTTCCTATGAAGCATTTGAAGTTGCTCTGTGGGACGATTACGGTCAAAGGATTCACACGAGAGATGTGCTTTGGATACACGGCATTCTGGATGCCGAGGAGATTCATCTGCTCGTGAATCATTGGCCTTCTCGCAGAGGAGGTGCCTCACGATCTTCTCCCAAGCGAATGAAAGCGGCTTATGTGAACAAAAAAATCGTCCAACGGATAAGGAGTGAAAACCCAAATCCCAAAATTCTGATAATGGGAGATTTCAACGATGATCCCACCGACAAAAGTCTTGTTCAGGGGCTGGGATGTCAATCCGGCAAGCGACTCGATTCTTCCGGCATTTTCAGCCCAATGATCCGTCTGTACAAAAGAGGGTACAATACTCTGGTGTATCGTGACCAGATCCATCTTTTCGATCAAATCTTGCTCAGTGGCAATTTTATCGATTCAGACTCCGATGATGGATTCAGGTTTGGCCGGGCATCCGTCTACAACCCTCCCAGGTTACATATCAGAGAAGGAAAATACGAAGGCTATCCGAATCGAAGTTTTCAAAATGGCAAATACGCCGGTGGATTCAGTGACCATTTTCCGGTCTTTGTAGAACTCATAAAAGATTGATCATTCCAGAGGAATGTCTTCTACTTCTACAATTTTATTGTTGTCGTAGACCACCTTGGTCCTTTTGTCAAAATAATAGTAAAACCAGGTTCCAACCTTGACCCCGTTGTCATAAGTGGCGATGCATTTGCGGTTTCCATTCTCGTAGTAACTCTCCCAGGAAGCATGTAGCTGATTTTCTTGAGTAAGAAATCCGTGTTGCATGATCTGCCCGTTGTCGTAATACACCGTAACCTCAAAAAGGTCTCCTACGGGCTCGATTTTCTGATTCTTTTTCTCTTGTGCTGAAAGTGACAGACAGAGAGCAAATGTGGCGATGAGGACAGTCAGTTGCTTCATGATTTCAGGATTTAGGTTTTTCTGTGTGAATTCCTTAGCTTGTAGGTTTCAAATGTAAACGGTTTTCAACTGAAAAAGAATGATTTCGGTCACTTTGAGCCTTTTTAAAGCACGATACAGGCAAGTTTTACCCGCCTTTTTTATTTTTATTGCCTCTTTCTCGGCACACGCTCAGGATGAATGGATTGACTATGTTGTCGCCAAAGACACGGGTGTGCTTTCCGTTTCCATGGACCTGAAATACTACGTGCAAAAACCAAACTACAAGAATTTGCTGATCGTGGGAACCGAATTCAAACCTTGCATGAAGAATGGATTCCCTGAGCCCGATTCATTGGACGGCCTGTTCTCCTTTTCCGATTCCACCGCGGCTGTCATCAACAGAATCACAAGAAATGAACTGGTGGGCATCCTGACCTACAAGTGTCTGGCATTTGACGTCTACTATGTTAAAGATACTTTGGGAATCAGAGAAAACCTGGGAACCATGATGCAACGTGGTTTTGAAAACTCGGAATTGTACCTGACCCTGAAACGGGACAGGAATTGGGATTACTATTTTACGAACCTTCTGCCAGTGAACCTGTCCGAGGATTTTTTGATCGATCACGAATACCTCAATAACCTGGTCCTGCTGGGGGATGACCTCCAGGGTCTGAGAAAGGTCCGGCACTGGATCTATTTCAAAAATCTCAAACAACGGATCAAAATGTCGGAAAAGCTCGAATCCTTGAAATTTTCTCTAGATTCGATCAAGTACAATCGGGAAAGGCTGTTTCCCTACGAGTTGCAAGTTTCCCGCATGGATTCCATCACACCAAAAAAAGTCTCGGAATTGACCAGGCTAATGAAAGTTTTGAGCCAGGTTTATCAGGCGAGGTACGATGGCTGGGGAACAGAAGTCATTCCCAAAGAGTGAAGAAATTCAATTGCTGAAAGAATTCAATCGGAGAAAAGCTGAAAAACAATTTGTTCAATTTTCGAAACGCGAATAATCTCAATCTCGAAATCAGTCCTCGAGATCTTGTTGAATTTGGAGAGTATAATTTTCTTGAACCCGAGTTTCTCCGCTTCGATGATCCTTTGTTCAATTCGACTTACAGCTCGAATCTCCCCGGAAAGTCCCATTTCCGCTGCAAAACAGACATCCTGGGGTATGGCCTCCTCACGCGTGGAGGAGAGAACAGCACAGACCACGGCAAGATCAATCGCGGGATCCTCAACTTTCAACCCTCCGGCTATGTTCAGAAAAACGTCTTTGGCTCCCAGTCGAAAGCCCGCCTTTTTCTCGAGAACCGCAAGCAGCATGTTCAATCGTTTGATGTTAAAGCCCGTAGATGATCTTTGCGGCGTGCCATAAACCGCTGTGCTGACCAGGGCCTGCACTTCGATCATAAGCGGTCTCATCCCTTCAAGGGTCGCCGAGATCGCAATACCGGTGAGACCTTCATCCTTGTCAGAGATCAGAATCTCCGACGGATTGCTCACTTCTCTCAATCCGTTGTTCTGCATTTCATAAATACCGAGCTCAGCGGTTGATCCAAACCTGTTTTTCTGGGCTCTCAGGATCCTGTAGGTGTGGTTTCGATCTCCCTCAAACTGCAGTACGACATCCACCATATGCTCGAGGATCTTGGGCCCGGCAATGGCGCCCTCCTTCGTAATGTGACCGACAAGAACGACCGGGGTGTTGGTTTCCTTTGCATACTTGATCAGTTCAGCGGCAGACTCCCTGATCTGTGAAATGCTTCCGGGAGAAGCCTCAATGGTTTCGGTATGCAGGGTTTGAATGGAATCAATGATGACCACCTCCGGTTCGATCTCGGTGATCAAAGAAAAAATGTTCTGGGTTTTTGTCTCGGTCAACACCAGGCAATTGTCATTGGATTGCTCGATGCGCGAGGCCCTCATTTTAATCTGGGACTGGCTTTCCTCACCAGAAACGTAGAGAACCCTGTGCTTCATGCCCAAAGCAATCTGCAGGAGCAGGGTCGACTTTCCGATTCCAGGCTCTCCACCAAGAAGAACCACCGACCCTTTGACCAATCCCCCTCCCAGAACACGGTTCAACTCCTGGTTGATCGTGTTAAGTCGTTCCTCATTGCCCGCTTCAATATCCTTGATTGCCAGGGCCTTGGCCGCCTTTCTTGGGCTCGCCGGTTTGTCCCATTGGCGTTTCTCCTCCTTCTGAATGACCTCTTCGACAATGGTGTTCCACTGATTACAGGAGGTGCATTTGCCGGTCCACTTGGGAAATTGGGCTCCGCAATTCTGACAAAAAAATGTTGTTTTGGCCTTGGCCATTCTGTTGTATTTCTAGGATTTCTCGGGTTTGTATTTACACAATTTGAGATCAGTCCCGTCAAAGACCGCGTAGGTAAAATGCGTGATCCAGTCTCCCGTGTTGATATAGGTGCTGTTCTCCCCTACCTCAATCTCCATGGGCAGGTGCCTGTGGCCAAAAAGAAAATAGTCATAGTGCTTGCTTTCAAGCTTCCTCCTCGCATACTGGACCAGCCATTCCTGGTCCTCTCCCAGGAAAATGACGTCCTCCTGACCGCTGATCAACTTGTTCTTGGTAGACAGGTATTGTGCGAACCTGACCCCGATATCGGGATGAAGCCAGCGGTACAGCCATTTGGAAAAGGGGTGCGCAAACACCTTTTTCATTCTCTTGTAGCCCTTGTCGCCCGGGCCCAATCCATCACCGTGACCGATAAGAAAGCGCTTTCCGCCAAAATCGAATTCTTTGGGCCGGTCAAATACCGGAATATCGAACTCCTTCTGGAAGTAATCCCCCATCCAAAGGTCATGGTTCCCGACAAAAAAATAAATGGGGATCCCCGAATCTCTAAGCTCTGCTATTTTACCCAAAACACGTACGAAGCCGCGGGGCACCACCTTTTTGTACTCGAACCAAAAATCAAAAAGGTCCCCGAGCAAAAAGATGCATTCCGCGTCTTCCTTGATCTCATCCAGCCAGGAAATGAATTTCACTTCCCGAACACGACTGCTTTCCGGATCCGGAATGCCGAAGTGCTGATCTGATGCAAAATATATTTTAGTCTTTTTGGTCATCGGCGAACCATTCCGCATAGGAATTGGCAGTTTCGTAGAGTTTCAGGGAATGAAGCGTTACATTTTCAGGAATTCTCTTTCCGATGCGTTCGGCAAAATCGAAAAGCATCTTTTCACTGGTCGGCTGATAGGGAACCAGGACTATTTTATGTGAATGATCCTCAATCGTTTTGGCGAGCTCCCGGTGTGGGGAATTGGAATTGAGCACCACAGCGTGATCAAACTTGACCACAATTTCTTCCTTCACAATCTTTTTGAGATCTCCAAAGTCCATGACCATGCCATTCTTCGGATGATCCGGATCCTCAATGGGCGTGCCAATGACGGTCACGTGCAAATGATAGCTGTGCCCGTGGATGTTTTTGCATTTCCCGTCATAGCCGTAAAGTGCATGGGCCGTTTCGAAGTCAAAATGCTTTGTGATTCTTATCCTGTTCATGATTTTCAAATGCTAAATGACTTCCAATTCTCTTCCCACCTTAATGAAGGCGCTAACGGCCTTGTCAATGTGCTCCTTGGTATGAGCTGCGCTCAGTTGAACTCGAATTCGGGCCTTGCCCCTGGGGACCACTGGGAAAAAGAATCCGATGACATAGATCCCTTCTTTCAGCAAGGCGTCCGCCATGTCCTGGGACAGTTTTGCATCGTAAAGCATTACCGGTACAATTGCAGCATCCGCACCGACGAGATCAAATCCGGCTTCCTCCATTTTCGCCCTGAAATAATCGGTATTGGCCTCAAGCTTGTCTCTGAGGCTGGTGTCATTCTCAATCATGTCAAACACCTTGATCGACGCTCCGACAATGGCCGGTGCCAGCGAGTTTGAAAACAGATAGGGGCGGGAACGCTGCCTCAGAATCTCGATGATCTCCTTCTTGCCTGTTGTATAGCCTCCCATGGCTCCACCGAGGGCTTTGCCCAGAGTTCCAGTGACGATGTCGACGCGCTCCATCACGTTCTTGAGTTCAACGGTTCCACGTCCTGTACGTCCTATAAAACCCGCGGCGTGACACTCATCCACCATGACCATGGCGTCGTATTTGTCAGCCAGGTCGCAAATTTTATCGAGTTGGGCTACAATGCCGTCCATGGAGAAAACCCCGTCTGTCACAATGATCTTGAATCTATGCTGTTCCTCATTTGCTTTTTTCAATTGCTTTTCCAGGTCCTCCATGTCATTGTTCTCATACCGGTACCTGGCCGCCTTGCACAACCTGACCCCGTCAATGATCGAGGCATGATTCAGCGAATCGGAGATTATGGCGTCTTCCTTGGTCAGCAACGGTTCGAACACTCCGCCATTGGCATCAAAGGCCGCTGCGTACAAGATCGTGTCTTCCGTTTTGTAGAACGAAGCGATTCGTCGTTCCAGCTCCTTGTGTATGTCCTGAGTTCCACAAATGAATCGCACCGATGACATGCCAAAACCATGGGAATCCAAAGTGTCTTTAGCTGCCTGGATCACCTCGGGATGATTGGACAGGCCCAGGTAGTTGTTTGCACAAAAATTGATCACCTCCTCCCCAGTCGAAATTTTGATCACAGCATCCTGGGAGCTGGTGATTATCCTTTCGGTCTTGTATAATCCCGCTTCGCGGATCTCCTGAAGTTCCTTCTTTAAATTGTCTTTTATCCCTCCGTACATGTGATTGCTGAAATTATATGAAACGCTTCCAAACTCGGGTGCAAGAACCCGATTCGGCACCTAGCAAAAGTAAGAAAATATAGAGATTAATAGCTTGTTTTGCTATTTTTGCTCCTTAATTCCCGCATATGTCAAGAGACGAAAACCTTAAATTGAAATGGGAGGATATCCAGCGCGATGTTTCTCACAAATTCGGTGGAGGAGAAACCCTGGACCTGGATTCAATCATTTTTCTCATCGGGGTTCAGGAATTGGGTAAAGGTTTCAGGAAGTTTACGAAAGATGAAAAGGTCAATGTCATGCACATTGCCGTTTGCAGGCTTCTTGAGCCCTTCGGCTATTACGAGTTCGATTTCTTCGATGACGACGGATGGCCCCATTACAAGACCGTCGATCAGCTGCCGAATCTGAGGCCCGGAGAGCAAACCGTTTTGATGAAGGAGGCCATAGTCATGTATTTCGAGAAGAAGGATCAGAATCACACAATTTCATAATGCTTTCCGGGAAGTTCTCGAATTCGGCCGTACAACTCGAGACGCAACAAGATGGGCAGGACATGCTGGATCGGGAGCCTGCACTTTTGAGACAGATGATCCGCCTGTATCTTTCCATGCTTTAGAATGGTCTCGAACAACTGCTTTTCCGTGGGATTCAATGAAACTGCTTCTTCGTGGTTGCTGCGTTCTCGAATCGGTTCCCAGTTCAACATAAAAGCCAGGTCCCTGGCATCGGTCAGCATGGATGCCCGATGCGTTTTGATCAGGTGATTGCAACCCACACTGAAGGGGTCGGAAGTTCTTCCCGGTACGGCAAAGACCTCACGGTGATAGGAAGACGCGAGGTCAGCGGTGATCAGGGACCCCCCTTTCTCAGATGACTCGATCACCAGGGTGGCCTCAGACATGCCGGCAATGATCCGATTTCTCTTTACGAAGTTCTCCCTTTCAGGTGGAGTTCCCGTCCAAAACTCCGTGAGCAGGGCACCTTCCTCCATCATGCTCAGGGCTGTTTTATAATGGGCCCTGGGGTATATCCTGTCCAGGCCATGAGCAAGTACGCCGATTGTTTTCAATCCGTGCTGCAATGCGAGGCGATGTGCAAGGATATCGACACCATAGGCGAGTCCGCTTATGATCACGGGGTCGTAAGGCTCCAGCTCCGAAAACATTCGCTTCATGAATGCCGAGCCCTGGGAGGTCATCTTGCGGGTACCGACGATACTGATGACATTGCGTTTCGCCAGGTCGATTTTTCCTTTGTAGAAAAGGAGCAAGGGTGCATCCTCACAGTGTCTCAGATGCTCCGGGTAGTCCGGGTCAAAAAAAGATACCACATGAAGTCCGTATTTCTCAATGATTTCCATCTCCGTTTTCGCTTTGGTAAAAATTCTCCTGCCCTTGAGATTTTGGACGAGTTTCGGGCCTATTCCTTCTACCTCCAGCCATAGCTTTTCTCCTGCCAATAGTGACTCTTTCGCTGAACCAAAATGCTCGATCAGCTTGCGAGCCCCTTTGCATCCTATCCCATCAACCGACAGCAAAGCCAATGAGTAAAAAATCGTATCTGTTTCCATCTCAGTGATTCAAAAAATTGTGCATTCTATTGTTAATAATTTAGAAACCGCACTTGTAAACGCTCTTCAAAATTTTTTAGATTTGTTGAGGTAAAACCAAACTCCCTTAGCTTGAATCTCGCCAATTACATCTGTGATCTGCTGTATCGTTACGAATGTGTTATCGTGCCTCAATTTGGAGGTTTTGTGACCAACGAGAAGTCTGCGCGGCTGGATAAAAGCAAGGAGACCCTGTATCCTCCTTACAAGCAGATCACGTTCAACGGTCACTTGAAGAACAACGATGGCCTGCTTGCCAATTACATTGCCTCGGTTGACAAGATCTCATACGAATGCGCTTTGAATTACATCAAGTTCGAGATTGAGTCCTGGATGGATAAGCTGCGCGATGAGGACTTGAACCTGAAGGGTTTGGGAACCTTCAGCTGGACCGATGGAAAGTTGCACTTTGAGCCTCAAAACAAGACAAACTACCTGCTTTCTTCATTCGGCCTTTCAAGTGTTCTGGCCCGTGACCTTCATGGGGCTGAAGAAAAAGACACCACGGAAGAAAAAGTGCTACCTCCGGTTATTCCGCTGCAAGAGAAAAAAGCTCCCAATTATCTCAAGTATGCGGCTGTTTTCGTGATTGGACTTTCGGCTATTGGCTTTGGAGCCAAGATGTACAACGATTACAGAACAGATCAGTGGGTTGCGGAAGCTCAGAAACAGCAAGAGCAGATCGAACAGAAAATTGAGAATGCCACTTTCGTGATTTCAAAACCGCTTCCTGCCTTGAAGCTGGAGCTAAAAACGGAGAAAAAGAGCTTTCACGTAATTGCAGGGGCCTTCAGGGTTCCTGAGAATGCAGAGCGCAAAGTGGGGCAACTCCTGCAGCAGGGTTACGAGGCTCGAATCCTGGGTGTGAATCGTTGGAATCTCACCGTAGTTTCTTATGGAAGCTATAAAACCCGCAACGAAGCCCTGGGAGCGCTGGACTCCATTCAAAAAAATGTTGCTGAGGATTCCTGGTTGCTGATTCAGGAGTTTTAATATCCCGCTTTTGTTTATTTGGCGTATTTTTGAGGCTTAAACATACGCTTTTTCCCATGCAGAGCAAACATCCCATTGACTCGATAACGACCCTGACAGATCTGGTTCTTCCAGGTGAGACTAATCCCCTGGACAACCTGTTTGGCGGTGAGCTGCTTGCCCGAATGGATCGGGCTTCCAGCATAGCTGCCAGAAGGCACTGCAATCGAATCGTTGTTACGGCATCCGTCAATCACGTGGTATTCTCAAAAGCTGTTCCGGTGGGCAGCGTACTTACCATTGAGGCGAAGGTCTCAAGAGCTTTTAATTCTTCGATGGAGATCTTTGTGGATGTTTGGATGGAAGACCGCGAATCGGGAGAGCGAACCAAAGTGAATGAAGGGATCTACACTTTTGTAGCTGTGGATCGCACCGGGGCCCCGGTAAGAGTGCCCGAACTGATTCCCCAAACCGATCTCGAAAAAGAGCGCTACGCAGGAGCCCTCAGAAGAAAACAGCTCAGTCTTGTGCTTTCAAAGAAAATGGACCCTCATGACGCAACGGAGCTCAAGGCTCTTTTCACTTGATCCCTATGAAGCGAATCGCCTGAGGGTACGCTCAATTCCCGACAGATAGGAGCTCCCAAAAAGAACCAGGTGGACCAGAGTCGGATACAGATTGTGCAGCTCTATCCTCTCCTCCCATCCTTTTTCAAGAGGCCGCATCTCGTTATAAGCGACTAAAAATCTTTCGTTGAATCCACCGAACATGCGGGTCATCGCAATGTCGACTTCCCTGTGTCCGAAGTAAACTGCAGGATCAATAAAAACGGGCTCACCCAATTTGTCGAACATCAGGTTTCCCGACCATAGATCTCCATGCAAGAGGGAGGGCGCTTCCCGCGGAATCAGTTCAGGCAGGCGGGAAAAAAGCGATTCGAAGGCTTCCAAATGCTTGCCTTCGAGCAAATTTCTTCCTTTGGCCTTTCGAATCAGGGGCTGCAGCCGGTTCGAAATGAAAAACTCGGTCCAGTTCTCCATTTTGCCGTTCATTTGATCCAGCGAGCCAATGTAATTGTCATGGTCGAGTCCGAAAGCGTCATTTGCTTGCAAATGAAGCGTTGCGAGCTGACGTCCGAAAAGCTCCCAGGAAGTGCCTGCGGACCGTCCTTCCTGCACATACTCCAGGATCAGAAATTGATGGGTCCCTTCCTCAAAGGTCAATTCAACTCCAGGTACCCGGCATCCAGCCGACGCAAGCAACCGAAGTCCCGCAGACTCTTTTTCAAACATTCCCGGATAGCGGTCTTTCGAATTTAGTTTTAGAACAAATTCTTTTGAATTGGCCAGGCGAAGCCTGAACACCTGGTTGATATCACCCCCGGACAAGGGCCTGACTTCAAGCAAGGGTGCCGCGAGCCATTTTTCAATGACATCTTCAAACTCCATAGAAATTCAAGTAGTTAAATCTTGTAAACCCATTCTTCGGGGTTCTGCCTGTGAACCTCCTTGAAAAGGACGAAGGCAAGGATGGTTTTTCCGGTCGTTTTATCGGTATGGATCCGGCCAAGCTCCTGCTTGGTTCTCACCTGGTCCCCTTTCTTGACTGTGACATTGTCCAGGTTCTTGTAAACAGAGATGTAGTTCCCGTGCTGAACCAGCACTGCTTTCTTATTTCCCGGAAGAACCTGTATGGCAAGCACGCGACCGTCGAAAATCACCCGGGCGTTGGCGTCCTTTTCCGTTGCATAGAACACCCCGTTGCTTTCAATCGTGATCCCTTTCAGAGTTGGGTGAGACTGTTTGCCATACCTCCTGACGATGACCCCTCTTTCCACTGGCGAGGGCAGCTTGCCTTTGTTCGAGATAAAATCCTTTTCCAATTCTTTGGCCTCAGGAGTCAAAGCGAAGCCTGAGCTTTTCACCGAAGTGCTTTTTTTTGAGCTCGCGATGGCCTCCGCGATCAACTTCTCGATCCTGCGCTCGATTTCTTTTTCGGCCTTCTGCTTTTTCTCTATTTGCGCAATGTATTTCTTCTCCTTGTTCTTAACAGCCTTGACCATAGACTCCCTTGAGGCTTTTTCCCGGGCGATGCTGTCTTTCTCCTTCTGGTTCTCAACCAGCAGCATCTCCTTCTCCGTTCGGGTTTGAACCAAATAATCATTCAGATTATTGAGCTTGACGGTCTCAATTTTGATCTCTTCTGCCTGCCTGACCCGGTAATCGGCATATTGCCTGATATAATCCAGGCGTTTATATGCCTGTAAAAAGTTTTCCGATGAAAGCACAAACATCAATCGACTGTTCTTCGCTTTGCTCTTGTAGGATTGAACGACCATGTTCGCATAGTCCTTTTTCAAAATTTCAAGCCGGTCCTGCAGCATAGCCACTTGCTTCTCATTTTCTTCAATCTCAAAATTCAGCTGTCTGGTCTCCTCGTCAATCGTCTTGATCAATTCGGTACGGACCCCAATTCTCTTGACGAGGTCGGATAGATCCGATAACAGGGTTTTTTCTTTCTTCTGGGATTTAAAAAGAAGGGTGTTGATTTCCTGGATCTCTTTCTGCAGCTGAAGTCGCTGCTTTTCCAATTCCTGCCTGCTCTGAGAGTATGAGGTCAAAGGAAGAACGAGCAGAAGCGGCAATAGAAAGAGAATGCGTCGAAGAGCCTGCTCCGCAGAGGATTTTGAGAATTTGGACATCATTTCCCTAAAAACTTTCATTCCAATTCAATAGTTCTATAGCCCTCAGGCATTTGAAAGGGGAATTTCAACGGGACGTCAAATTGAACGCTCTTGTAAATCACGTCGATTACGGTTCTCTTTTGCTGACCCACAGCTGTGATCAGGAACCCTTTGGGAAACAAAGATTCACTAATTTTATCAAATTCCCGGTACAAAATTGTTAAATTTTGATCCTTTTCCGGTTGACGGAGCTCCTCCTTTGCGATTTTAAACGTTGACGGATCCAAATAAAAATAGATGTCAAACATGGGGTTTCTCCTCTTGGGCTGCAGCTCGTATTGATTGTTGACCACAGAAGAGACATACTTGTCTCTTTCCAAATTTAGCAAAGACTCGCCTAAAAATAAACTCTGCACTTTCATAAAGTCAAAATCGGTTCCGAGCCACTGGCTTATCAATTCGAAATTTCCCTTAAACGAAGTCTTCGAAATCTTCTCGTAGAACTCCACCTCTTTGGCGGTGATCCTGAGTTTCGCTATCGGGAATCCCAGTTTGGAGAAATTGATCCAGATAATGGAATCCTTGACCATCCGGAGGGAAGCGCTGATGTTGGGCAACTCTTGGGAACCCCGGTACTTGATCGACATGGTGGCTTTGATCCGCTCTTGCGAAAAGGAGGCCTGCCTGTTCTTTTTTACAATGGCTCGGGCCGGCAAATAGCTGACCTCACTGTCGTCCACCTTAGCACTTTTACAGGAAAAAAGAACTGACAACACCAAAATTAAAACCCAAGCTTTTTTCATGATCCCTCCTTGATTTCCTGGGCTTTATTGAAGTATTCTGTTGCTTTTTTGTTTTCGCCCATGGCCTTGAATGCCAAGCTCAACTGCTCCAGGAACCTGTATTCCATTTCGGGATCATCGATGAGATAGTCCAATCCTTCCTGCAGTGTCTCGGCTGCCTCCTTGTTTTTTCTAAGTTGAATCAGGGCCGTTCCCTTCATCAGGTATACAAAAGGCTGGGCGGGGAACAGCGAAAGTCCCTCCTCACTGTGCTCTAACAGGTCCAGAAACTGTTTCGTCTTCAATTCGCGCTCCAACAAGGGAACGAGATTCTTGTAAGATTTATCTCTCTCGAATGCCTCAAGCAAGGTCTCGCTTTTTGATGCCGGACCGGCCATGAGTTGACTGTCAGTTTCTTCATTTGGGTTGATTGATTCGGATGGGTTCAGAGAGGGTACAGAACCCATTGAACCTGCTTCTCCCTGCTGAAGGAGAGATTCCTTCAGAGCAATCAGACCCTCAGGGACCTTATTCTCTGCATCGAGCTTCCTGAGCAGGCTCACGGCCTGATCGATCTCTCCCGATTTGATATACAGGATAACGAGATCGGCCTCTTCCTCCGGATTGAGCAATACAATCCGGTTCTGGACACCGATGGCTCCCTTGAAGTCATTTTGTTTCGTCTTGATGTCTTTCAGATGACGAAGCATGTAAATGTTTTGGGGCTCCAGCTCCAGGGCCATCCGGGCGTAGTATTCGGCTTCCGTGTACTTGAATTGAAGACCGTAATTCTTGGAAAGTTCAAACAAAACCGCGCGATCGTTCTTGTCGATGTCATGACAGGCTTCAAGAGCGTAAATCGCCTTGTCATAGTTGCCGATCGCCTTCTGGGCCAGGGCTTCAAAAAAGAAGGTCTGAAAATTGATGTTCTGCTGCTCAACGAGCATTTCTTCCGTTGAGACAACGTCCTCCTGTGCCCATAGAGCAATGCCCCCTTGAAGGAGAAAGGCCCAAAGTAATATGTTTCTCAGGAAGCAGGGCAAAACATGGATTTCAATTCATTATTTCAGTTGTGAATAGTCCCCTATGCTGATCGATTTGAAATTTCCATCGAAATGAGCATGGTTTCCTATCATAGCGCCTTTAAGGTCGGCGTTTTCAATTTTCGTGTGGCTCTGGATCAGGGAATCGACGAGAGTCGAATTCTCCACTGTGCTATTGTCCCCAATGGAAACCCCGGGTCCAACCGTAGAGTTTTTCAGAACCACATTCTCTCCAATGTAACAAGGCTCTATAATCGAGGAATTCTCCAAAGATACCGTTTTTGAAACTAAGTCCTGCCCGGCCTCCAGAGCAAACTGGAGAATCTTTGAATTCGTATCTACCGTGATTTCTTTGTTCCCGCAATCCATCCATTCACTGACTTCTCCGGGAACGAAACGCAATCCTTTCTCCTTCATGTTCTCGAGAGCGTTGGTCAGCTGGTACTCTCCTTTTTCTTTAATGTCGTTGTCCAAAAGGTACTGGATCTCATCCCGGAGCACCTCTCCCTGCTTGAAATAGTAGATTCCAATGATAGCAAGATCAGAAACAAAAGTTGCAGGCTTTTCCACGAAATTCGTAATGATACCGTCTTTGAGCTCCACAACTCCGTAGGCGCTTGGCTCCTCGACTTGCTTCACCCAGATGGCACCATCGGCATTTGGGTTCAACTCAAAATCAGCCTTGAACAGAGTGTCTGCAAATGCCACCACACAAGGGCCTTCAAGTGAGGACTTGGCACACTGTATCGCATGGGCAGTTCCGAGAGCGGTTTCCTGAACAGAAACCTTTCCTACGGCACCCATTCCCTCGGCGATATCCATTAGTCTTTGCTCGGTGTCT
>Ga0272441_10010816_pt1 | contig 13696 bp, 10 predicted proteins | sample SSMProp6N_FD_193582 | JGI IMG/M metagenome (GOLD analysis project Ga0272441, IMG submission 193582) | Marine sediment archaeal communities from Little Sippewissett salt marsh, Falmouth, MA, United States - SSM-Prop-6N | ecosystem: Environmental > Aquatic > Marine > Wetlands > Sediment ... | reverse complement strand
GTTCTTCGTTCAACTCCTTCTTGAGCGCGGCGGTGTACTCCTTCACGAGCTCCGTTCCGGCTACCATCAGTTCGCGGCGCTGCTGCATCAGGGTGGTCATCTTCTCCCGGTCGCTGGCCTCGCGTGCGGCGGCGATCTCCTTCTGGAGGGCCTCCTCTTTCTCCTTGTTCTTCTCCTCCTGGGCCTTGAACTTCTCGGCGAAGTCGGCCTGAACCTTCTTGACCTTCTCCTTTTGCTCATCGTTCAGGTCGAGTTGCCCGACCGCCTTGTCGATCGCCGCCTTCTGCTGTGCCGGGGTGCTCCTGACCTGGCCACGGAACGACGTGCGCCGGTCCCTGGCCGGGCGTTCGTCCTGTGCCGACACAGCCTCTGCCAGCACCGCCATCGCAAGGCACGCCAATGCCACCACTGTCACCACGCGTCTCATGGTTCCGTCCTTTCGTCAAATGCCTGTGTGGGTCCCTGACCTGTCGGGAGGCCGCGCCTTCCCCAATCCACCTTCAACGCCGAACCACGCGGGATATTTCGCACAATCCCCTGCAATCGGCCCCGGCCGCCGGCACCCATGGGGGCAGGGGAGGCGGTTTTTGCTGGCCCGCCGCCCCGGCACGACCGTATCATGCCGTCTCGCGACCACTTGCGCGAGGAGCGGACGTTGAACATCCGACTGCTCATCGGCCTGATGCTGTCGCTCCTGGCCACGGCCGGCGGCGATGCCGACCCCCCAAGCCTCCTCAGCCGCCTGGCCTGGCTGGGCGGAATCCTGGCCGTCATGGCTGCGGGCGGCCTGGCCATGCGCAGCCGCCTGGCCGCGAAGGCCCGCCGCGGCGACCCCCTGGAGTCGCTCGTCCGCTGGCACGGCCGCGCGGCCAGCCTGTACCAGTTGCTCTGGCTGGCCTGCTATGCCGCCCTGCTGTTCCTCGGGCGGTGGCCGGCCGTCACTCGCGCCCTGTGGCCCACAGACCTGTGGCTGGTTGACCGCGCCCTGGTCCTGCTGCCGATGCTGCTGATTGTGCTGGCGGCCGCGTGGGGGTCGTTCATCTCGGCGGGTGTCCTTCGCCGTGCTCTGGCCGCCCAGGGGGTGCCGCAGCCCGACGGCCGTTCCAGCTTCTCCGCCTACCTGGTCTTTCAGATTCGTCAGCAGTTGCTCATCCTGCTGGTGCCCTTTGTGGTCGTTCTCGGCACCCGCGACGTCGCCTGGCTCATCACCGGCAGGTGGATCGGCGACCTGGCCGACCTGACGATTCTGGCCGCCGTGCTCGCCGTGTTCGTCCTCAGCCCGGTGATGCTGCGCCTCATCTGGCCGACCGAGCCTCTGCCGGAGGGCCCGCTTCGCAGTCGGCTCACCGAGGTGGCCGCGCGCGCCGGCACCGGCGTCAGCGACATTCTGCTCTGGCGTACGGGTGGCTTCATGGCCAACGCCTGCATGGCCGGCCCGCTGCCCGCCGTCAGGTACGTCTTCCTGTCCGACAACCTCGCGCAGCGATTCCATCCGGCCCAGGTCGAGGCGGTGTTCGGCCACGAGCTGGCCCACGCCCGGTTCCGGCACATCCCGTTCTTCCTTCTCGTCGCCCTTGGCGGCGCGGTCGCCGTCACGCTGCTCAGGCCGCTGATGCAGGCCGTCGGCCTGGGCGGCGACGTGCCGCTCATCGCCGTCTTCGTCCTCTACTGGGGCGGATTCTTCGGCGTCCTGTCCCGGCGATTCGAGCGGCAGAGCGATCTTCTGGGCGCCCGACTCGTGACCTGTCCCGGCCGGGTCGACCCGACGGCGTGCACCGTCCACCAGCCTGACCGATCGGGCGACCCCGATGCCATTTGCCCGTTCCAGGCCTGGGCCTTCACGTCGGCCCTGGCGCAGATCGCCGCCCTGAACGGCACGGCCGTCAACGCCGCACGCTGGCGCCACGGCAGCATCGCCGGACGCATCGCCTTCGTCAGCCGCATGGTCGGCCGCCCCGACGAGGTCCGCCGGTACGACCGCGGCCTCAGGCGCTTCAAGCTCATCTTCCTCGCGGGTGTGCTGGCGCTGGTTGTTCTGACGGCGGTGGCCGCCGGCGCAGGATGGATCGACCTGGGCTGATGTGGCGGGCTAGTCGCGCGGCGGGGCGTGGCCGAACCGGACGGCCACCAGCACGGGGGCCATCCAGTCGATCGCGTCGGCGGCGACGCGCTCCGTGTCGTACCGCTCGTTGATGGGAACCAGGTGGACCACGTCTTCGTCGCGCCGGACGAGCTTGAGCGTGATGCCCACCCGGTCGCGGATCTGCACGAGCGCCGCCTGCCCGCCGCGCACCGGCCCGCCCGCCACGGCGATGACCACGTCGCCGTGCAGGAACCGCGGCGCCATGCTCTCGCCGTCCACCCGGACGGCGAACGCGGCAGGGTGCCGCGACCGGACCGACGGGGCGTCGACGAACTCCGCGACCCCCGACGCCAGCGGCTCGGCAAGCTGAACCAGCGAGACGCCGGCCCCCAACTCATGGAGCGACGCGGCGAGCAGTGGATCGTCGGCGCCGAGGGCTCCGGCGGGGCGCAGCCGAACGTCGAGGCCGAGCGCGCGACCCGCGATGTCCGCGATGGTCACGGCGGGCTTCTCCCCGAGAAGGTCCTGGTAGGTGCCGACGAGTCCGGCGGCCGTGCGCCCCAGGATGGGGATCATGCCGTCCGCCCGGTCCACGTGATGGTCTTGCCACGGGCGGTCGGCCGGGCCGGGGAAGTCCGCCTGGATTCTCATCAGGATGTCGGCCAGGGCGCGGACGGCGGCCGGCGACCGGTCGGGGGCCTCAAGAAAGCGTTCCAGGGTCACCTGGAGGTCGGGCGGCAGGTCCTTCGCGGCGGCGTCGCCGACCTCGCGGGCCGGCACGTCGCGCTGGCCCTCGCCCGTGACGAGCCACTGGAGGCGGACGCCCGCCACCTCGGCGGCGCGCGCCAGCACGTCGGGCGGGGGCACGCGGCCCTTCTCATAATAGATGTACGTCGAGGGGCTGAGGCCCAGGGCCCGGGCGAATGCAGCGCGGCCGCGGCGGCCGAAGGCCTGCTCGCGAACCGCCCTCAAACGGTCGCAAATCCTTGTTCCGTCGCGACTTGTGCGTGCCATCGTGTCGAGCCCGAAAGAGACGATCAGCAATAATATTCGCGTATGCGACAAATAGGGTTGACAGTGTTCGCAAGGGCGAATATCATTCGCCCCTGGGCGCAACCATTCGCATTTGAGCACACTCGCGAGCGGAATGCAATGCCGCGGCCGCCACTTTCACAGGAATCCTTACCATGAACAAGGCAGAGAAGAAAGCGATTGCCGAACTGCTGGGGGACATGGAAGGGCTTCAGCAACTGGCGACGTGGCAGCTGGCGCTCGTGCGCGAGGTGATGGCGAAGATCGCGTGTCTCGATGCGTTGCCGGACGGCATGCCGAGCACCGGGCCGCCGCGACGACGAGGGAAGCGGGCACGCAAGACATAACAGGGCGAGCCGTACCACGAGGGGGGATTGCGGCCGGGCCCTCACCGGCGGGTGAGGTGTTCCGGCCGCGCCCTCAAGGTGCTCGTGACGGTCACGACCTCGTCGCCGCGCCTGATCTTCAGCGTCAGGGCGTCGCCGACCTTTCGGGCGCCGATCTCGTGCATCAGGACGAACGAGTTGGCCACCTCGATGCCCTCGATCTCGATGATGACATCGCCTTCCTTGATGCCGCTCTGTGCGGCGGCCGTGGCCGCGAAGACGTGAGTGACCTCGGCGCCCTTGCCGAGCCGCATCATGCTGAAGCCGATCCCGAGGAACGGGACCTCCAGCCGGCGGCCGTCCTTCAGGTCGGGCAGCTCCTTCAGGATATCCTCCAGCGGAATGGCGAAGCCGATGCCGCTGTCGCTGAACATGTCGGCGCGGCTGGTGCTGCCGGCGCGGCCGACGGCGGCGATCAGCGCCACGACGCGGCCGCGCAGGTCCACCAGCGGCCCGCCGTAGTTCATCGGCGAGATGTTCGCGTCGGTCTGGATCGCCACGCCCGCCAGGCGCTCCGTGGCGCTGAGGATCCCCTTATTGACGGTCGGCTGGGCCACGGGCAGCGTCCGACCGAGGGCGAGCACCCACTGGCCGACCGCGAGCTCCGACTTCGGAGCCACCTCGGCCACCGGCAGGCCGTCGGCGTCGATCTTCAGCAGCACGACGTCGCGCCGGACGTCCTCGCCGAGGCGTCGGGCCGGCAGCACCCGGCCGTCGGCCAGTTCCACCGTGATGCCCTCGGTCTGCAGGCCGGCGCTCAGAAGACTCGTGACGACGTAGCCGTCCGGCGAGACAATGAGCCCGGTGCGGACGGGGGCGTCGGCCGCGTCGGTGTCGCCGGCGACCAGGTCCTCCGGGGCCGGGTCCGGCGGCGATTCGTCCGGCTGGTCACCCGGGGCGGGTTCGCGTTCGGCCTCCGGCAGCGGCGCGTCGGCCTCGGGGACGGGAGGTGGGGTCTCGGGCGCGTCGGCCTTGGGCGCGAGAGGTTCGGTCTCGGGGGCAGGAGGTGCCGTCTCGGGCGCGGAACGTTCGACCTCTTTTTCGGGCTTTTCCGGCGGGGCGCTCTCCTGGCTCATCTCGCTGGCCCGGCGCTCGCGTTCGCGGCGGCGCGCGTCCTTGAGTTGCTGCTCGGTCATCGCGGGCACCATCACGCGGACGACCGACGGGGCGACCTTCGCCACCGCGGCGCTCGTGACCTGCTGAAGATCGGCCAGTTCGTCGACCTCCTGCGCGCGGAGCATTGCCGCGGCCGCGGCCGTAACGGTCAGGGCCGCCAGCGCCGAGACAATGAGCCATCGTGTCCATCGGGGTGTCATTGTGGCAGCTCCAATTCCGGTTCCGGATACGCGCCGAGTTCGACGTCCAGTTCCACGGGCTCGTCGTTGCCGGGCCGCTTGACCGTCAGATGGACCGTGTCGCCGGGCTTGGTGGTCTTGAGGACCTCGACCAGGTCGGCCCAGTTGGCGATCGGCTTGTCGCCGATTTTCGTGATGGTGTCGCCCGGCAAGATGCCTGCCTTTGCGGCGGGCCCGTCGGGAACGACAATCTGAACGCGGCACCCTGGGGCCCGCTGGTCGCCGGTGACGCCGAGGAACCCGTGCGTTCTCGACGAGGCCGTTTCCTCTTCCTCCTGGATCGGCGGGTCGGGGTTCTCGCGTGCCCGCTTGAGCAGGTCCGCGAGCACTTCCACGGGCAGGGCGACGTTCAGGGCGGTCTTCGTCTCGGCGTGATACTGGGGCTCGCAGAGGATGCCGATGACGCGTCCTGCGGCGTCGACGAGGGCGCCGCCCTCGCTGCCGGCGTTCATCGCGGCGTCCGTCAGAAGCAGGTCACCTTCGTAGGTCAGCTTGGTCGGCAGCTTGCCGCGCGCCGAGAGGAGCCCCGCGCTCAGGCTTGGCGTCGTCCGCGTCTTGACGTCGGTGCCGTAGGGATACGCGATCGTGGCCGCCCACGCGCCCACGGGGAGGTCGGCGCTGGCCCCCAGGGGCACGGCGGTCCACGCGACTGTCGCGGCGCCGGGCTCAGGCGTCTGCGGCGGGGTCGGCGCGTCGGCGCTCGGCTTGGCCTCGGCCGGCGCGGCCGGCGGCGCGTCGGCGCCTGGTTTGGCCTCGGCGGGGGCGGGCGGCTGGATCAGCAGGATGGCCAGTTGCGTGTTCTGGTCCCGGAGGAGGACCTTGGCTTCGACCTTCCGGCCGTCGGAGAACAGGACCGGCATGAGGTTCTTTTTCACCAGCCGGCGGTGGGTGACGACGAGTCCGTCGGCCGAGACGACGAGGCCGCTGGAGGTCCCTGGGCTGCTCCCGATGCGCACCACGCCCGGGGCGACCTGGGTGAACACCTTGTGGAAGGGGTCGGCGCACGCGTCGCCCTCGGCGGCGCGGCCGGCCGGCACGGCTGCCATGAGCAGCGCTGCAAGGGCACAGGTAGTGAGGGTTGCTCGGCTCATCAGTCGTCGCCCTTCTTCTGCGCGTTGGTGTCCTCGTCGGATTTCTGCCCCTCATCCGGGTCGGCCTCTCTGCTCTGGTCGCCTTCGGGGGCGGGCTCGCCGTCTCCATCGGGTGTTTCCTCGTTCGTCTCGGGCGGGCTCTCGCGGAGGATGGACTCCTCTCCGGTCGCCCTGACCCTCATGCGGGCCATCCTGAGAAACGTGGTCGACTGGACGCCCGCGAGCTGCACGGGAATGACGGTGGTCTGGTTGCCGCGGAGGATTTCGACCTTGATCCACGAGCCGGCGGCCCTGACCTGGACGAGGTTGCTGACCTCCGCGGGCTCGCCGACCTTAGCGCCGTCGATGCTGACGAGGATGTCGCCGACCTGGAGGCCGAAGAGTTCTGCGGGGCTGTCGGCGAAGATGCGGTCGATTCTGAGTCCTTCGTCGACGGGCTCTGCCTTGGCGATGCCGAGGTTTCCGCGGTCGATTTCGCGTCCGGCCTTGAGGTCGTCGAGGAACGGCTTGATGCGGTCGATGGAGACGGCGAACCCGATGCCGGCGTTGATCTTCTGCATTCTCATGCCCTCGACGCGTCGCGGCGCGATGCGGCCGTTGATGCCAACGAGCTGCCCTCGCATGTTGAACAGCGGCCCGCCGGAGTTGCCGGGGTTCAGCGCCGCGTCGACCTGGATGGCGTTGGCGTAGATGAGCTGGTGCCGGAAGAACCCTCCGCCCGGCAGGTAGCGGTCGAGGCCGCTCACCACGCCCAGGCTCACCGTCGGCCGGAAGTCGGTCGCCAGCAGGAAGGGGTTGCCCATGGCGATGACCCACTCGCCGACGGAGAGGGCGTCGCTGGAGCCCAGCGCGGCATAGGGCAGGGGCTCGTCGCTGTCGATCTTGATGACGGCGATGTCGCCCGTGGGATCCACGCCGCATCGCCTGGCCGGATAGATCGTCCCGCCGGGCGTGCCGGTGCGGAGTTCCTGGGCCGGACCCGTGACGTGGAAATTGGTCAGCGCATATCCGTCGGGCGAGATGATGACGCCGCTGCCGCTGCCGGGCGCCAGGTCGCCTGTCCTGCTGTTGACGCGGAAGACGCTGATCACGGACGGTGAGATGCGCCGGACGAGTTCGGTGCGTTGCCGCTCGACCTCGCGCACGCGGTCGAGGGCGTCGTCGGCGCGGCAGGGCACGACCGGGACCATCAGGGCTGCGGCGACAGCCATCAGCGCGGCGGCCAGGGGCCACGGCAGACCGGGATGCGGCGGGCGGTTCATCGGCGACTCCTCGCGGGGCTGTGGGCGCCCGCCATCATTGTACCGGCTGCGGCGTGATTTGCCACCCCCCGAGCCGGGCGGCGCCGCGGCGGGGCCGTCCTGACGGATATTCCTACGATTTTTCCCCTTTTGTTCGCGACCGAGTTTCCCTAAAATAGTTGTTGAGAATGGCCGTTAGTAGTATGAGGACGCTTTGGTGGTGTCGGGCTGGCCCTGGTGGAGGACACGTCATGATGCGCACACTGGCATTATCGGCCCTTTTGGCCCTGGTGGCCGCTGTGGTGCTCTGTATCGGGATTGGCGCCGTCGGGTCGGTTCCACTCCTGGCCGACGAGGTCCGGAAGGGCGTCGACGATGCGCCCAAGGAAGACGCCGACCCGCAGGATGAGAAAGAGGACAAGAAGGTCGACAAGTACCTCGGCATCGACTGGGGCGACGACAAGGACAAGAAGGACGAGAAAGAAGACCCGGACGCCAAGGACCCCGCCCAGAAAGTGAACCTTGACGAGGCCCTCGACAAGCCTCAACTCAGCCGGCTGGAGCGAATCAAGCGCGACGCCGAGAAGGCTGCCGAAGCGAAGGCGAAGGCCGACAAGGTCTACAACGGCCAGGACAAGCGCCTCAAAAAGCCCGATTCCGTCAGGCTTTTCGACAACGTCGGCACACTCTACAAGGCGCGGACGCTGGACGTCGAGCGGCTGGCCAGGATGGTCAAGGACGAGGATGCGCGGCTGACGCTGCTGCGCGAGTACCACGACGCCTACAGGAACGAGGCCTGTGCGGCGTACTGCAAGGCCGCCCAGACGATCATCGAGACGGCGACGAGCTTCCCCGCGCTGAAGCAGGCCGGCATCTATCTCAAGAAGGCCCGGCTGGTCAACCCGAAGTACCCCGGGATCGCCGAGGTGGTCGCCATGGGCCGCGAGCGGGCACGCGAGATGCTCACCAAGGTCGAGGAGGCCGAGCAGCGGCGGACCTCGAGCGGCGGCGAGAAGGAGAAAGACGACCACTACGACGACGTCCGCGAGGACCGGGACTACAAGGAGACCGGCCGCGAGGACTACAAGAAAACCGGTCGTTAGGCCGGCTGGCGGACGGCCTCGTGACCGACAGACCGCGAACAACGGCCGGACCCGTTTGATTCGGGTCCGGCCGTTTCCTTGTCCTGAGTCTACCGGCTTGCCCTTGGCATCTCGGGCGCGAGCGGCCATAATAGCCGCTGCGAACGCCTCGCGCAGGAGGCCGGTCGGTGACCGGACCCGACGACACGCGGATGACCTTCGGCGAACACCTGGAAGAGCTGCGCCGCCGGCTGCTCTATGCCCTGGCTGGCCCCGTGGTCGGTTTCCTGGTGTGCTTCATCTTTCTTCGTGACCGGCTGCTCGCCGCCATCGTGAACCCCGTCTACCCCGACTGGCATCTGTTCGGCCGCACGATTCTTCGCATTGAGCGCGTGCCGGTCGAGTTCACCCTGTCGACGCCGTACTCGGTCTTCATGACGAGCATGTTCGTCGCCCTGGTGGCCGGAATCATCTTCACGGCCCCGTGGTCGCTGTACCATCTCTGGGCCTTCGTGGCGGGGGGGCTCAGGCCCGGCGAACGCCGGTGGGTGCGCCTCTTCGCTCCGGCCAGCGCGGTGCTCTTCGCCTCGGGCGCGGCCTTCTTCTACTTCGTCGTCTATCCCATGGTGGTCCATTTCCTGTACGGTTTCGGCAGGCAGTTCAACATGTTTCTGGCGGCGCGCGGCGGCCAGGAGATGATGAGCAACAACACCCTGTTCGACGGCTACGTCTACTTTGTCATGCTGCTGACGCTGGTCTTCGGCCTGATGTTCGAGCTGCCCCTGGTGGTCTTCTTCCTCGGCAGGACCGGCCTCGTGGACGCCGCGACCTTCTCCCGGTATCGGCGGCACGTCATCGTGGCGCTGGTGTTCATCGCGGCCCTGGTCACGCCGCCGGATGTGTTCAGCCAGGTCGCCCTGGCGGTGCCGATGCTCGTTCTCTACGAACTGGGCATCATGCTGGTGCGCCTGAGCGACCGCAGGCGACGAAAGGCCACCGCATGACCCGGCCACGTCGCGCCCGTACGCCGGCGGTTCCCGCGCTCGTCAGACGTCTGGAGACCGCGTACGGCTGGCGGTCGTGGCGCCGGCGACGCGCCTCGGGCCTCGACCAGCTCGTGGCGACCATCCTGAGCCAGAACACCAATGACGCGAACTCGTCGGAGGCGTTCCGCCGGCTTCGCAGCGCTCTCGGGACGTGGGAGGCGGTGCGCGCCGCCCCGGTCGGCCGCATCGAGCGGGCCATCCGCGTCGGGGGCCTCGCGCGGACCAAGGCCCGGCGGATCAAGAGGATTCTCGACATCATCCACGAGCGCTACGGTCGGCTGTCGCTGGCATTTCTGGCCGACGCGCCGCTCGATGAGGCCCGGGCGGCCTTGGCGGGTCTGCCCGGCGTCGGCCCCAAGACGGTCGGCTGCGTCCTCATGTTCGGCTTCGGCCGCCCCGTGCTGCCCGTGGACACCCACGTCCACCGCGTGAGCATGCGGCTGGGGCTCATCCCCGCCGGCACGTCGGCCGAGAAGGCCCACGAGTTGCTCCAGGCCCGCGTGCCCGACCGGCTGGTCTATGCGTTCCACGTCCTGCTGATCGAGCACGGCCGGCGCATCTGCCGCGCGCGGCACCCGGCGTGCGGCGAGTGCGTGCTGGCCGACCGCTGCCCGTCGGCGGGCCGCGTCTGATAGTGCCGCGCCACAGGGCCGCTTGACAGTGGCACGGGCGTGTGACAGACGGTTGCCAAGTCAAGGGGAACGAAGGGCCGATTTGACAGCCTGACGGGCCGAATCGGCCCGCAGTTTCTGAGGTCCGAGTGTCAACGCCGAGACAGGCCCCTTTCGGCCGGGATTTGGCCCGCCCGGTGGCCGCGCGGGCAGCAGAAAGCCATATGGAGACCGAAATGCGACAGCCTGCCGGCCCGGGAATGCCGGCAGGCCGCGTTCCGAGGCCCGAAAAACGGGTGAATCTGTCCGCGCGTGGCGCGCGAACCAACCTCGACGGCGCAGCCGAACTCCGGTGCGCCGGAGGCGGCCGGCCACCGTCGAGGGGGCGGCCGCGGGTCCGACTATGGGGTCGCGCCGGCGCCGGGGTTGCCGCCGCCGGTGCCGCCGGGCCTGCCTCCGAACGACCTGCGTCCTGGGCCGCGGTCGCCCCGACCTCGATCGGACTCCTGTGCCATGGCCGCCACCTGTTCCGGCGTGAGGATGGCCGCCAGGGACGCCTTGTACTGCGTGTCGATCGGCGCCTTGATCTGATCGGCCTGCTGGTCGAGTTCCCTGAGTTGGTTCCAGATCTCGCGGGCTTCGTCGCGCTGGCCTTCGCCCATCAGGGTCGTCGCCTGCTCGCGCAGGTCGGCCTGCTTCTGCCAGGTGTCGGCCATCAGGGTGTCGAGCTGGGGCTTGTAGGTTTCCCGCAGGGTGTTGATCTGCAGTTGCTGCGCCTCGGTGAGCCGAAGCGCCTCATCGCGGGTTCGAGTCAATCGCCCCAAGCGGCGGTCGCTCGGAAGGTCGTACTTGCGGCGCTCCATCATCTCCTGCCCGCGCCGGCGCATCAGTTCGCGCATGAGGGTCTGCCGCTCCTGGTCGGTCATGTTGGTCACCATCTCCCTCAATGCCGTCTGATCGTCGTCGGGGAGGTCGGCGACCTGCGGGCTGGCCGGCGCAGTAGCGTCAGGCGCGTCCGGGGTCTCCGCGGTCTCCACCGAGGGCGTCCGGGGCCGACGCCGGGGGGTCGGCGCGGGGGCCGTCTCCTCGGTGTCGACCGGCGAGGTCACGGCCGGCGCGGGCGTGACGATCTTCGGCGCCGGCGGAGCCGACCTCTCCCCTGTGCCTACTACGGCGACCGTGATGACCACGCCGACGGCCAGCGAGACGACGGCGACAGCAACAATGATCAGAAAGCGCGACATGATTCCGCTCCTAACAGGTCTTGCCAGGGTCCGGGGCGTGCGCGCACAACCCTCCTGCCTGTGAAACGCTCTGCGGGCGACGCGATTGCACCCTTTCTCTGAAGACGTTTATGGTCGCCGGGCGGCCCCTTGTCAAGTGCATATGGCGCACCCGCCCACGCGCCGGGCGGCTGGAGCGGCGCCGGTCGTGTCCTGCCGGCGGCCAACGGCGGGGGCGGGAGGGGGAAACCCTTGAATCCCGGGTGCCGCCGGGGCGTCGAAGACCGTATAATGGCTCCTGTGCCGACCATGGGACCGTGAGCGAGGACTGCGGATGCGACGACCGATCATTCAGACGTGTCTTGCCGGGTGCGTGGTTCTGGGCCTCCTGGCAGGCAGCGCGGCTGCGCAGACCGTCACCGACGACGAGGTGGACCGGGCGATCGAGCGCGGCTGCCAATACCTCATCAAGATGCAGAAGCCGGACGGCACCTGGCCGACGCACAAGCTGGGCCACCATGCCAACACCGTGATGTGCATGCTCGCGCTGGGCTACGCCGAGTGGGACCCCAAGAGCGACGTCATGAAAGGCGGCCTGAAGGCCCTGCTCGAGGCCGACATCATGGGCACCGGCCCGCAGAGCTACCTGACGGCCTTCCGCATCCAGGCACTGGCCAAGCTCCTCAACCAGGTGGACCGCGAGAGCCGCGAACTGGTCCTGAAGCTTCTCAACGAAGACACGCAGCGGCTCATCGAGGGCCAGACCGACGTGGGCGGGTGGAGCTACGACCTGGCGGGCGGCACCGGCCTGGGCGACTTCTCCAACGTCCAGATTGCCGTCCTCGGCCTCGGCGAGGCCATCAACGCCGGCCTCGAACTCCGCCCCGAGCCGCTCCTGAAGGTCCAGATGCTCTACATCGACAAGCAGCAGCCCGACGGCGGATGGAACTACGGCCGGCAGGTCCACGACCAGTGGCCGTGGACCACCGCCGACAACCAGCAGCATGGCAGCTACGGCTCGATGACGGCCGCGGGCGTCGCCTCGCTCTACATCACGCGCGACTACCTTTATCGCGGCATGGGCTGCCCCTGCCGCGGCGGCCGCAGCGGATACAAACGCAACAAGGTCGACATGGCCATCGACAAGGCCCTCGCCTGGCTCGCCGAACGGTTCGACCCCAGGAGGAACCCCAAGAGCAGCCATTGGAACACCTACTGGCTCTACTCCTGCGAGCGGGTCGGCCTGGCCTCGGGCATCAAGTACTTCGGCGCCCACAACTGGTACGCCGAGGGCGCGCGCGGCCTGCTGGACTCGCAGCAGGCCGACGGCAGTTGGGGACACGTCATCCGCGACGGCCACTGGAACTCCAGCACGGGCGCCGCCTGGGCGATCCTGTTTCTCATCAAGGGCCGCGCGCCCATCCTGATGAACAAGCTCCAGTTCGAGGGCGCCTGGAACCTCCACCCCCAGGACCTGAAGAACCTGGCCCGCTACGTCGGCAACGTGAAGGAACAGACCTTCGCCTGGCAGGTCATCAACCTCGACGCCCCGGTGGACGAGTGGCACGACGCCCCCATCCTCTACATCACGCCCGAGAGCATTATCAAGCTCGCCGACGAGCACCGCCAGAAGCTGCGCCGCTTCACCGACGACGGCGGGACCATCCTCTTCGAGGCCTCGTGCGGCAACGGGACCATCCGCTCGTGGTGGCAGGCCGCCGCCGAGAAGATCTGGCCCGAGTTCGAGTTCCGCCGCGTCGACAAGGACCACCCCGTCTGGCAGGCCGACGTGAAGATCACCCATCAGCTTCGCGGCCTCCAGGAGATGAGCGACGGCGTTCGCACCTTTCTCTTCTACGCCCCGAGCGACATCTCGTGCGCCTGGAACACCAACGCCGTGGCCAAGCGCGTCGGGGAGTTCCAGTTCGGCCTCAACCTGTACGCCTACGCCACCGACCGGGCGAAGATCCGCTCGCGCCTGGCCCGCGCGACCAGCGCCAAGAGCACCGCCGACGACCTCAAGCAGATCACGGTCGAATCGCCACGCCCGCTCTCGATCGCGCGGATGAAACACGGCGGCGACTGGAACGTCACCGAGCGGTACCGCCTGGTGGAGAAACTCGCAGCGCGGCTCTCGGGCGACGAGACGGCGCTGCGCCTGGCCGCCGCGCCGCCCACGGCGCCGAGCGGGGCCGAGTTCCCCGCCTCTGGCGTGCTCTATGCCACCGGGCGCGGGCCGATGACGCTCTCGGAGCCCGAGCAGGCGGCCCTCCGCAAGCGCCTCGAAGCCGGAGGATTCCTTATCGTTGATGCCACGTTGGGCGACGCGAGGTTCCAGGAGGCCTTCCCCGCGCTGGCCGGCCAGATGGGCTGGAACCTGAGGCCGCTCGACGACAAGCACCCGATCGTCACCGGCGCGATGCCCGGCGGCGCGGGCCACGACCTGACCACGGGCATCAAGTTCACCTATGCGGCGCTGGCCGGGGCGAGGTCGCCCCTAAGGCTCGACCTGCGGGGCCTCTGGGCCGGCGACCGGCTCGTCGGCG
>Ga0272441_10010815_pt1 | contig 13696 bp, 13 predicted proteins | sample SSMProp6N_FD_193582 | JGI IMG/M metagenome (GOLD analysis project Ga0272441, IMG submission 193582) | Marine sediment archaeal communities from Little Sippewissett salt marsh, Falmouth, MA, United States - SSM-Prop-6N | ecosystem: Environmental > Aquatic > Marine > Wetlands > Sediment ... | reverse complement strand
CTGAAGGCGGAAGGCCGACCGCTGAGGCTCTTCGTTCTCGGCTGTCTCGTCGAGCGGGATCGCGCCGCGCTCCGAGAGCGGCTCCCGTCGGTCGACGGATTCTTCGGGCTCGACGAGCACGAAGCGATCGTGGCGGCCTGCGGGCTCGCCCCCTCGCCGGAGGACGGAGCCAGATTGCTTCTCACCCCGCCGCACACCGCGTACCTGCGCATCTCCGAAGGGTGCGACAACCGCTGTACTTTCTGCACGATTCCCTCGATCCGCGGGCCGTTTCGCAGTCGCCTTCCCGAAGACATCCTTCGCGAGGCCGGGGATCTCGTGGCCGGCGGCGTCCGCGAGCTGAATCTGATCGGGCAGGACACGACAGCCTACGGGCACGACCTTCCCGATGCGTATCCGCTCGACCGACTCCTGCGGGAGATCGCGGCCATCGAGGATCTCCGCTGGCTGCGTCTGCTGTACGCGTATCCGGGGCACATGAGCGATCGGCTGATCGAGACCTTCGCCGAGACGCCCGAGATCTGCCGCTACGTCGACCTGCCGCTGCAGCACCTCGACGACGACATCCTTCGTCGAATGGGCCGTCGCGTGACGCGTGCGGAGACGCTCCATCTGATCTCGAAGCTTCGAAGGGAGATCCCCAACGTCGTCGTCCGGACCACGTTCATCGTCGGCTTTCCGGGCGAGACGGAGGCGCAGTTCGACGAGCTTCGCTCCCTCGTCGCGGAGCTTCTGTTCGATCACGTCGGCGTCTTTGCTTACTCGCAGGAGACGGGAACGCCGGCGGCGGACTTCCCGAATCAGATCCCGCAGGTCGAGAAGGACCGACGCTTCGAAGCGCTGATGCTCACGCAGCAGGAGATCGCCTTCGAGCGAAACCGGGAGCGGATCGGCTCGCGCGCCGAGGTCCTCGTCGACGGCCCGACCGATACGCCTGACCTCTGGATCTCCCGGACGGAGGGGCAGGCGCCCGACGTCGACAGCACTACGCTCGTCGCCGGCGACGGTCTGAAGGCGGGGGAGTTCGTCGACGTGCAGATCACGGACGTCGACGGGTACGATCTGGTCGCTCGGCCGCTACGTGAGCTTCCCCCCGAGCGTCCCTAGCCGCTCGATCCCCTCCTCGACGTGCCTGTAGAAGGCACCGACGTGAATCCCGTCGACGAGCGCGTGATGCGCCTGAATGTTGAGCGGAATCGTCGTCTTGCCGGCCTGCTCGGTGAACCGCCCCCACGCGAGTCGTGGAACCGAGTCGGTCGGATCGAGCGTCATTGGGTGGTGGAATCCCGTGAACGCGATCCACGGAATCGCCGTCATGAACAGGAAGTCCTCCCGATCGGGCTCGGTGTACAGGGATTCCGATCGTTTTGCAGCCTCGATCCGCGTTGCCGCCTCGTCGGCAAACGCGCGCAAATCGTGCTCGTACGGAAGCGTGCAGAAGGCGAACTGCTCTCTCTCCGTGAGCACCGTGATCGCCGGGTGCACGACGGGGTATTCGACCGCGCCCTCCCCGTCCAAGCGCTGGCGGAGGGCATCAACGGCGTTCGCCGCCCAAGCGATCGTGTGGACCCAGCCGATGGTGAACGGGATCATCGCCCGCTTCAGTGAGGCTCGCAGCGACGTGATGTCAACCGGCGCCGTGATGCTCAGGAACGGACACCCGAACGAACGGAAGAGATCGAACGGCTCTCGCCTCCCCCACGCGTCGAGGTCGATCGCACGGGGCTCTCGCTCATCCGGCATCGGCGATCCACTCCTCGATCGCCTCGGTCACCGTCCGCCGGCGGACGCCGGTCGGATCGAGCGCGTGCAAGAATCGGAACCAGAACTCGAACGGGCGGGAGGAGTCCCTGAAGTTGTAGACATGGCCGACGACGGTGAAGACCTGCTCCTCGAACGACGATTCGTACAAGCCGGAGAGATCGCCGGGCTCTTGGAGGATCAGGCCGTGCGTGATCTGCCAAGCTTCCGCTCCGTCGTAACTGACGGCGAACGGCACGGAGACGCAGTCCGCGAGTGTGTGGCCCGACGTGCTGTACGGGAGTTCTTCCGGCCAATCGATGAGGTCCTTCTCATCCTCAAGACCCATGCACGCGGAGGTTCGCTCCCCCGGCAGGGCGGTCAGGAAGGCCATGTAGTCGTCCATCGTGCCCCGGTAGAGGTCCTGCATCGACGGCATGATCTCGGAGAACTGGGTGTTCGTGTATCCGTCCCACTGCGCTCCGCGATCGAGGGTCGCCCAGTACGAATGATGATGACAGGCAATTTCGTGTCCGGACGCCATCCACGTCTCCAGAAGGCCTATCTTCTCCTTATCTGCGAGGAGCATCTCCGCCCACTGCGCGGTGAAGTCGATCGTCAGCGGGATCTCGTACTCGTCTGCAAGCGCGACCAGGTCGATCAACTCGAGGAACATCACCTCGTTGGCGTCCGTCGGCTCGCAGTGGACGACGAAACAGGAGATCGGGACGGCCAGCTCCCCCTGTGCACCCGAGAGCACTGCCATTGATCCAAACAGGACCAGGATCAGACAACCTAAACCCGCGTGTCGACGCACGAACACCACCTCCCAGGGGGCGCGATCTCCATTCTACGTTCCCGAGGGCGTCACAGGAACTCCACCAGAAGGCGGTAGGATGCTGGCATGCTAAAGCGGGAGAGCCGGCAAACCAAGCGGAAGCGTCGATGGATCCGGGTCCTCGCCATCGTTGCGGCCGTTGCCCTGGCGGTGGTCGCCGGCCTCCTGATCACGCTCCGTCTGACCTCGCCGCCGCCGCTCGGAGACGGATCGAGTGCCGATCCACGCGAGATCCCCGAGAGCTGGCTCGAGTCGGAGGCGACGCCTCCGCAGGCCGCGGCGACGTCGTCTCAGACCCCATCCGATGTCGCCACAGACACGATCCCTGCTCCGGATCCGCTTTCCCTGACCGGCCAGCTGACGTTCTACGGCGGAGACCGTCCGTTCGGCGAGGAACGTTACGAGATCACGGCACTCGAAGACAGCGTGATCCTGTCGTCGACGGGAGAGTTTCGATTCCGGGCCCTCGTCGCGACCGTGCGCATCTCGTTCAATCAGGTGTTGACGACGGACAGCGAGTTCGTGCCGCGTGACTACCGCGCGACGTTCGACGCCCCGCTCGGCTTCGACCGAGACGTTCGCAGCGTCATCCGCGACGGCGTGGCGACGACGAGCTCCTCGGGAGAAGAGACGGAAGCGGCCGTGGGCGAGGAGGTCGTCATCCTCGGAACCTTCAGCACCTACGCGCTTCTGCCGATCTTGATGGCCAAGCGCTCCGAGGAAGAGCCGGCGGAGTTCGACGTGCTGGCCCTCGGCGGGCCGCCCGGCGGGGAGACGACGACCCAATCAGGACTACCGAGGATGACTGTCGAGCGTCTGCCGCAGGTCGAGATTCGCGTGGATGAGCGCTCGCTGACAGTCGATGCCTTTCGCGTGACGAGCGATCTCGGGGACAGCATCCTCCTCGCGAAGGATTCAGAGTTCCTCGCCTTCCTCGCCGGTGAGGGCGAGGAGACGCTCGCCGTCTTTCGCTCCGACTTCTTCCCGGACGGATTCGAGATCCTCACCCCGGCGGTCCCGGGGTTCGACGGGTCCAACTCCCGCGTGCCGTAGCCGCCGGTTGCCTGATCCGCCGATCGCATCTACAATCGGCCGGACGCCTGAGCTGTTGCGAGTTCTCTTGGTCACTTGTCATTGCGATCCCCAAAGGAGCCGTCATGCCTGACAGCCAGTTCATCATTCCGCCGAACGCCCCGGACGTCCCCGGCCTGACCTTCCGGCCCTTCCGCGGCGAGAGCGACTATCCGCTGATGCTCGCCGTGCTCGAACTCTGCAAGGTCGCCGACAAGGACGAGTGGGCGGTCTCGCTGGAAGACATCGCCCGCGACTACCGACATCTGCGCAATTGCGATCCGGCGACCGACATGATCTTCGCCGAAGTCGACGGCGAGGTTGTCGGCTACGGACGCACGTGGTGGGAGGAAGAACGGAAGGGCGATCGCGTCTTTACCTTGTTCACGAATCTCGTTCCCGCCTGGCGAGAGAAGGGCATCCGCCACGCCATGCTCGGCTGGCTCGAGGATCGAGCCTGCGAAAAGGCCGATGCGCATCCGACCGATAGGCCGGAGATCCTTCAAAGCTGGGCATCGGAGTTCGAGAAGGACGTCATCCGGGTCTACGAGGCCAACGGCTACGCCGTCGTTCGCTGGGGCTACGAGATGGCCCGATCCCTCGACGAGGAGATCCGCCCCGCGCCGCTTCCCGACGGCATCGAGATCCGCCCGGTCACCGACGCCGAGGCGCCGAAGGTCTTCGAGGCGGCCAACGAGGCGTTCGCCGATCACTGGGGTGAGACCGAGTGGTTCACACCGAGGGATCTCGAGGAGTGGCGCGAGGGTCCGCACTACGACCCCGCTCTTTGGAAGATCGCGTTCGACGGCGACGAGATCGTCGGAACGGTGCTCAACTTCGTCAACGAGAAGGAAAACGAGGAGTACAAGCGCCGTCGCGGCTACACCGAAGCGATCTGCGTTCGCAAAGCCTGGCGAGGCCGAGGGATCGCCAAGGCGTTGATTACAGAGAGCATGCAGATGCACAAGGAGAACGGGATGACCGAGACGGCTCACGGAGTGGACGCCCAGAACCCAACCGGAGCGCTCCAGCTCTACGAGGGGCTCGGCTACCGCCCCGTCAAGACGGGCTACACGTACCGGAAGCCGCTTCGGTCGTAGAGCCCTCCTCCATCGGTCGGCGCATCTCGGGGAGATGCTCGTCGACCGCGAAGCCGAGGCGTTCGTAGGTTCCGCGTCCGCTTTGCGTGGCGTGGAGACTTGCGACGGGAATCTCTTCGCGGCGGCAGACGTCGAGCACACAGTCGAGCAGGCCTCTGGCGATCCCGCACCTGCGATGCTCGGGGAGCGTCACGAGATTCATGATGTACGCCTCCTTCCCCACTAGGTTGCGCGGGGAAGGGGGAACGCTGTGCACGACGAGGCCGATCGAGGCGATCGGCCGTCCGTCGACCTCCGCAACCCAGACGCGGAAGGCGCCGGTCGGCATGTGCTCTGCGAAGTACTGCTCGCTCGCTTCGCACATCCGACCGAGTGCGTCGGCGTCCGTGTACCCCATCGCCTCGAACAGCACGCGCCGCAGGGCGACCAACTCGGGGATGTCGTCGACAGTCGCCGGCCGGATCGCGAAGCTCACGACGCCGACCTCGGTCGGGCGATGTAGAGCCCACGCCCCGTGATTCCCTCATCGTCGTGGCGCACGCGAAGGCCGGCTGCCGCGAAGGCCGCTTTCATCTCGTCGACCGTGAACAGCCCGAGACGATGCTTCTCGAGGACGTGCGTCGTCTCCTCCGGCGTCGCAATCAAGTGGTGGAGATCGACAATCGAGACTCGCCCCTCGACGAGGCTCGTGTTCACGCGGGCAATCTTGAGATCCGGCTCATCGACGAGCATCGCGTGCGTCGTGTTCGCCATCCATTGGTCGGGCGTGAACCAAGGTTCGACGACGAGCACGCCGTCGGCATTCAGGTGATCGGCCATGCGCCGGATCGCCGCGGCCAAATCGTCGCCCGTCGTCATGTACCCGATCGAGCTGAACAGGCACGTGATCACGTCGAAACGCGTCTGCAGCGTGAACGTTCGCATGTCGCCGCGGTGCAGCGGCACGTCGGGGAGCCGCTCGCGAGCGACCTCAAGCAGCGCACCGGAAAGGTCGAGCCCTTCCACGTCGAAGTGCGCGTGCAGATGCTCAAGATGCGCGCCGGTCCCGCACGCGACGTCAAGCAGCCGGCCCCGCCGATCCCCGATCTCCGCGCTGATGAACTCTACCAACGTGCGGACTTCCCCGGCGTAGTCCTTGAACGCGTAGATCTTGTCGTAGTAGCGCGCAGTCTTGCCGAACACGATACCTCCCTGCAGTTCGCGGGAATGCTAGTTGGCTCGCCTACACAGAGCAAGCGACTCACACCGATCTTGCCCGAATCCATCGTTGTAGACTACGGTTACACCGCCGGGGGGAGGGGAGGCAAACCGTCGATGGACCTTTTCGATGCGGCGAACCTGGGCGACACAATTGCGCCGTACGAACGGCTGGCACGCAAGGCGCTCGCCGCCTACGGCCTGGAGGAGGCACGCCTCGAGTTCGTCTCCGACACGACGAAGATCGTCTGCCGCGCCTTCGATCGGCCAGCGAAGAGTGCCTGGGCTCTCCACATTCATCCCCGCGGATGGGATTCGCGACGAATCCTGCGCAGCCTTCACTGGCTCGCCGCGCTGCGTCGGGACACCGACATCCCGGTTCCGGAGCCGATCCTCACGCGCTCGGGCGAACTGGTGCAGAGCTTGTCGACGCCTGGTCTCTCCGGGTTCCGGCAGGTGACACTCGTGAGCTGGCTCGCCGGCCAGAGACGGGCCCTCGACGACTGGAGCCGAGAGGACGCGCGTTGTCTCGGCCTCGTGGCCGGCCGGCTTCACACACACGCCGAGCGCGTCGAGCTTCCGCGCGAACTTGCCCCGCCGCGACGTGACATCGATTGGCTCGATGAGGCGATCGATCCGCGCCGATTGGCTCGCACCTTCGCCCCGGACGACGAGGGCCTGCTCGCCGCCGCATTCGACGCCGCTCGCGAAGCGATGGCGGACCTCGGGACATCGTCGGACGTCGCCGGCCTCATCCACAGTCGACTGACGCCGGAGCACGTGCTGTTTGAGGAGGACGTGATCCGCGTGGTCGGATTCGGGCAGTGCCGATGGGACTACTATGCGTCCGATCTGGCGGGAGCCGTGATCCCCTTCGGGAACGTGGAATCAGTCGCTGACCTCACGAGCGCCCTGTTCGAGGGGTATCATGACGCCCGCCCGTCGTCGGAGGAAACCCTCAACCCGAGCCTGATTCCTCCGTTCGCCGCACTCCACCTGCTCGAGCGCCTCGATGCCTGCATCGCCGAGGACCAGGACGAAGACCTGAAGCGTCGAACGACGCAGCGGATCGTAACACGCTTACGGAACCTGTTCGGCTAACTCGAACTGCAGGAAGGAGAAGCGGGCCGCACCCGAAGGACCGGCCCGCTCTGCGTTCGGGAAACGCTACGTTCTAGAATCCCCAGGCGGTCGGGTCGAACGATCCGAGGTTCTCCGGCTGGAAGACCTCGTCCGGGATCTCCGCGTCCGGACGCCCGCGCTCGAGCGTTGTGATCAGCGTCGAGCTCTCGTCGAGTACGTTCGTGCTCAGCATGACCTCAGCGGTGAGGTGTCCCTCGAATTCTGTCAGAGACTGAACTTCGATCGTCGTCGAGAGGTTGTCGAGGTCGTTGTACGACTCCGCCTTGAGCATGATGAACGCCTCCGCGTCGATCCAGACGACCGAGCGTGGCGTGTCGGTGTCGACGCCCGCCTTGGCGACGGACTCGATCACGTACGCCGAGCGCGTCTCGTCGCCAATCGTCATCGTCACTTCGTCGATGACGGTCGCGATGAAGTCGTCCCGTTCGTTTCCTCCACCGAGATCGTCGTACGAAATGGAACTGCCGGCGAAGCTACCGCCTCGCTCCTCGTCCGAGACGAGTTCCTTCGGGATCCCGAGGAAGGAAAGGTAGAGCCACATCTGGGAGTCGTTCCCGTCATCGATCTCGTGGCTCAGAAAGATCGTTCCGGCGACGTCCGCCGGCTCGATGAAGTAGATCAGCGCGTAGTCCGGCTTCGACAGCATGCCGAACAGGTTCCCGGCGGTCGTGCCATCCCGGTACGTGTTCTCGAACCGCACGGTTGCGACCATGCTGCCTTCCGCCAAGCGGTCCGCCTCCGCCTCCATCTGATCGAGGATCTCGTCGGCGGTGAGAGCAAAAGCGGAGAGACCTGCCACGAACACCATCGTCGCGGCGAGCATCCAGCGCATCGTTGTCTTCAACATGTCATCCTCCTCCGGGGGATCTACCCGGACCTGGTGGTTTCGTTCGCTAGCTGCCACGTCTCCACAGCGGGATCCGCGACAGGAACTTCGGCTGCCACTGAACAAGAATCGCCGGGATGATCGAGATCGCCGATAGGGCGCTGATCCCCATCGTCAACGCGATCTGCCATCCGAACGTTCGAATGCCCTTGAAGGACGCGAAGATCAGGATGAAGAACCCGAGCGCAACCGTCAAAGCGTTGTAGGTAATGCCGCGCCCGGTCGTCTGAATCGTCGCTTGCAGTGAGCGTTCGGCGTCCTGATCCTTTCGGTATTCCGCCCGGAATCGGGAGATGAAGTGGATCGAGTAGTCGACACCGATCCCGACCGCGACCACGGAGACCATCAATGTCATGATATCGAGCGGCTGACCCGTGTACGCCATGATCCCCATCGAGAACGTCACGGTCAGGAGCAACGGGATCGCGGCAATCAGGCCGGCAATCACGGATCCCATCAGCAACATCACCAGGACAGCGACGGCGGAAATCGTCGTCGCCAACCCGACCAGCTGGCTGTTCTGCATCTGGGTGAACATCCGATCCATCAACGTCGTGCCGCCGATCATGCGCACGAGCATGTCTCCATCCTCGGGGAAGTGCTCATCGAGAAAGCCCTGGACGAGCTGCGCGAGGCGGGAGACATTGCCGGACGACTCCATCTTGTACATCCCCGTCACCGTGCCGGCGGAGAAGTCCCCGACGGCCATGTCTCCCAACGTCCCGCCCTGGAACGTATACAGAAGCAACAGCTGAGAGATCATCTGGCGGTTCTCGGGGATGACGTAGTACGCCGGATCGTCGGCGTTGAACTTCTCATTCATTTGCCGAACCAGCGTCGTCAGCGAGAACGTCTTCGCCACGCCGTTCTCCAGCAGGAACTCCTCCAACTCGAGCATCGCGTTCAGCACCGCCGGATCCTTCAGACCGTCAGGCCGCCGGGTGTCGAACTCGACCATGAGGCTCATGTCGCCTGAGAAGTGCTCCGACGTGAAGTCGATGACCTGGACCGCCTCGTGCTCCTTGCCGAGGAACTCCTCGTTCGACGTCTCGACGCGAAGCCGAGGAATCCCGGCCGCCATGACGCCGAAGATGATCAGAGCTACGAGCAGAACCATCTTCCTGTGTCCGACGATGACCTTCTCGAACGCGACCAAGACGCGGGTGAGTGGTCGAAGCCCCTTGGAGAGATCCCGCACACGTGGCTTCCTGAGCAGCGAGAAGACGGCCGGAATCAGGACGAGCGAGAAGATCATCGCGGCCAGAACGCCGATCGCAGTGACGATTCCGAAGTGGCGTTGCGGCACGAGGTACGACGAGAGCAGCGACAGGAATCCGACCGCGGTCGTTAGTGAGGTCATCACGACCGGCCCCTTCATCTCCTGCATCGTATTGAAGATTGCCTGACGCTTCTCGACGCCCTTCGCGATCTCCTCGTTGTATCGGTTCAGAACGTGAATCGCATCGGCAATCCCGATCGCCAGAAGGAGAATCGGAGCGATGAAGGACATGCTCGTCATCGGGAAGCCGAGGAGGACCATCGCGCCCATAGCAACGATCACCGAGAGGAGGACAATCGCGATCGGCAGGAGGATCCCGCGGATCGTCACGAACGACGCGAACAGGAGCGCAATCATCAGGACGATCGCCAGAGGGAAGAGGAGCACCGTGTCCTTGCTCATCTCCTCGGACATCACCGTGTCGAAGTACGCGTCGCCGTAGATGTACAGCGTGTCGCCGTCGCCGCGATTCGCATCGACGATCTCGACGATGTCCGGTGTGATGGCGTACTCGTCGGCGCCAACCTCGAGTTCGATGTTGATCAGCGCCGCCTGCCCGTTCTCGCTGACCACGCCCCCGATCAGATTCTCATCGGCCATCAGACGCTCTCGGAAGATCTCCATGTCTTCGGTCGTTGCCGGCGCGACCCCGCCCGGCGCCGCCTTTCGCACGGAGATGGCCGCCTCGGTCCCGACGAGCGTCTGCGAGTTGAGCGGCGTACTGACTGACTTGATCCCCGGGATTGCCTCGACCGCATCGGCCATGCGCTCGATCTTGCCGAGAGTGACGTCGTTGAAGATGCCATCCTCGTTGAACAGCATCACCATGATTCCCCACGATCGGCCGTAGCGCTCCTCGGCCTGGTCCATCAAGACGATGATCGGATCGTCGTCCTCGAGGAACTCCCGGAAGTCGGTCTCCTGTTCGATGAACTGGATCGGGAACGCGAGCCCGGCCGCCAGTACGAGCGTCGCGACGATCGTCCAGATTGGGTGGTCAACTGCAAATCGGATCAGTCGGTTCATCGCGTCCATCCTCTCGCCGCGTACGTCTCGTAGAGGACTCCGAGGAGAAGGTCATCGAAAACGCCCATCGGATGAACGGCTCCCTCGAAGACGAGACCGAGCATCTGGCGGACCGTCTCCAATCCCCCGAACAGAGGCAGCGCGGGGTTCGTCGGGCCGTCGCTGAGAATCCAGACCCAATCGGCCGTTCCATCGTCAATGCCGCGCGGGATCACGACGAGGATATCGTAGGGCACGAGCCCCTCCTCCGGCGTCTGGCCAGCCAGCGGATCGTGCCAGCCCGACTGCACCTCGGCGAAGAGCACGTCAACCTCGAAGAAGCCGGTTCCCTTGAGCGCCCCAACGAGCCCTCCGACACGCATCGTCGAGAGGAACGTCTTCGTCCCGTCGACGACAAGAAGTCGCAACGGAGGCGCCGATGCCTCGGACTGCGCAAGCGCGACACCCGACGACAACAAGAGCAGGACTGCGAGAATCATCCCAGTTCGACGTCTCGTGGTTCTCATCGTTCCTCCCTATGCGTTCTCATCATTCTTCGGTCCAAGAGCTCGCTTCTTCTCATCTCCCATCGACTGACGAACCCGGGCGATTCCTCGACGACGAAGTCGAGGAAGGCGAGCAATTCGAGCAGCCGCTGCTTCGTCTCGATCGGCTGCCCCTCGAGGAGCGCAAGTCCCTCCTCGAGGACCTCGACGTCACGCCGCAGATGCGCCTCTCGATGAGTGAACACCCTCGCCCAGACGCCGGAGCGGATCTGGTAGAAGTGCCGCCGCTCCCCTGGAACACTGATCTTCTCGATCAACTCGAGGCGCAGCAGAAGCTGTGTGGCCATGCTGATCGATCCCTTGCTCGCCCCGAGGTCTTCAGCAAGCTCGTCGAGCGATCGAAATCGCGGCTCGCTGACCAACAGGGATCCGACGACCCGGCCCGCCATGTGCGGCAGGCCGTGCTCGCCCAGCATGTCTCCGGCGTCCTCGATGAACTGCCGCAGGGCTCTCTGCGTTGCAGGCATGTTCGACTCCTCCAATGGTGCAACAGGCGTACGTCGGTCGGCGGACCGCTTCGGTTCACCTCCCGAGAAGAGCGGGCAGTGTACTGCATTCTCAAAGTTCAATCAAGATTGAACACAGTGAACAAATCGGTCATGGGTCGCACGCCAAGCCCGCCGGCGGATCCCTTTGAAGGCCATTCCCAACGAAAAGACCCGGGCTGTGCTCCCTGCGCACTCAGTCGGACCAGCCGTCGCGATGAACACGGGACGGGTCGTACCGATCGGCTCGCAGCTTCTCCTCGTCCGGATGTCCAATCACGACAAGCGCAAGCGGCGTCACGCTCTCCGGAATCGACAGAAGCGTCCGAACGCCCCCTTGACGCTCAATGTCAGGGTAGATGCCGCACCAGACGGCACCCAGGTCGTTCGCATGCGCCGCGAGAAGGAGATTCTGCACGGCGGCGGAGCAGTCCTGCACCCAAAATCCCGGGTACTTCTCGCGATTGGAGTTCCCGCAGACGACAATCGCGAGCGGCGCTCCGGCGGCCATCTGCGCGTGCGGATGGGCATCGGGTATCCGATTCAACATCGGTCGTTCCTGGATCACGACAAACTCCCACGGCTGCTCGTTTCCGGCCGACGGCGCGGCCATCGCCGCCCGCAGCACGGACTCGATGAGGTCCTCGGAGACCGACTCGTCCGTGAAGCGTCGAATGCTTCTCCTCGTCAGAATCGCTTCCATGGCATCCATGCGCTCACTCCTTCCTCGTGCCCGATGGAATGGTCAACAGCATACGTTTCGTAGGTTGCGTCTGCGACACGTCCAAGCGCATCGTGAGCGTCTACGCCTACAATGGATCAGATCCCAAAGGGAGGTGCAACCTGAAAGCCCTGCACGATTGGGCAGTGACCCCGAAGGAGGCGGCGCGTCTTCAGGAGACCCTCGCCGGGAAGCTGCTGCACGCCTGGGACGGGCGGGAGGTCCGAATCATCGCCGGCGTCGATGTCAGCGTGAAGGACGGGCGTTCGAGGGCTGCAGTCGTCCTGCTCTCCTTCCCCGAGCTGGAGCCGATGGCGTCGGTCTGCTCCGAGATGCCGACGCCGTTTCCCTACGTGCCCGGCTTGCTGACGTTCCGCGAGGGCCCCGCCGTCCTCGAGGCGTGGGATCGGTTGCCGGAGACGCCTGACCTCGTCTTTTTCGACGGCCAGGGAATCGCGCACCCGCGTCACATCGGGCTCGCCGCGCACCTCGGTCTCTGGCTCGATCTCCCTTCGATCGGCTGCGCGAAATCTCGACTCTACGGCACCTACGAGGTGCCCGGCCCACGAAAGGGAGACGTCTCGGCTCTCCACGATGAGCAAGACCGTTCCGTCGTGATCGGATCCGTCGTTCGCACCCGAGAGAACGTCAAGCCGCTGTTCGTCTCTCCGGGACACCGGATCGACGTCGAGAACGCCGTCCGCTTCACGCTCGCATGCTGTCGCCGCCTTCGTTTGCCGGAGCCGACACGGCGGGCTCATCGCGTCGCAGGCGGCGAGAATCTCCCGAAATCGAACGCCCAATCCGGTTGCGACCGAAGCGAAACCGTCCAGTCCCGGCGCGTGTAGGTAGAATCGACATGAGATCCATGTCCACGGGCTCGTTGAAAGAGGAGGCTGCCATGCGTTTGCCCGCCACGAGAGGATTCGTCGCACTCACGTGCATGATTGCCGTTGTCGCCCTCATACCGCTTGCCTCGCTTGGGCGCACGATTCAGGTCCCTTCGGGGCGATACAGAACTCTCGAGGATGCCCTGGAAGATGCGAGTCCGAGGGACGAAATCGTCGTCACGGATGGCTCGCTTCGTGAGAATATTGACGCAAGAAGAGTTCGGGACGTCACGATCCGGTATGAAAGGACCAACCGAAACGGGACCATCAGAGCTCGGAGAGACGATGAGCCAGTTATTCGCTTGACCGATTGCCGGGATCTCGTCTTCATCAACTTCACCGTGCAGAGTGGATCCATCGGAGTGCAGACCATCGACTGCACCGACATCACCTTTCGTGAGTGCTCCATCGAGCAGAACGTTGGAGCAGGCGTCAGCGGATCGGGCATTAGGCTCGAGGAGTCTATCGTTCAGAAGAACGGGGGCTGGGGAATCGAGATCCATAACGAGAGGGACGAGAACGGAAGCCGCCAGATCGCTCTGAGCGAAGCCACCATCACGGCTAATCGCGCCGGAGGCATGCACATCGAGGGAGCGACTGCATCCATTACCTCTAGCGCGTTCACTTCCAATGAAGGATTTGGCCTCTTCGTCGACGGCGAAGCGATCATCGATTTCATCGACGCACCGGAGCCAACGGAGATCACGGCGAACACCCTCGGCGGCGTTCTCGTCCGTGAGGCGACGTTCACGCTAAGGGGCACAGCCCTCGTCCG
>Ga0272441_10010814_pt1 | contig 13698 bp, 5 predicted proteins | sample SSMProp6N_FD_193582 | JGI IMG/M metagenome (GOLD analysis project Ga0272441, IMG submission 193582) | Marine sediment archaeal communities from Little Sippewissett salt marsh, Falmouth, MA, United States - SSM-Prop-6N | ecosystem: Environmental > Aquatic > Marine > Wetlands > Sediment ... | reverse complement strand
CGTCTCCTTTAACAGCTGGATTTTCAAATATGAGAGATGGATAAAATACATCTCTTGACATCCAATAAGCAATGTCAACAGGAGAGCTACAAAAACGGCCAGGAATTAACTTACCAACAAATGTTCTATCCCAAGTAATGCCGATATCAAATTGATCGGCAACAGTAATCATAGTAGGGATGTTTTCTTTTTCAACATCAAGATCATAGCCATATTCTTCTAAAAAGTTTACAACACTTCTACCAGTTAAAACCATACATGCAACTGATGGAAGTACTGCTCGAATTCCCACGTCTGCTGTTTCCTGCCAAAACTCTGTATGCCAAACTATTGCTTGAGATAGTTCCGGATGATTATCCACAAGCAAAACTGGTGTTCCATGATGTGCAGCAATAAAAGCTGCAGGGCCAATAAATAAAGCTCCAGGATATTCATCAACAGGTATTTTTTCTGTTGAGTAATAATATGTCCAAGGATCAATTGTTGAAAATACGACATCATTACTATTTGTAATTTCTCTTATATAATCATATATTACTTTGTATTCTTTGAAATCTTTTTTAATTTTAGTTATTTCTTTTAATTCATCTTTTACTTGTTTTCCAACGTAGCCGCCTAGATTGACTAAATAAATATTTTCAACACCTAACGTGTAAAGAACATCTTCTGTTGCTTTTGGAACATTGTCTTTTGTAACATATATAAGTGGTGCATTAAGCATACTTGCTAAAACTGCTCCTTCTGTTGCAGATGCTAAACAATCACCTTCATATCTTGAAATATTCTGATTCCAAGAATATTCAATAGTAAAATCTATATCATAATTTGCATCATCCAAAGAAAACACTGCGATTTTATATTTTTCATCTCCTTTTGTCTCACCAAGTTTTTCAATTTCAACTGTTAACTCTGTTTCACCCTTTTCAATTCCTTCAACAATTTCCTCATTAGTTGGAGCAGATGCGGTTTCAGCACCAGATGTATCTAATACTACAAAACCTAGGTTTACATTTGGATTATCCCATTTTAGTTTAAATTCAACATCTCTGCATCCAAATGGAACTATATCATCTAAATCAACTTCAACACCAGGATATAAATCAATAAGAACCTCCATGGTTTCTTTATTTTTTCCAAATAATCCCATTTTTGAAAAAAGACCTTGTTCTTCTTGTTCTTCTTTTTCAAAGTTCGACTCCATTATGCCTTCATCTCCAAGTGATTGAGTGGGCATATATGTTACACCAACTTCCCATCGTCCATAATTATATACATACGAGCTAGCAACTTCACCAGGGCCATATAGAACATTCCATTTGGAATCAGCATCAGCCATTCCAAGTTGATTGTCATAAAGTTGTAAATCTAGATCTTGTAATACATCATCCCAATACATGTTTGCAACAACATATTTATAAGGCTCTTTAATTTCAAAAGATTCATACTCGCCTGCTACCCCAATTTCTGGTTTATCAATATTAAATTTAAATTGATCTTTTTCATATCCTGCTGGAATTGATCCATGAATTTCTCCCTCATGTTCAATATCTGGTTTTTCAAATTCCTCTTCAATTACTGCAATTACAGCATCATCTGAATAAGACCAATCATTCAAAGCAATTTCACTAGCTATATAAAATGGGTCATCAGATTCGATTGATGTATATTCTTTTGCTTTCCAATCTGATTCCAATTTTTCTTTTGGAACATTGATAAGAGTCATATCGTCAAGTCTACCACAATAACTCATCCAATCTTCCATGAAATAATGAATACCATCATAAACGTCTAAAATCCTATATTTTTCATCTTCTTCTTCTAACCTATCCTGGTAATATAACAATGGATGTGAATACAACTTGCCATTTTCCATAAATACTGATGATGGAATTGATGCTAAATATGCAAAATCATCAATATATGTTTCTTTATCAAAATTTACAAAAGTCGTCTTTTTTATAGGGACAACTGATGTAAAACTTGGTCCCTTATCACAACCATCGATGTCGTTGTTACTATCTGCATTAATTGCAGGTAAAAAAGCTCCAATTAGTAATATACCTACTATAGATATAACTATCAATTTGCCATTCTTTTTCATAATGTATTTCCCCTTGGGCTACTTACATTTATTATTTTTTACTAAGTATTTAATATTTATAGCCCAATTTTTGAATTTATAATTTATATAAAAACTTTTTCTATTAATATTTATATTTAAAATTTTGTTTTTTTAGGCACAAATTGGATTTGGGAAAAAATTATAAAACAAATTAGCAATCGAGTCAACTGCTTTATCAAATGTATTAAGTTCTATACTTTTTTCTGAACTTTGATTGTTTTTTAATTCATCTAAAAAATCAAGATAGGCATCTACAAATTTGGTATTGGGTAAATTATTTTTATTTGTGATAATTAACTTATACGCAATGTTAATTATTTCTTGATTTTTTCTTCTATAAAATATTTCACGACCTACTGGTTCATGTTTAATCATTTTCTTTGAGTTCTGAAGTGGATATATTTTGCCGTTTTTGACTGGTGCTTTTTCAATTATTCCAAAATCAATCATTTTCTTAAGATGATATGTAATTCTTGTTGGAGTTAGTTCTAATTCTCTACTTAATTCGATTTGAGAACAGGTAAACGAAAAAAGTAAATGTAAAAATATCTTACAGGGTATTTCCTGTCTTAATAGATTAAGAAGTTCTTTTTCTTTTGTTCCAATTTCTTTAGTTGCATAAACCCTATTATATCCGCCATCATTTTTTTCAATTATTAAATCTTGTTTAAGTAAGTATTTTATATGATGTCTAACTGTTGCTCTTGGAATATTTGTTCTTCTTGATATTTCTCTTATATGCATACCTTGATTGTTCTGTACATAATTGTATATTACTTTTCTTTTTTCAAGTTTTAATATGTTTTCTCTGGATATCATTTTGTCTTTATCACCAATATATTTTGATTTGCTTTTATATATATTAATATTGGTATGGTTATTATATAAATTTTATGGTGTTATTTTTATAATTAATAATAAAATGATAAAAAGAGAAAAAAAAGAGAGATTATAAGATTTTACTAGTTTACCATGGCCATAAGTCATGCCATGATCCATCATAGTAGATATCTATTTCTACTCCGCCGTATTGTTTAGTTCCATATTCCTCAATATTCCATTGTTGTGGAGGCCATGCAGTCCACTCAAGCCTCCAGTCCTGTGCTCTTAAAGTATATATTGTGAAATCCAAGCCGATTCCATAGTCAGGACCAACTGTAAAGCTAATCGATGCTATATATTCCCAGTCGGTATCTATTGAAACTGCTCCAGTTGTACCTATGTCCCATTTGATTTCAATATATTCTCCATACATTAGATCAATTTGGGATGAAAATGTAAATCCAAGTATGTCAACCGAAAATAAGTTTATTTCAAGATCAAAATCTGGATCTCTTGTGAATCGTATAATTTTTTCATCGCTAGTCAAATCCCATTCAACTGATAGATCTTTCCAGTCGTTGTTTTCTAGTTTTGAAAATGTTATTCCACTTGCAAGTTGAAGTTGTCCACCAAATTCGAATTCGCCGCTTAGTTTTCTAATGTAAAAATCGTTACATTTTAGTCCATCAAGTGAGATTTTCTTTCCATCGCTTGCTCCTTTTATTGAACCCACTGAGACAATATTTGCTAGATATACATTATCTGTATCAAGTTTAAGCCCAGAAATCTGTCCGCCGTCTTCATACCATTCTAGTGTCATTGTTTTTGAGTAATCATCTTGAAGATTACCTGCGGATGCAAATATTTCACGATTTTGACTTGTGTCTTTATATGTAACTGTTGGTCCGAGTCCTTCTATTCCATTGTTAACTGTCATTTTTTTATTTGGAACATTCCATGTGAATTTGAAATCACCAGGTTTTAGACATGGCCAACCAACTGATAATGATTTGGTACCCCATGATAGTTCTGCAAGATTTAAAGAACAGATATTTTGTGTAAATTCACTATCAACTAAAATCCATCCGTTTTGATTGGCATCATCTCTATACCAGCTAAATATTATTGAACCTGGTTCCAAGTAGATGTCGCCTAATTTAAACGATAGAGAATCATGTATTATCTCAAGTAGAGTAAATGATCCGTAATCATCGATGGTCAGATCTACTTGATTATTTGGCCAATTGGCATCTACAATTACAGCACCTATTAGTTCACCATTCGCAGTCCATTCTCCTATGATTGGAGAGCTTATTGTTACCTCCCAGATGTAGTCTACATCTGCATCAACATATAATGTATCTTCTGTCCATTCTGTTGAAATATCTCCATTTCCATCCATTTCAACATCTGCTGATATTTCAAAATTACCAAATTCGCCATTGAAATTATCAAGATCTATTGTTCCATCTGCATTAATATTTATTTCATCAGATGCATCATCTAAATAGATTCCGAATTCTCCGCTGATAACTAGCTTATAAAAGTCAACCTGTAGATCAGTTGAACCAACTAGTACATTTGCATCAAAGTTATTGATTTGGCCTAAAATTCCACCTGCAATAGATTCCAATGAAAGCGTCCCATCACCAGTTGCAGGGTCTTTTTTAATTAATATTGAAGATTCTGCAAAACTATCGATATTTATTGAGCCGACAGTTAGATCAAAGTTCCAATTACTTGGTGGTGTAATTGCTAGATTTAAAATATCAAGACTTCCATCAAAGTTTAACTCGATTACATCATCAGTTCCAGCATCGGCAAGTATATATCCTCCGCCTAATAGATCAAAATTTGTCAATGAGCATACTTGATTCCAACCACTATCATCGATATATACTTGAAGATCCTGTATTTCGATATCAAAATTAGTATCAAGTTCAAATCTCTTATTTGTTTCATCTGCTTCTATGCTAACTTGTCCATTTAGCTCTTTAAAAGAAATGTCGTATGTTGTAATTTTTAAAGTAGCTATTTCAAAATATAGGTCTTTAATTACTGCTACCACATTGCCGCTAGCTGCAAAACTTAATTCATCATCTTCCCAAGAAATTGATATATCGCCAGTGCTGCTTAATCCAAAATCACCACCGATTTTTACACTATCTGAGTTTACTGTAAATTCTACATAATCTCCATTTTTTCCAAGATTAAGAGAACCGGTGAATCCTGCTTCAAACACTCCTTCTGTTCCAAGGGTTATATAACCATCTGCTTGAATTCCTAAATCCCCAATTATACTTACTTCAAGGGCGCTTCCATATGAAAATTCTAAATCTGTAAGAACTAATTCGACTCCTGCTTCACTAGTAAATGTTACCTCATTGTTTACTGTATCCCATTCAATATTGAAATCTCCATTAAAGCCTATTCCTAACTCTCCAACACTAATTTCAACTTCATCTGAATCAATTTCTGCTAAAAAGTATAGATTTGTAACTGTTAAACCTGCACCACCTGTAAAATCTAACAAAAATTCATCATTAATCCAAGATAAAGATATTTCTCCTTCATCCATTCCAATATCAAATTGTCCTCCTACTGTTATTCCATCGCCATTGATATTAAACTGGGTTGATACTCCAAAGTCAATTGAACCTTCAAATCCTGCTTCAAATACTCCGTCACCAAAAGTAAGGTAACCATTTGCTTCTAGTTCTAATGCGCCTATTACTTCGACTTCAAGAGTAGTTCCATAGTTAATTTCAATGTTTTCAATTGATAGAGATATGCCTGTGCTTCCACTGCTAATTGTTACTTCATTATTTGCAGTATCTAAATCAACATTTAATTCACCATTAGCAGCAAGTTCAACATAGTCACTTGTAATTAATAAATCTCCAAATTCAAAGTATAAATCTGTAACTGCTAAATCAGGACTGCCTGATACAAATAGACTCATTTCAGTATCAGTCCATTCAAATGATATTTGTCCATCGCCTGTTGAAAGTCCAAAATTACCTCCAACTTTGATACTGTTTTCGTTTATTTCAAACTCACAGTAATCTCCACCGGTTCCCAGATTTAATGAACCAGAAAAACCTGCTTCAAACTCACCGGGTGCAAAAGTCACATATCCATCAGCTTGTACCTCAAGATAACCAATGATTTTTGCAGATAGCGTATCATAACTGAAATTTAAATTATCAATTGATAATTCTACACCCATATCACTAATTACTGTAATTTCATTGCTTGATGTATCCCAGTCAAAACTAAGATCACCATTTGCACCAATACCTGCCTCATCAACAGTGATTTTAAGGGTTTCAGTTTCTCTATTTAAGGTCTGAAGATCTGCCTCAAAATAAAGATCCTCAGCTGTTAGTGAAGGATTACCAGTTACATAAAGACTAAACTCATTTTCATCCCAACTAAAAGAAATTTCCCCATCTTCACCTGAGGATAACGAAAATAGTCCACCAACTTTTAATGACTCACCATTGATAATAAACTGAGCATAGTTATTTTCAAGGGTATTGTCACCTGCGCCCATTCCACCATTATTTCCAGGAAATCCACTACCCGGTGTTGGGCTGCCAGTTCCTTCTCCAAAATCAAGCATTCCGCCGCCACCTAGATTTAATGTTCCTGTAAAACCTGCTTCAAACTCTCCAGGTGCAAAATTAACATATCCATCCGCTTGAATTTCTAAAGAACCGATGATTTCAACAGATAAACTACCTGAGTCAAAGTTAAAATTAAAATTTTCAACACCAAACATTACTCCAAGATCACTTGTAACGGTCATTTCTTCAGTTGCAGCGTTCCAGTCAATACTAATATCTCCATAGGCTCCAACTTCAATGAAATCAGATCCGATATATAGTTCCATATTATTGATTTCTATATCAAAATATAAATCCTCAATTTCAAGCTCTGGTCCACCATTTACAGTTATACAAAATTCACCATCAGTCCATGTCAATGATATTTCACCGCTTCCACCCAGTAATGTAAATTTACCACCAACATCTATTCCTTCACCGTTAACTTCAAAGGAAACATAACTTCCAGCTGTTCCCAGATCAAGAGAACCTTCAAATTCTGCTTCAAAAATTTCAGGTCCAAAAGTAAGGGAGCCCCCTGCCTGAATTTCAAGAGTTCCAAATGTCTTGATATTTATAGTCGTTCCTACTGAGATATCAAGGTTTTTAACAAGCAATTCTACCCCGCCACCAGCAGTCACTGTAACTTGATCATTAGCTGAATCCCAAGTAACTCCAAACTCGCCATTTGCACCTATTCCTGCTTCTTCAGCAATTACAATAATTGTATCACCTGATGCCAGTTCAATTTCAAAAAATAAGTCCTCAACAGATAAAGTGGGGTTACCTTCCACATCCAATGAAAACATGTCATCGGCCCATGAAAAACCAATTTGTCCATCACCAGTATCAAACTCATAGTCGCCACCTACTTTTACGTTGTTTTCATTAATGTCAAATTCAACAAATGCACCATCTATTCCAAGGTTTAGTGATCCTTCAAATCCTGCTGAAAATGTGTCAGGACCAAATGTCAACCATCCACCTGCTTGAATCTCAAGATCACCAATAACTGAAACAATTATACTAACAGATCCCTCAACATATTGAAAATCTAAATCTTCCAAACTAAGTGCAACACCATCACTGCCACTAATAGTTACCAGGTTTTCATTTGTATCCCAAGAAATTCCAAAACCTCCATCAGTTGCAATTTCCATTAAAGACGCGTTTGCAATAAGATTTCCAACTTCAAAGTTAAAATCTTCAATTACCAGTGCAACGCCACCTTCTAAATCAACGTTGAACTCATCATCACCCCAGGTAAATGCAATATCTCCATCGCTTTGAAGAGCAAAATCTCCACCAATTGTAACCTCGAAATCATTAACTCTAAAAATTGTATCAGAACTTAAACGTATTTCACCTTCAAAACCAAGATCAATTTCCTTAGGAGCAAAACCTACTAATACCGATGTTCCAAGTGTAAGATCAAGTGTTCCAACAATTTCTCCTTCAAAATCTGTACCTTTTGAATTAAAAAACAGATCGCCGATTCTAAAACCAGCTCCAAGACCATCAAGAGTGAACTTACCACCACTTGATGGATCAAAATTTAAACCAACGCTACCAGATGTGCTAAACGTTATTTCTCCAAGTGTGAATAAATAATTTGGATTTTCAAAATAAAAATCATAAAGACTAACCGCTGTTTCACCAATAAAACCAATATATAATCCTTCATCACTCCAACCAATTCCTCTAGTTAAAGAACCGCTAAATGCAAATCGTGTTGATATTTCTGTTGTTTCACCTGATTTTTCTCTAATTGCAGTAAATATAATTGAATTGGATGCACCAGGAATTTCTAAAATTACATCATGGTTTAAGATGCCATTATCTTTTGATCTTTTATACATATATGATGAACCTACATTTTCAAAATTGCATTCCAAAGTTGTTTTTGATGATCCACCAGTGTTTAAAATCATTCCAAATAATGAAAAATCCCCGCCACTTGCTTGATCAATTTTAAGACCGTATTCAGGCCAGTAATCCCATCCTAATATTCTAAATAGTAAATATGGTCTGAGAATATGGGTAACAGTCATAGTATCTGGCATTTCCTCACCAGGTTCTGAGTGATAACCAATCCTCATAAGAGTGTCATCAAGACCAAGGTATTGAGATATAATTCCAAAATTAAGTTGTAGACAGACTGTAAAATCATCTTCTGCTAAAATATCACCAGATATGGTTTGAATATCAGAAAGTGTTGTTTCAAATTGATACCATACACGGCTGTCTTCGTCAAATAAAGATCTTGATTTTTTTGTTTTGAAAAATTTCAAATTATTTATTTTGATATCATTATCCCCATCACCATTGACATCAACATTTACAGGTAATGGCCTAAGCCCTGAAAGATCAGTAAATTTCTCCTGACCATTATAATTTGTGTAAATTTGGGCATCAAAAAGCCCACAGAAAAATCCTGTTGTAAAATCTAATGTGTCAAGTAAATACTCTAAAAGATCACCTAGCTCTGGGTCAACAAAGAGATTAGCATAAAAATCATCATCATCAGAGTAACTCATTCCAATATCTGCATGTAGAACATCATAGCGTTTTACACTATTACTATCAGTTATCTCTAATGTTACCATATATACTCTTTCTTCAGTGTAAGTATGTGTAACAGTTTCACCAATTGCTGTTGTTCCATCTCCAAAATCCCAGCTATATTCAACTATGTCTGGACCAGTGGATGTTGAGTCTGTTGCATCAAATACAATTTCTTCATATGCATCAGCGTGATAGTGGCAACCTCCATAAGGTACTAGATGATCTCCAGGTTTTTCAATAAAAACAGGTGCAACATCTTTGTATAACGCTCCTGTTGAATCGGTAACTGTTAAGGTTACAATATATTCACCAGCTACTAAATATCTATGAGTTGGATATTTTCCAAAACCAAAACCATCATCTCCAAAATCCCATTGGTAGCTACAAGAACCAGATATGTAAGTTCCATCGCCTGAAAAAGAAATTGGAACACCTACACTTCCACTATAAGGTCCATTTGCATCTGCGTGATGGACTAAAACAACAGGTGTTTCATAACCTTTTAACTCTCCTTCTTCAGGTATGGGATTATCTGCAACTGAAAAACCAGCAATACCCATGTTAACTAGTGTCAATAAACAGCCTAAAATTATTACTATTTTCCATTTTTGTTTCATTTCATAAATCCCCCTTCTCCATATGACTATTATCGTCTATATGGCTAAGTTTTGTCCTTTTATTATATGGTGCCACATATAATATAAACTTTTTGGTTTAAATATCTGATATTGTCGTAACATTATAATACTTTGCATAAAAATTTTAGTTTAAAATTATAAAAACTAAATCTTTTTCTTATTGTTTGAATAAAAATTAACTTATTTTTTAAACCAAAAATTAACACATGTTAAGCTAAAGTTAAAATATTATTTATAAACCCTTTAGATTGGCTTTAATTTTAAAATATGTTCAAAAAAATCATAAAAATCAAATATTAATAGATAAAGGCAATTATTAATTTGGCTTCTATCCCTACTTTTTTCAATTGTTAAATTTTCATCACCAACAAATTTACATACATCGACAAAAATTGGATAATGAGCACAAGCTGAAAGAAAAGCATCATACATAGTTTCTTTTTCATCCATTTTTGTAAACATATGCTTCTGCCAATAATAAGATGAATACCAGGCAGGAGTACTCATATCAGTATAACCAATTGTAACTGTGTTTTGCATTTGTCCTTTTCTAAACTCATCAGAAAAAGAACCAGGTCCTGTTTCATCCATACCTCCACAACTACCAATAAAAGCAAATTTCATGGGTTGCCGCTCAGACATATCTTGTTCAGCACAATAATTCCATGAACCTGTTGAATGATAATAAATTTCAGTAGATGGATACTCTACACATCTAAACTGAGAATAATCGCCATGAGCTATTTCATAAAAAAAATCATAAGAAGAGTCACTAACATAAGATGTAACAGTATGTGCTGGAGGTAATGAAATACTAACATTTGTACTGCACCATTTTTCAAAATAAGTATTTGCATGTGTCCTCCATTTTTTCCAAGGATCCTCACTACCGCCAGGTAGATGATTATGGCCTGACATAGAAAATCCTTTACTTGGCATGGGTATTGCATTACCAATCTCTATACCTTGAAGATCATAAAAAAGTATAGAACCATCATAAAAACAGACTTCCCAACAAATCAAAGGATAATCAAGTTCATAATTAAAATCGTAATAAAAATTAACATCGTTTTTTTCAGGAAAAAAAACCAATTGTTTTTCTTTATAATTATTGTTTTCTATATTTAATTCTACATTGTTATATTCTATTAGTCCAGAGTCAATATCATTCCAATTTTTCTCATATTTTATGATTTCTTCTTCATTATCTAAATGGACTAAAATCGAATCACCTTTAACATATACTTCATCAATAAAATGCTCCCAATATTTTACATGGATGTCTCCGATGTATCCATCAAAAAGAAGAATTTTGTTACTAGTTTCTTCTATCTCATTAAATATTTTACTGGAATTTGTTTCATTTGGAAAATTTTTTCCACGTGAGATATAGATTCCTGTTACCTGAAAAGCTGAAATAATAAACAATAAACAAATTAAAATTCCTATTATTTTCTTTTTCATTTCATTTTTGCCTCCCAGTTTTTCAAATTTTTATAAGAGTTTGAAGGATATAAATTTTTTTGTTATATTTATAATTCTTCGGTAATAAACGAAAAATAAATCGTCAATTATATATATATCATTTTGCTACACTTCTATTGAGGCTTAGTATGAAAGAAGTAGGTATTGTCAGTTATGGAGCACATATTCCAAGATTTAGAATAAAATCTGGAGATATTGCAAAAGCATGGGGCAAAGACCCTGAAACAATAACAAGAGGATTGGGAATTATTGAGAAATCGGTACCATCACCTGATCAAGATGTTGCTACAATCAGTGTTGAAGCGGCAAGAGCTGCACTTTTAAGATGTAAAATTGATCCTCAAGATATTGGAGCAATTTATGTCGGAAGCGAGTCTCATCCTTATGCTGTAAAACCCACTGGTACTATCGTTGGTGAAGCAATTGGTGCAACACCAATTTTAAAAGTTGCTGATTATGAATTTGCATGTAAAGCTGGAACTGCAGCTATTCAAACTTGTATGGCACTAGTAATATCTGATATGGTAAAATATGGTATTGCAATTGGTGCAGATACTTCACAAGCATCTCCAGGAGATGCCCTTGAATATGCAGCAAGTGCAGGTGGAGCTGCTTTTATTATAGGTAAAGAAAATATTATAGCAAAAATTAATGAAACTTGTTCATTTACTACAGATACCCCTGATTTTTGGAGAAGGGAAGGTCGTAAATACCCTGCTCATGGTGGTCGTTTTACTGGTTCACCTGCTTATTTTAGACATGTGATAAGTAATGCAAAAAATTTAATGGATCATGTAAAATCTAAACCTGAGGATTATAATTACGCCATTTTTCATCAACCTAATGGAAAATTTCCGTTAAGGGTTTCTAAAATGTTAGGTTTTTCACCTGAACAAGTAAAACAAGGTTTGCTTTGTCCGATGGTTGGAAATACTTATTCAGGTGCTACTATGATAGGGCTAGCATCAGTTTTAGATGTTGCTAAACCTGGTGAACGTATTTTTTTAACTAGTTATGGATCAGGTGCGGGAAGTGATGCGTTTGATATAACTGTTACAGATAATATGACAAATTATGATCGTAAAAAAGCACCATTTTTATCAGAGCTCATTGAAAATAAAGAATATGTTGATTATTCAACCTATGCAAAATATAGAGATTTATTATATTTGGAGTGATAAATATGAGAGATGTAGCAATAATTGGAGTTGGAATAACAAAATTTGGAGAACTTTGGGATAAATCATTTCGTCAGTTAATTTCTGAAGCAGGTGCAAAGGCAATAATTGATTCAAATATTAGTGGTAGAGAAATTGACGCTCTTTATGTTGGTTCGATGAGTGCAGGTAGGTTTGTCGGTCAAGAACATGTCGGAGCTTTGGTTGCCGATGCATCAGGTTTTTCACATATGCATATTCCATCTATTCGCGTAGAAAGTGCTGATGCGTCTGGTGGTCTTGCAATCAGACAAGGATATTTGTCCGTTGCATCCGGTATGAATGATATTGTTGTAGTAGGTGGTGTGGAAAAAATGACTGATGTTGTTGGAACTGAAGCTACAGATACAATGGCTACAGCACTTGACCAAGAATGGGAGGCATTTTTTGGAGCAACTTATCCAGGTTTATATGCAATGATAGCTACAAAACATATGCATGATTATGGAACTACTCGTAGGCAACTTGCTCAAGTAGCTGAAAAAAACCATGCAAATGGTGCTTTAAATCCATTTGCACAGTTCAGACGTGCTATGCCATTAGATAGTATCATCAATTCACCTATGGAAGCATATCCTTTAGGAGTTCTTGATTGTGCGCCTGTAAGTGATGGTGCAGTAACAGTAATTCTTTGTGCTGCTGATAAAGCAAAAAAATATACAGATAAACCAGTAAAAATAATAGGTTCAGGTCAGGCATCTGATACTCTATCATTACATGGCCGGGATAAAATATGCACTTTTGAATCAACAGTCTACGCTGCAAAAATGGCGTATAAACAAGCAAATTTAAAACCAGAAGATATCAATGTTGCAGAAGTTCATGATTGTTTCACTATTGCTGAAATCCTTGCAATAGAGGATCTCGGTTTTGTCAAAAAAGGTGAAGGTGGTAAGGCAATTGATAAAAAAATTACAACTCTTGATGGAAAACTACCTGTTAATCCAAGTGGTGGTCTTAAAGCAAAAGGCCATCCAATTGGTGCAACTGGAGTTGCTCAAATAGCTGAAATTGTTTTTCAACTTAGAGGAGAAGCAGATCAAAGGCAAGTAAAAAATGCAAAAATAGGGCTTACTCATAATGTTGGTGGTAGTGGAGCATCAAGTGTTGTTCATATTCTGGAGGCGATGTAAAAATGGCAAATGGTGCTGTTCCAAGGTTTTGGAGAGAAATACCTCAAAGATATAATCTAATTGGAAATGAATGTGGAGTATGTAAAAAAGTCTATTTTACTCCAAGAG
>Ga0272441_10010813_pt1 | contig 13699 bp, 22 predicted proteins | sample SSMProp6N_FD_193582 | JGI IMG/M metagenome (GOLD analysis project Ga0272441, IMG submission 193582) | Marine sediment archaeal communities from Little Sippewissett salt marsh, Falmouth, MA, United States - SSM-Prop-6N | ecosystem: Environmental > Aquatic > Marine > Wetlands > Sediment ... | reverse complement strand
GGTAGTGATAATGCTGCGTCAGTAGCACCTGTTCCGGTAGAATAATTTGTAGTTGCCGTAGCCACACCAAAGATAGATGCGTCTATAGCCTTAACCATTGCCATTCCCATTCCCACACCAATTTGCTCTGCAAGATTACCAGTTGCAGAAGCGGCCGCAAGATCAGAAGGGCCGACATAGACAGAACGCCGTGCGACTGTCAAAGTCGCCATTGCCAAATCCATCTCATGCGAAGCAGGTGCGGATGTTTCACCAACACCAGTAGATGCTGAGACTTCTGTAAAAATAGGATACTCGGTTGTGGTACCTGGTATCCCGGTAATATCACGATAATCAACTAATTGTCTTCCAAGAGACATATCTTGATAGATATAGTCAACCGCAAAAGTTATTTCAGGAATAAGTTCAGCAACGGAGGTAGAAGTTGTATATGCTGCCATTGTTTATTATCCTTTCGCCTTGTTGTAAAGTGCGGCAGCCTGTCTGTAGGTAAATGATGATGGCCCGTGTTCAACACGAATCTTCATTAATTCCTCAGCCGTTGGCACAGGCTTACCGTCAATAAAATTTTTACCTGTATCCGGTGGGGTTTTAGAAGCACTCTTAGACCTTAATTTATCAACCATTACCATGCGCTTATCTAACGGTAATTCATTGATTAAATCTTTGTCTTCGTCTGAAAATTCTTTCATAGCCTCATCGATTTTTGCCGTCTCTCGACGTTCCCACTCATCGCGCCAATCTTTATAAACTGAAAGATCGGCAATTTGACTGTCTTTTTCTTCGAGCTGTTTTTTCAACTTCTCGGATTCAGTCATTTCTTTTTCTTCACGTTCCTTTTTTTCCTGGCGAACTTTTTCCAGCTCTGACTTTATGTCATCATAGTCTGAATATTTCTCACGCTCTTTCGAAAGTCTCCGTGAGATAACCGCATCGAAATCCTCCTGGCTATTAAATACTACTTTCCCCGGTTTGGTCTCTTCGGTTTGAGTGGTTTCAGTTTTTTGCTCTTCAGCCATTACCATCTCCTATAACATTTATTATAAAATATAACATTTTTTATACTTTGTCAACTACCGATTGTTATATTTACATCTTTTAACTTTGTTCTAAATTGTTTCATCATATCCTTTTCTAATAGTTTTACAAGAAATTTCTTTTCACGATTTGGCACATCGTCGATAATATTACGCCCCATATTTTTATTGTACTCAACCTTGTCAGCTTCTTCACCAGTCCAACCTATAACATAACTTTTGTGGTCATATCTTTTGCGCTGTAAGTTTTTAAGCATCATACCCGTAACCGTTAAATCAGGTGGGTGCATCCTGGTAGACTTAATACTTTTCCCGGCCATTGATGGGATACGCTTACCCGTACGCTTTGACTTGAACCTTGATGCTTTATATTCTACATAACTTGGATCGTAAGGTTTAAACGTATGGCCCTTATAATCCATACTAAGTTTTTGTACACGGTTTTGCATAAACGGTATATGATTAACGGCTAACTTCGCCATCATAGACTTAGGGAATACTTTTATTTTATGCCAGCCCATTTTATCTCTTGGCATAATACGCCTTTACTTGTTTCTTTGTCATCACCTTACCTGTCGGTGATTTATATTTTCCCTTATTCTTACCCTTTGCTATTTTCTTAAATGGCATACTCTTACCTATTATTATACCCTGATATGTTATCGTCACAATTCTTTCTTTTCTCTATTTTTATCTTCACGAACGGCATTTACTTTTTCCTTCTCTTTTTTACCCTTGTTTCTAATCGCTGCTATTGAGTGTAATACTGCCATCTTCTATCTCCTTTTTAATTAATATAAAAGCCATACTTTTTAAATCATCGTCGTTTAAATATGCTAATTTGAAATCACCATTATAAATAAATCTGTAATCTGTCAACGGGTTACCATTCCCACACTCTTTATAACTATCCCTGTTTAAAAATATAAAGTATTCTTTCGGGAATAATCTTGCATGTCCCGGATCACCCCATGCCCAAATGCCGAAAACTGCCGGGACAACTCCATAAAACCTCCCCTCTGGTTTTAATATTCTGTAATACTCATTAAACTCATTAAAGAAAAACTCATAATCGCCCTGTTGTGCTAAATGCTCAAGTATATGATATGCGTGTATTTCATCAAATTCATTGTCTTCAAATGGTAACGGATGAACTCGTAAGTCCCAAACCACGTCGGGATTCACCTCATCGTTAAAATCTAATGTAACCGTATCACCCATAAATTCATCTGTTTCACCTTCAAGCCAGACCATCTTCTTAGTACGCCTACCAGACCCCATTATCAGAGTTTTCAAATTACAAATTCCTCCTCAAAATTCTTGACAACTCTATGTTTTGTAAATCCGTTTAAATTAACTTTTAACGTTTTATTTTCTTGATGCAGTTTAACTTTCTCCTGGTTGCCGTTATATATCTTTCTAAACTCCGGTGCATAATTAGCTATTCTGTCTTCGTCACCATGAGTAATTACTTTGTATGCTTGCGGCGGCATATGAATATTCTTGATTCCCAAATTCTGACACCTTATTCTCATATCTACATCTTCCGAGCCCCAACCCTCAAAGGTCTCGTCGTATCCACCGAGTTCAAAAAACACCTTCCTCGGCAAACCAAATATATCATCAGTCCAATGCGATGACATGTATTTATTTTCTTCTAATGCTAATAAACTTTTTTGTACCATTCTCGGCCCAATATAAGTATCAGCATCTAAACAGACCAAGTACTCGCCGTTCGATAATCGATGACTTAAATTCTTAGACTTTGACATGTGAAAATATTCCGCATCTGTTTGATAATAATTAAACTCCGCCTTTTTTCTTAAAGTACCACCTTGATCTCTGTACCATAAATAAGGAAATAATTCTTCTTTAACATATTCGTCTAATTCCTCATCCTTGCCATAACTAACTAAAACAAAATCACAATCACGACCCACATCTATATTATTCTTCCAGGTCATTTTAATATGGTGCGTCCTGCCCTTAGACGCTGTACAAAAACTAACCTTCATTTAATAAATTGATTAAAGATTTTATTTCATCTTTGTTTAATTTTTTTGTTATCTTAATATATAAATTCTGCACTTTCTTCCAGTTTATTGTTCTCAATATATCCCCATATCAATTCGTAAACACCATTAAATCAAATTGTTCATAATATTTAGACACATACGCCTCTGATATTACAATTAACTCATCCGTTGATTCAGTCACATATATAAAATATAAACAGGTCATTGCTCACCTACTTGTGGCTCTGGCACTCCTTTCGCCATTGCCTCGATCTCTTCATTCAAACCCGGCACAAACGGCAACCATTCATGTCTGCAATTATACCCACCACACGTACTAAACGGTGTCTGTGAAGACTGTACGTCTATCAATCGCCATCCCGTAGCTTGACGAGGGTCGTTTAAAGTCGCCTGACATACGTCCCGTGTCTTACTATCTAAAGGCCCATCATAAAAATACAATTCAATATTAGCATTTGTGAATTGCATATACTTTACAGTTCTATCGTATATATTAGCACCCGTGAAAGCTTCGGTAACTATTCTACGCCCTACGGTTTCGACTGTCTTCTCCAAATCGGATATAATCGTTGCGATCTTCTGCTCACCTATACCGTATCTTAAAGACGCATCGGTAATTGTCTTTGCTATCTCATCTGACGCCCTTAGAATATGCTGCACTTGATTCTCTTTATACAGACTTAATATTGTTGCGGTATTCTCAGGTAAAACTAAAGGTACATTTGCGGCTGCGGCAACTAACTTTGTATATTGAATAACGCCATCGTAAGAGCCTACCATCTCCTCAGATATGTTCTGAATTCCCATACCCATAAGCCACTGAGTTACTTCTTCGTTCGTATATGGCCCGCCTTTAATAAATCCGGCTATATTCGTTTTGATATTCTTGGCAACTTGTTCAAAACCTAATTCATACTTACGTTGCAGGTCATCGAAGAACTTTGCTTTGTCAGACATTAGGCTCAAACTCTACCCCTTGGTCTTCTAAATTTAACCTTGTTTCTTCTGCGGCCGTTAAACTGCCGTTTAATTTTTTATTTTCATAGAATTTGGCCAACTTTTCTGCCTCATCCAAGTCAGCGTCCATATAGTCTAACGGTGTTTTAATGTTATGAGATATATACCAATCTCTTTCATCTAATTGTTCTTTCTGATTAACCGGGAAATCTATATCAGCGAAATTCACAAGCAATACTGCATCTTCAGGTAATTTTGGTTGTATGCTGTGAAAACTTACCATCTTCGATAATACATTGTATATTTCTTTTTCCCCTATCTCTGCTATCTCCACGTCGTCTTCTCTGGCTTCAATTAAATCTATATTCTGTACCATTAAAGAAAAGCCCGACGCCGGATTACCTTCAACCGACCAATTTATAGATAAATTATACGTCCATCCTATTGTTTGAATATTAAACTTAATAGCCTCGATACATTCCATGATTTTAGGATTATAACCAAGCAAAGAAAGATCAGCATCCGGCGTGCCTAATACTAATAACTTGTTCGGCCCCGTTTCTAATGTCTTACCTTTTATATCAGATGGATTAACACCTTTAACTACTTGCTGATCGAATGCCTGGAAATGAATCATTAAATTTAAATCATTCATAGCAATGTTTATATTCTCATTGGCCGATATTAAACTAACTGCACCACTGCAATCATATTGATTCACAGGGAAATCATCTCTTAATTCAACAAACGGGATAATACCAAATGGATTCACACCATCCGGGTAATTTGGATCATACGAAACTTTTTTAGTGCCGGGAATATAGAAGAAATAAAACTCATCGCTCCAGAATACCCACCAGTCATCATTCACATTCTCCGGAGATGATAATATTTGCTTTTTAGGATAAGAATATGCAACCGGGTTTAGCGGATCGCCTTCAAGAAAGTGTGCCTCATACATTGTTTCTATAAAGAACACCCACTTATCATCCTTATAATGCGGCCTGAATAATATTTTGCCTAAAAGATTCTTGTATCGCTCGGCCTTTTTCATGGCTAAATTAAACTTCGGATTGTCTGACACCCACTGATTATATGCATCATCCTCTTGATCTTTTAGCATACGCTCTGGTGCATTCTTATATACAAGCGAAATCTTATCTATTACTTTTCTGGTAATATTATAAGAAGATATGGGAAGATCCGTAGTCTTATCTTTTTTCTTGAATCCATAATCAGTCAAATACTTGTCCTGCATCTGCCTATCTTCATAAAAGTCTAATAATTTCTCACTCAGGTTGTGATACTGCTCCTTGACCGCATCTCTTTCTTGTGCTATCGATTCTTTTATAATCTGCTCTGATAAATCCCTAAATAACATATCTACCTCTCTACTGTAAAAGCGCCTCTTTCACTAACGGGCCAATTGTAATTTATTAAATAACCAAGCGCATCCGTTATATGCTTTAGTCCTTGTTCTTCTTGTTTTTTATTTAAACGACCGTCATCCGTACGCTCAACCATATTAAAATCATTTATTGTTTTTGGGCATGTATTTGGATTGATGTAATATCTTGTAGAACCTTTAAAGGATTTAAGAAGAGAGTTAACTGCATTCACACGATCTTTCACACGTGGGTTATTTCTTGCCCTTATAGCAAACCCGGCCTTTCTTAATATCGCAAGGTCTGATTCGGTTGCGTTTGAACTTTCATGTTTACCCGTAGAATCGGGGTATATAATAACCTGTTTGGGGCTAAACCTCTCAAGCAAATGATCTCTCATTTCGAACGTATTAGAATTATTTAAATACACTTCACCAAACTGATAATATGTATCACTGATAATATGCCCCAGCGTTGCAGTCATCGGATCAACATTGAAATCCATACCCACCGAAACAACCCTGTCTTTGTCATACTCACACATCTTCAAGTTATGGTTCCCATAAGGGTAATAAGCCAAACCCTGGAATGATTCAAAAGAGCCTTCATATTCCTGTCTATATGTCTTCTCATCTAATTGCCTCTTTGCCGCCTCAATCTCTGCGGCCGGTAATACATCAGCAGAAAACCAAGAATAATATACCCATTCCCTATCGTCTGGATTTGCAGCGAAAGCCCCAACCTCTGGCCTTGTCTCAGGTAATGCACCACCGGCAGCGTATAACGCAAGCTTGTAATAGTGGTTTCTGCCTTCAGGAACACCATCCAATAACGCAAATCCATTTGTATCACTGAGTAACGGGCGTATATTTTCAGGCCAAGCGGTATCTTTAACATTCCCGATCTCTGTTATGTGACAACCATTCCACGGCTGACCCTCAATTCTTTCCGGCTTATCTAATCCGACAACATGTATCTCAGAACCATTTAACAATGTTACAAACAACTCGGTCTCATTTACAGACCTTCTGAAATACTTTGTATATGTCTTTAAATCTTTCCAGAATATTTGTTTTGCTTGCTGCCTTGTCGGCGCTCCATGGAAATATCTATGACCCTTATTTCTTAATGCTGCATATAATACTTTTCGTTTACTTATTAGTGTCTTCCTTGAGCGTCGACCAGCCGGTAAAACAATAAATCGATGTTTATCACGTTTATATCTAATCTGACTGCTCGTCAAATCTCTCAAGGGCTCCAGCAATTCTGTCAAGCTTACCTGCCATATCTTCTATGTTTTCGCCTTGCTTATTAGCATCAAACCAGTTATATCTATTACGCATCTGTAGTGCATACATACCAGTGTTCATCTTGCCCGCACCTAATCCCTTACGTCCCATCTCACGCCACCACGCCTCGGCATGTACTCTGCCTTTTTTTATGACTTGTAATAATTCTTCGTCGTCATCCATCATTCGTTGTAGTGTCCTGGGATCAAGTCCACCAAGATAAGAGCGCACCTCTACATCACATCCACCTTGCATATAAATACGTGTGATAGTTTGCTGCCAATCGTCTGGAAATTCTTTTGTTGTTTTTTTTGGTCTACTCATATATAAAAAATAACATATATTATATGATTTGTCAACAAAAATAACAATTGTTATACTTTTGTCTAAAATAAAGGGGAGCGGTTAAACTCCCCGGTTGATATCGGTACTGCTTTAAATTCATCCTCTATTTAGTCCATCAATGCTTTTTGTGCTGTTCTTGATTATTTTTACTATAAGACTAATTGAAATTACATCGTCACTCATAACATGTTTTTTTATCTTTTCCAAAGCCTCTCTCAGCCGCTGGTTCTCTTTCTGTAATGTAAGATTATGTTCTATACCTTTATTCCATCTCTCACGATCGTTTCTGATTTTATCATAAAGACTTTGTATCTCCGCTTCCAGTTCTTGTATGCGTTTTGCTTGTTTTGAAATAAGATCATTACTTCGTCTCAAACGGTCTATATCCATCTATTCCTCCAGTGCTTTTTGTAATTTGTTTATTGCATCCCACAAATTATTCATATCTTTTTCGTCCATCGTACCGTCAATAAGATATGCCATTTCACAAACTTTATTTCCAATCTCTCTCAGCCGTTGGTTTTCCGCTTCCAGTTCTTGTATGCGTTGTTCCATTCTCTCAAATTCCTCTAAATCTTCTGGAGACGTTATCTTCATCTATTCCTCCTTTAGTTAGTTAGACTTATCCAATTCCTTCAACCTTTTTTCAATTTCATCCAATCTTTTGTGTAATATAAAAAAAAAGAAAATCATCCCCCAAAAAATTCCAAGACATAAAACAAATATTCCTTCCATCTATTCCTCCAATGTGCTATTTATAGCATCATTATGAAACACAGGCTGCACATAAACATACCGCACTTGCATCGTTAACTCTGCCCTCTCCCATCCCTCACCTGTGTTGTTACTTACTCCTCATGGTTGGTGCTTTCGGGCGCATCTCATCGATTTGTTGCTGTAAATTATCAATATCCTGACGATGATTTATAAGACTTACGGCGACAAGTATCATCCATATAAAAATAAAAATAAAAAGAAATATGTCTACGATTTTATCTTTCATTATTCCTCCCCGAAATAATCTTGTATATTCTGCGGATCATACCCTGCTGCTAATAATACACGTTCGACTAATTCCATCATTTCGCTCAAGGCCACATCAGAATGATTTGTACTTACACTGTATATACCATATCCGTTGTGTATTGTGATTGTCGTCGGCTTACCTATATCTTCTATCATATCCCCTCCAGATATATCTTTATAGCTTGGTAATCATTCTTACTCTGCCGGTGTCTTGATTGCTTTAGATATTCGATGTCTCTTCTTGATGTTACCCAGTCATAGAAATCCACCGTGTCTTTATGTGCCCAATATAGATGACACGCCCGGCATAAAGCCACACCGTTTTCTAAGTCGTATCTTAAAGCATAGTTAGTACGTGGGATGATATGATGTGCCTGTACATATTTTTGGTTGCCGCATTTCTCACATTTATTGTTGGCACGCTCTTTGACCTTTTCAGACCATAATTCGTCACATTGTTTTTTTATTGTCTTTCTCACGCTTTATGCCCCAGTAGATAGTTAATATGGTTGCTATAAACCACGTCACTAATAAACCGCCGAATATTAAAACAACGATAGACATTAGTATTTCTTTAAATAGATTTTCCATTTTATTTTAATTTTTACTTTCATAATGCCCGTGACTTGTTAAATAATGTAAATACGCCGATAATAGAATAATACCAACGCCAATAAAGAACATTATATATACCATGACTTCTCCTCCTGCTTTGGCCATACCGGTTTATGGTTTTGCTTTAATATCTTCTTAACCAATCGCCAGCTACGCCATTCAAGATACTTAATATAAAGTTTCTTAATCATAATGCCACCAATTTTTTTAATTCATCGTCGCCGTTATTTAATATATATTCTTTTTTTGCTTTATACCAGTTTAGAAAATCATCGCTTTCTTTATAGTCGTTTTTTATAGCTGACTGTAACCACCTCATACTACTCAATATCGGTGCGTTTTTTTTCGTTGCATAATAATCATATAAGAATAACTTTCTCACCAAATACTCTTTTGAATTTCGTTTGTAAAGCTGTACCGCCTGACTGCCGGGGATACCACGCTGCTTTAAAAGATCAATTAATATTGTCGAATCTGACTTTATCTTGTCGTCTACTTTCTTTACGTTAATTTCTAGTTTCATATTTCAAACCTCAAAAATTTAATTAATTCTTCTCTTGTTATTTCTTTATCATCTAACCACATGCAGCCATCCTCAGGATTAGTATTCTCAAATATCAACTTATGAAATCCACAATAATTTATATCGTTACTCGCCGCCACGTCTGCTATTTTAAACATTTCTGTTTGTGGGAACTTCACATCATACCCATAACGCTTTTCTTCAAGATACAACCACTTTTTCAGTTTGTAATTCCTCCACATATAGTCAATATTAGTCGCAATAAATCCACGCTTACTATCAATTTCCTCTTGATGGCGCAACCACAAACCAAATTCAGTGCTTTTATCATCATTTCTCTGTCTTGTCAATTTCTGCTCCTATTGCATTTCGTTTCATTTCTTTCGCTACCTTTAAAAAAGTACCTGATCCCGCAAAAGGATCAACAACTAAATCACCTGGCTCTGTAAAACTCTCGATTAAATATTTTACACCGCTTTCACTCTGTTGCCATTCGTGTGAAAACTTTTCACGCTCAGAAGATACAAAATAATCCTTCATTGTAAATCTCATTTTCCGTCTATTTTTTGCAAATATTAAAACTGGCTTCCAACAACACATAACATTCACACCGTTCACAATTTGTGTCTTGTCAGTATGTGATAAACAAAAAGTCCATATATATTCTAAATCTTGTGATAACATTTTGATCACTTTTGGTAAATGATATTGCCCGGAATAGACAACACAAAACCCATCCTCGGCAAGATGATATTTAGCATATATAGCTAAATCAGAGAAACAACTCAAATATTCTTTTGGATAAGGCGGATCGGTGATTATCGCATTAATATCATACACATCATTTAATACTTCCCGAAAGTCACCACATCTTAAATCAATATTAACTAAGGCGTTCTTCCGCTTTTCATCTTCGGATTTTATCCGCTCATCACGTTTTATTTCCTTACCAAGATTTACCGCACCCGAAGTAGTTATTTCTTTTGCCACTTCAAGATATGTTTCAAATTTTTCTTCTGGAATACTCGCAATCTTCTGCCACTTGCTTGACTCGTTTTTACTTATGCCTAAATCCGAGAGGGTAACAGCTTGTGACTCTCTCGGCCTCTCATGAGATAGTATTTCATCTCTTTCTTTCATCTCCTGCAATATCTGCCCCGCTCTGCGTTCGGCACGTAGTTTTATTTCTTCTGCCTTTCGTATTATCTCCGGCGCTTCGCCCGCCTGCTTTAACGCATATCTTCTTGCCTCCGCATAATCACGAATCTCAGCAACCTCATCAACTGAATGTGCTTCAATAATCGCTCGCTTTGCTGCTTCCCATTTGACTAATTCAGGCATAACACGTTTATCCCTTGCATATATTAGTAATTCGCAAAAGTTACAATTATTTAAAAAGTATTACATGTAATGGCGTGATCTTGCAGCTCACTAATATTATAACCGTTACCGGTATGCATTGGGTGCGGGTTGTCGTGTGATAGACATTGCCCGACTCATCACTACATTGTAATACCTATTTATCACCAGTTTCTTATTAATGAAATAAAAACCGGGTAAAAAAGACATAAAAAACAGGGGCAGCCAAATAAGTGATACACCGAGAAACCTACGGAATCCCGCAAATTTGGACTTACGCCCCGAGCCTAACCACGATGGATTAGGGGTTGCTACAAACAAAAAAGGCGTACCATGTAATAACACACCTCTACGATGTGAAATCTGATACGCCCTAAAAATGAGAACTCGGCCAGCAAACAAGTACACCTGATTCGCGGCAGTTAAACATTTTAGAGACAATAAATAATCTCCTAAAATTCTATGGCCTATCAGGGGCCGTTCTTTATTTGGGTCTAAGACCTTGCACCGGAACTCATTTTTATAAACTAAAAAACCCTCCATTCCGACGCAGGCAAATCTTGCATGGACACAAGTTATATTTGAAAGAACAAACAAACCTGCGCCAGAATAAAGGGTCTTGTGTTTTCTTGTGTCCATGGCTTTAATATAATATCCTTAAATGTTAAATGTCAAGTAAAAAGTTTATATTGCTCTAAAAAAGGTTTAATTCTTTTCTCCGCTATCTTTACATAATCTGCGCTTATCTCCGATCCTATAAATTGCCTGCTTGCCCTCAACGCTACAAGAGCAGTCGTGCCGGCACCCATAAACGGATCGTAAACAATGCCAGGTTTAAACCCTGCGTTGCAATCACAGGTTTGTTTAAATCCGATTGTTTTTGATCTAACACATGGCCCACGTCGAATATCTAATGTTTCTCCGCCACCTTGCAAATTAATTCCATGTTTCCCAACCGGCATATTGCCACTTTTCCCGGATCCGCTTTCAAATGTTCTTTCTTTCTCAACTATTCTCTCAACCGGCTTACCACATTTACTACAAACTTCTTCAGGGCAACCGGCTAATATACAAGGCTCTATAAGTTTCTCTGGATATGTAGCAAAATGCGCTTCAGGGTATGACTGAGTAGTCACGGTCCATACTGTGCGTTTGTTGCGACCGTTTTCATGGTTTCCTACTGCCACACCCTTCACACCACCAGCTCCCATTGTTGGTTTCGTATCATATTCTTTTCTTACACCATCATGATGACTATTAGAATGCTCCTCCCGCACCGCATCCGCATCATAATAATACTTCGCCTTCTTGCTCAGCAAAAATATATACTCATGCGCCTTTGTCGGCCTGTCTGTCACACTCTCAGGCATTGGGTTCAATTTACTCCAGATAATATCACTGCGTAAATACCAGCCATCTTGTCTCAGTGCTTCAGCAACATAAAAAGGAATGTTAATTAAATCTTTTGACTTGAAATTAAGGGATGTATTGGTTAAATTATACTTATCAAAAGGAGACTTATATGCCAAGAAAGAAAATACCTTGTCCTGAATGTGGCAATTTAATGGGAGCAACTTCTGAAAAATGTCGGCAATGTAAGCCAACATATTCAAGGAATCCTTCTCACCGTCAAAAGATGAGTGATATTCTAAAAGGAAAGCCAAAGCCTTATTTAAAAGGGAAAAAGCGGCCTCATCATTCCCAGGTAATGAAGGATTGGTGGACGGATGAGAGGCGTGATGCAAAGCGTCAAGAAATGCTACAACGGAATCCAAATGCTGTTTATCATGGTCTTTCTGCAAAAAAGGCAAAACAGATTGTAAAAGATGTGGGTATTTGCCAAAAATGCAAGTCTGATGGTGTGGACAGTCGATTAGAGATTCATCACGTAAACAGGAATAAGCACGATCATTCTTTAGAGAATCTTCAAGTTCTGTGCCATCGGTGTCACATGAACGAGCATCGCCTTGAGATTGGTTGGGCAAAATATCATAAGCGGAAGAAAAACCTTGCCGTTTAACTTGATCGCCTATTCTGTTATGACCTGTTGGCCCCCGGCCGGATCCTGCGTAACTTGATCCCAAATTCAACCAAACCGTGCCACTATCCTTCAACACCCTTTTAATCCAGCCAAATATAAATACCATCTTCTGTACATACTCTTCCGGTGTTTTCTCTAAACCTAATTGACCGTCCACACCATAATCCCTTAATCCCCAATAAGGCGGACTCGTAACCACGCAGTTGATAGACTGAGGTTCCATTTTAGACATCGTTTTTAAGCAATCTTCGTTGTATATCTTGTTCAGTTCCATTACGCATCCTTCAAAAAATACATAGCTGTTTTCGTTTTCTTATCACCGTTCATTTTGAAATACCATCCTATGTCATGTCCCTGTTTGCGTAGTTCGAATATCCTTGCACTATACCGATAGATTCCATTATTAACAAAGTGACTTGAAGGTACTATCGGATTACTCTTTAATGCGTCAAGTATGAATTCTTGCTGTGTCATTTAGCCCTCCCTATTTCACACCATACTTTAAATTAAACTTCTTCTGGTTATCCACCATCTTCTCAAGCAGCGACTTCATCCGCATAATATATATCGGTAGAATTATCCACATCACCACAAGCCATATAGAAAATACAGTGACAACCATAATTATAATTAATCCCAATAATCCGCCTACGGTATCCATAACACCCTCCTAAAATGGTAAGTCGTCTTCTACTGGGCTTCCGTCTTGTTCACCTAAATCATCACCCGGTTCTGCAGTTTCTCCGCCTTCGTCAAATATCTTTTCAACATCATCACCTTTAGTATATCCTTCACCTGTATCAAAATCAAAATCATCAAAGCCTTTACCCATCCACTCTTTTAATTCTTTGACCTGGACAGCTTCTAAGTACAACGACACACCTTTATTGCCGGCCATGTCATAAAACTCATACGACCACTGCACCCTAACGATAGACTCGTTAGCGACGTAATTATTTTCACGCCATACGTCATTACCTTGCATATCAAATGTTGGGATATGATCTCTTGCACTTGCTACGGTTTTAAATCGGACCGCATAAACATCAGGTACTTGTATGTACTTTACTTCATCGCCGTCGACTT
>Ga0272441_10010812_pt1 | contig 13701 bp, 10 predicted proteins | sample SSMProp6N_FD_193582 | JGI IMG/M metagenome (GOLD analysis project Ga0272441, IMG submission 193582) | Marine sediment archaeal communities from Little Sippewissett salt marsh, Falmouth, MA, United States - SSM-Prop-6N | ecosystem: Environmental > Aquatic > Marine > Wetlands > Sediment ... | reverse complement strand
AAATTTTAATCTAGCAATATTTTGATTATTGTCGTTCTTGAAATCCAAGTATAAATCTGAACTATTAAAAGAATCTCCGCAGGCAAAACAAACTTCCCACCAAATTATATCCCCCTCTAATTCTGATAAAGTATAATTCCAATAACTTTTACCACCAGATTGTCTTATTTTAGTTTTATAGGAGTTAGGTGTTTCATAATAATAACCGCCTGCTACCTCAAAACATGTACCTACTTGGGAGCTTTTAGTAGTTTCAAACCAGCTTCTTGTGCTATATGATTGATTTGCTTTTTCACCTATAGTATCATCAGAAAAATTTTCTTCTACATATGGCGGGGTTTCAAATCTAATAATAGTAATATTAGTTGGATCATCATCGTCTGTTTCATTGTCATTATCCTGATCAACTCCATCATCAATATATGGATTATCTGTTAATTCTAATGCATCGTTTATTCTATCTTCGTTGCTATCCCAATTTACTATTCCCTGATTAGATATTATTTCACCGTTATTTAATCCACTATTTATTACTGCATCAAAGGATAATATAACACTACTTTCTCCAGGTATCTGCCCGTTCCATGTTATTTTATTTTCGTCAATATCAAAATTAATAGTTCCAGATGTAGCAGTTGCTGACTCGTCAATATAGGTAACGTTTGATGGTAATGTATCTTCAAATTCATTTCCTGGGTTATCTCTTTGAAGAGCTGCTCCAGTATTACTAATAATTACTTTATACTTGATTGTATCTTCACATTCCGCGGTTTCTATCGGTTGCCCAAACATATCTTCAACTGTTTTTCTTGCAGATATCTCAGTTTTTGAAAAACCTGTAAATTTTAGATTATCAATATATGCAGCGCTGTCAAACTGGTTGTCACCTTCATCTTTTATTTCAAATGTAATAGTTATTTGTTCATTTGGTGAAACAGGATGTTTTACACCTCCAATCTGAATTAAACCAGATGCACCTGCATCTGCCCCATATCGTCGAAATATTGTATCTACATTATCAACGCCACCTGGATATCCACTTCTAGCAAATATATCAAAACCAGTATTTGGTATATCACTGGAATCAAGTAGAAAATATCCGCTATTTACATCAAAAATATAAGCTGAGGAGCCTTTAGTTGGCGAGTTTACAGTTATAGTTAATTTATCATTATACTGAGTGCCAACATATTCTGGATACTCTGAGCTAAAAAACTGAACGTCATAATATAAATAATGCATAAACATAGGAACTTGTAAAGTCAAGGTTAATGTAGCTCTATCTCTTGGATATCCATGACTTCCACCTTGAAACCATTCGCCTCTTTCACTACCGGGTTCATCTTCGTCTGTCGTAACAATACTAGCACCAGCTACACCTGTACTTAATAAAGCAAATGTTGGACCATTTGTAGGTAACATAGTTCCTAATTGTTCTAAGACAATTGCTTGTCTATGGTGATATTGATCTTTATCTGTATATGCTGAATCTATAAGAACTGAAGAATTAGCTAATATTGCTAATGCTAAATCTTCTCCATCATAGCTATCAGCTAATACATTTTTTGATGGAATAATTATAATAATGCTAGAAATAACCAGCATAAATACTACAGTTACTACAATTTTTTTCTTCATATTATTTACCCTCCTCCATAATCTTTAATTTTTAAAATATTAGATACAAAAATATTATCATCTTGAATACTATCGTTAGGAGTAATATTACATTTCCAATACTGACCAACAGATGTCTCATCTGAAACGATTACACTAATATCTGAAAAACCATTTTTGGAACAGAGATAATTCTGATAGATTTGTTCATCGCTAAGTATTCGGTTGTATATCTTGAATTCATCTATTAAACCACTAAAGTTACTAACACTTAGGATTGAAGTGCCAGTAATCTCGAGATCGTCGATGGCTACATATTCACGAGCATGAGATGTTGACCACCAAAACTCTAAAATTAGATTATCTATAGAATCAGGTATCTCTGCTTCTGCATAAGTCCAATCAAGTTGGTTTCCCTCTCCAATTTCTGGTGTGAAATCCTCAAAAATTGGTACCCAGTCATCTCCATCCCAATAGTAAAAACCTAACTCATCATAATATTCTGTATTTTTATAGCTATACCATACAGAAACTTTAACGTCATTATAATTTGAAATATCGATACCTTCTCTGTCATATGCTGCATATCTTGGGTCGCAATCACCAGATCCTCCAATTGAATATGAACCAGTTCTAGGAGTAATTGAGTCAGATGGAAGAATTTCAAAAATATACTCATCCCAGTAGTAATAAGCAGTAGTTCTATAGTCATTCTCTGACCATTTATCTACCTCACTCTGTGATTCAAAGCTAGTAGAAAATATAGTTCCAGATGATGAAACATCAAATCCTAAACCTATATGTCCATTTGGATTTGTTGCATCACCAAGTATACTACCAGGGTTATGTACTAATTCATTCGAATCAAGTAAACCATCGATATATATACCAGCGAAACCAGTTGAATAATCATAGTTAACTGCTACTAAATGCCATTTATCATCATTCACATCTGATACACTATTTAACTCTACAGTATTTCCATCGATAGTTGTTGACCATTGTATCTTACCATTTTTTATTGATAAATCCCAATATTTGTCTTTATCATATCTAGCTATACAACCGGATTCCGAGCTAGTTTTAATCCAAGTTTCAATAGTAATTGTACCTATATAGTCTCCCTGAAAACAATATGGAATTGAGATATAATCATCATCTCCATCAAAAATATATCCTCCGCCAACTTTTCCATCAGCCGTCCATGTTGGTCCGTAAACATCCCCGTGAAGATTGTTGCTAGAGTAATCCTTTGCTAAATCAAAGCTATTGGTATCAAAAGAATATAACAAATCAGTTATGGAATTATTATCAACTATCCAACTATAGATATTAGTTAAAGGATTTATTAAGGCTTCAATTGAATAATTAAAACATAGAAGATCCTCATCTGTGGTATCTGTTCTTAAACTTGAAATTAATATTGTATCTTCAGTTGGTGGCAAGGTAGTTTTGGCATGCCCTTGAAGAGTTCCCTCAAAAACTAAATCCATTTCATTATCTCTGTCGATTGAATAAACAGATAAACTTAACATAGTGGTTTCATCGATTAGTTTAATACTAGTTATATCTTCTAATGGATATATTTTTTCACCAAATCTCCACTCTTCCTCAACATCTTTAGTACCGATTAAACTCCCGTTTGGATATTTAACTATTACCCGATAATTTGTTAGAGGATCACCAGCTACATGCTCAAGAACTATATCTCCTTGCATAGTAACTGATCCTTCTATACTTGCGAGAATGTCGGTATCTGGAGGAGGTGGGTACAAATAAAAATAAATAGCAGAAAAAGCAACAACTGCAACAGCTACAAGCAGTATACCACCTATTATTTCAGTTACTGCATAATTTTTTTTAAATTGTTTTTCTCTCCGCATCCTTACCTTACCACTATTATAAATTCTTATTCTTCTTATATTTATACGTTTAGTGATATTTTTGCATATTGTTAAAATATTTTAAAACAAAATTTTGAATACAAAAAATGATATTAGAACCAAAGCAAAACCGTATCTAACACCTGATGAAAGTTTTCCATCCATCATAAATCCACCAAGCAGTCCACCACCTATGCTTTGTACTAAAACGAAAACAAAAAAAGTATCTTTGAGAGCTCCATGATCAATTCCACCAAACTTTATACCGCCTATACCGGTTCCTGCTGGTATTTTATCTTCTATTTCTAAAATTGCAGTAAAAATTGTTTTATCAATAATTAAAAGCACAGCTAAAAAAACAAAAAAACTTATGAAGATTACAATTGAATAGAGTGACATTTCTGCTCTTCTCTGTTGTTCAACTAGTTTTACCTGATCTATTTCTTTAGCTGCTGCTTCAAAAACTGTAGAAGTATTTCCTCCTATTGCAAGTGCTTTATTTATGGTTACTACTATTCTTTTGATTGAGTCAGTATTTATTCTTTTAGCAAAATTATTTAATGCTTCATCGACAGGCACTCCCCACGATAGTTGAGACGCCATCATTTTTAGTTCTGGTGTTAATCTTCCATGATCGCCCTGAGCTGCTGATCTTATAGCATCAAAAATTGTCATACCCGATGAAGTTGAACTACTTATTTCTCTTAGAAAATCTGGTAATTGTTCTTCAATATCTTTCTTTTTTTTTGCTTTTACATGGTTATAAAAACCAATTGGTCCTATCGTTGTCAATAATCCAAATACAACAAAATCAAGACCTGTTAACATATTTCCTTTAAATTCAGCTATCCCAATTATTATTAAAATTCCAATTAAGAATAAAAATGCAGAACAGATTATGGAGATAATCAGTAAAATTTTTAATTTTCTATCTTTGCCATAATAGTCTTGATAATTATATTCCTTTTTTTTTATGATTTTATCTATCATACTGATTCTCCCATGCCAGAACTCATTAGCATATAGAATCCGAAATAGGCCATTGGTAGGATAAATAATGCAATTAAATACATGAAGAAGGTATCTACTGATCCACTTGTTAAACCCATTATAGATAGAATTATTATTAGAAATAATGGAAATGCAATTACTGTTACTACAAATGATTCAGCCATTATTGCTAGTGTTTCTAGGTTTCTTTTTCTATCTATCAGATCTGAAGACATATATCGTTCTACGCATCTTTCGAAATATGGACTTAGTTCACTTCCTGATTGAATAACTGATAGTATTCCCTGTATAAATTCTTTGAATTTATCAGATGGTGAGATTTCAATTGCGTTTTTTAACGCAGATATTGTATCTACACCCATCATGTTTATCTCTGTTACTATTTTTTGTGCTTCTTTTTGTATCTCATCGTACAAATCTACCTTTGACAGTGCTTGAAATATTTCCGCCGGTGAAACCCCTGCTACAGACATAGTATTGATGAAATTTGCTGCATAAGGTAGATACCTGTCTATCTTTTTGCCCCTGGTTTTTGCTTTCATAGATGGTAAACTTAGATAATATGCTCCTATTGCTATAGGTACAACCGATGAAATAATTAGCATTAAAATTGCAGTGATTGGATGTGGTATGATAATATAAAGTATGATTGAAGATATAAAAGATACGATAAAACCTATAATAAGATTCATCAATGTCATTGAATAATATTCTTGGTATACCATAGCGATATCTGCTTTTTCAAGTAGATTATTTCTGGTTGTTTCACTAATATTAAATTTTATAAAAGTATTTTCAAATAGTCTTCTACAAAGCCTGGAATAATTTGTAGATTTCACTTTTTAAGCTCCTCCTCAGCTTTTTTAAGAAGCTCCGCAGGTTTTTTACAATATTCTGATACTGTTTTTCCTACTTCTCTATAATCTCTAATATTTTTTTCAATCATCCATTTCAATATTTTCTTTCGGTTTTCTATTTCATTTTGTAATTGTTTATCTGTCCAATCATTTTGTAATTTTATTTCGTTTAATATTTTTGTAACACCTGTATTTTCAAATCTGTCATCTGTTTTTGAAATCCATCTAAATGGTTCCATAAATATTAGCTGATTTGTATCTGGATCAAGTTTTACAACTTCTGTTACACTCATCATTCTTCTTACCATTTTACCGCCAATTTCAACGGCATTTTGGAATACTATCATATCCAAAGATGTCAGAAGTGCACGGGGGAGACTTATTGGTGGATTTTCAAGTCTTTGAATAAGTGTATGAATATCACTTGCATGAACAGTTGCATATGATGTATGACCTGTTGCCATAGCCTGAAATAGACTGTAAGCTTCCTTACCTCGTACCTCACCTACGATTACAACCCTGGGACGTTGACGAAGTGCAGCACGTATTAAATCAAACATATCAATATCTTTACCAGTTTTTTTGTCAGATGCAGAAAACCCTTCTCTTGTTGTACCTGCTATCCAGTTTTTATGAGGAAGATTTACCTCACGTGTATCCTCAATTGATATTATCTTATGCTGGGCAGGTATAAACAAAGAAAGCGCGTTAAGAGCAGTTGTTTTACCACTAGCCGTACCACCACAAAAAAGAATAGATGCACCACCTTCTATAGCCATCCAGAAATATACTGCCATATCCAAAGATATTGATTTATAATCAATTAGATCAATAGGCGTAAGTGGATTTTCTTTGAATTTACGAATAGTAAAAGTAGACCCACTAGTAACAGTTTTAGAAAGAGTAGTCTGAAGTCTACTACCATCTGGTAACTTACCATCTACAATAGGTGAAAAAACAGATATCTGCTTACCACTAATCTGCGCTAATCTTACTACAAAATTATCTAGCTCCTCTTCATTATCAAACCAGATATTAGAAGGAATTGCTTCATATTTCTTATGATAAATAAAAATTGGAACATGTTGTCCGTCACAACTAATATCTTCAATTCCTGTGTCTTTCATCACTATATCGATTTTACCATAACCTAGAAATTCTCTAAAAATATGATAAAATATTTTGTCTTTCAATTTTTTTTCTTGCTCAGTTAGTTCCTGTTTTTTTTGCTTGAAATCAAAAATCTTTTTATTTGTTTTAGTAGTTTTTTTCTCCTTTTTTTCTTTTTTCTCTTTCTTAAATAAACTTGTTTTCTCTGTTTTATCTTTTTTAAATAAGCTTTTTTTCTCCTTTTTCTCTTGTTTTTTTTCTTCAAATCTTTTAATTCTAGTGACATCAAATCTAATGTTATTATCATCTATTATTTTCTCTAGTGTCTGTTGTAAATATTTTGTTTTCTCTTTTTCGTCTATTTCTGTAACATTTATATCTGAAAGCATTTTAAAAAGACGAGTAAGCTCATTTTTAAATTCTATTTCTGCCTCAGTTAAAACTGGTTCATCTAGCTCATATACATATTCATTTATATTTTTATCAAAAACAATTCTCCTAGTTCCAAGCCCTTTCCATCCGAAACCTGTTTTTTCCTCAATTATCTCCTTGTTTTCCTTTACTGTTTTTTGTTGTTTTTCTGTTTTTTCAAGTATTTCCTCTTTTTTCTCAATAATTTTTCCTTCGATTATTTCTTCTTTTTTCTTTAAGGCTTTATTTAACAGTCCTTTATTTTCTACTTTAGTAACTTGGGTCGGTTTTTCTAGTTCCTGTTTTTTTAGCTGCGCTTTTTCTAATAAACCCATAAATTACCTCTTGTTCTGTTTATATCTTTTTACAACTTTTTCGTAAATAGCGAAATCATCTGATTGTACAAATTCATTGATTTTTTCTTCTGGAAGATCTTCTAAAAGATTATCTATTATTGTAAAAGCCTGCCTTACTTCTTTATCCCATTTTGAATCAATTTTTTTATCTTCAGTTTCCTCTTGTTTTTTAGCTGTAATAACTGGTTTTTCTTTCAGTTTCTTTTTCTTTTGTTTTTCAAGTTCTTTTTCTTTTTGTAATTTTTCAATTAATTTCTGTTTTTCTTCTATTTTTTTCTTTTTTTCCAGTTCCTTTTGTTTTAACTGATTCTCTCGTTCTTCTATTTTCTTCTTTTTCAATTCTTCTTTTTTCTTTTTTTCCAGTTCCTTTTGTTTTAATCGTTCTTCAATTTGTTTTTGTTTTTCAAGTGCTTTAAGTTGTTTTTGTTTTTCTTTTTCTTTTTTTATTTTTTCTTTTTTTCTTAGCTTAGCTTGTTTTGCTTTCTGTTTTTCTTCTATTTTTTTAAGTTTCTCTCTCTTTTTCCTATTTTCTTTTTTCTTTTTAAGTTCTTGTTCTTTAAGTTTTGCTTGTCTCTCTATTTCTTCTATTTCTTTTTTCTTTCTTTCTAGTTCTATTTTTGCTAATTCTAATTCTTTTTTTGTTTTTGTATATCCATTTTTTTTCTGTATAGTTTTACTAATTTTTTCTTTATTTTTCCTTACCCTAATTTTTCCTATTGCATTTAATGTTGTAACAAATTTATCATCTGAAATGTTACTATCAATATTTTCTGGTTTTTCTATATCTATATATGAATCAATTGCATCTATGCTGATATTATCCAGAGTGGATTGTAACCTGTTAGATTCAAATTTTTCATTTGTTATTTCTGTATTAAATCTGGTAAGTTCCGGGGTTTTAATCCATGGTTCTCTAATTTCAATGACATCGTCTAGAGATCTTTTTTGTCTCTCTGTTTCAACTTGATTAAACTCCCTGTCGATTTTATTGACTGTATCTAGATGAAATTCTAAAAAATGATTTTTATTGGATTCTATTTTTTTAGAAGATTTTTTTGGGTTATCTTTTAATTTTGCTACAAACCTTTCCATATCTTTTAAAACTTGCTTTTTTTTGTTAATTTTTATCTTCCGCATTCTACTCAAATCCCCTCCGATTTAGTAGATGCACTATTCTAATTATCTTTATTGCATCCCAATCCGATTTTACATATTTGTAAGTAATTATTAATTTAATAAACGTTTCTATTAATAATAAATCCTTTTAAGGGTTTAGATTTTTTTTGGTAATCTATCAAAAAAGCCGGTTTATTTTTTGATATAATAGCCGATAAAGCTTAAATAATTATTATGATATATATTAGATAAATTTAGGAGCTGGAGAGTTGGTGGTGATTTGATTTATAGGAAGAAAGTGGTGGTTGGGAGGCGAAATTCAAAAAGTATTTATACTATTTGTTTTATCTAGATTTTAGAAATAAAATAAGCTTGTATATAAGCTAGGAGAGAATGGGAATATGAAGGCAAATAGAAAATTTGTAGAAGGCAAAGAGGCAGTATCAGCTGTTATTGGTGTTATTCTTATGGTAGCAATAACAGTAGCGATTGCTGCTACGGTATATGTGTATGTTACTGGTTTTGGTAGTAGTACAACTCCAACCCCGTCAATGAGTATAAAGCAACAATCCGCTGTAGCAACTCATAATGTAACTTTTGAGGTGCAGAGTGCATCAACTGATGCTAAATGGGCGGATCTATCAGTAGTAGTAAATGGTACTGCTTATACTGCTGGCGTTCCATCATCTGGAAGTGTATCCGCTACAGATACGTTTTGGGTTGATAATGACGCTGATGTCGTGGCAGGTAATTCACTTCAGATTGTTCACACGCCTAGTAACTCAGTTATACTAGAAAAAGTGCTTTATTAAAACCTTTCTTTAATATATCTAGAGGCAATAATTCATGAAAATATTTAATAAAGTTAAAACTAATAATAAAGCGGTTTCAGCTGTTATTGGTGTTATTCTTATGGTTGCAATAACAGTAGCGATTGCTGCCACGGTATATGTGTATGTTACTGGTTTTGGTAGTAGTACAGTTCCAACCCCTTCGATTAGTATCGGTCAAGATGCTGCACTTTCTAATAACAACGTGAATTTCACAATTGATAGTGCATCTAATGATGCAAAATGGAGCGACATAGAACTAGTAGTAAATAACACTGATTTAGGCGTTGCAGCTGCGGCTAGTCCACCAACTAACGACTGGTCTCACTCTGGTAGCGACGATACTGTTTCTGCTGGGGAAACTATTTGGATAAATCATGCTGATGTTGTTGCTGGTAATAAAGTCCAGTTAGTACATGTTCCAAGTAACTCAGTAATAGTTGAAAAAACACTATACTAAAAAATCTCTCTTTTTTTTATTTTTTTTTTAATCATTTTTTTCCGTCACTTTAATATCATATTTAGTAATAACAACTAAAATAATATGACTGAAATAACACTCTATTTAGATATAACTAGACTACTTGTAGGAACAATAATACTATTTTATGCATCATACACAGATCTTAAAACAAGAACAGCATCAAACCTATTATGGGTAATAATGGCAGTAATAGCAGTAATACTGCTCATAATACAATACCTAACAACAGGTTTTGAAAACTATTATTATTTACTTTTCATAGTAATAATGATAGCATTATTCTATCTAATGTTCCAACTAGGACTACTATTTGGAGGAGCAGATGCAAAAGCACTAATGGCAATAGCAATACTAGTACCAATACAACCAAACATTTACAACTTCCCAATAGCAGAAACACTACTACCATTTAGTTTCGTAATATTCTTCAGCTCACTAATACTATTCCTAGCAATACCAATAGGATTGTTTTTTTATAACCTAACCAAAAAAACCTTCAAAATACCTCATAGTTTCTTAGGATATAGAATGAAAATACAAAAAGCAAGAAAAAAACATGTATTGACCTGAGAAAAAATAGTAGATGGAAAAATAAAATTTGCATATATGCCAAAAGACTTTGATGCAGATGAAGAATACAATGAATTAGAAAAATATGGTCTAAAAGAAATGTGGGTCACCCCAAAAGTACCATTTATGCTACCACTTCTTGCAGGTTTTATATTCTCATTTTTTGTTGGAGATATTCTATCATTAATAATTGGATATCCTATGTAAAAAATTGATATACTAGTTTTTTTATTAACCCAATCTACTCAAGGCTGAAAATAATATGGCAAAGAAAGACTACTATGATATACTTGGAATTAATCGTGATGCATCAAAACAAGAAATTAAAAAAGCATACCGTAAACTAGCATTAAAATATCATCCTGATAAAAACCCTGATAAAGAAGCAGAAGAAAAATTCAAAGAAATTAGTGAAGCCTATGCAGTATTATATGATGATAAAAAACGACAGATGTATGACCAGTATGGTCATGCTGGCATAGACGAAAGATACAGCTACGAAGATATTTTCCGTGGAGCAGATTTCAGTGATATATTCCGCAATATGGGTTTTGACACAGGTTTTGATTTTGGTTTTGAAGATATCTTTGAAAGATTTTTTGGACATAGAATGAATCGACGGGGAAGACCTAGACAACGCCGCGGCTCAGATCTTAGATACGACATAGAAATATCCTTGGAAGACGCCTATAATGGTCTTGAAACAACTATAAGAGTACCAAGAACTGAAAAATGTGAAAACTGTGGCGGTACAGGTGCAAAACCTGGCACTAATCCGATTACATGTTCACAATGCAATGGAACAGGGCAGATGAGAGTATCACAGAGAACTGCTTTTGGAATGTTTACTCAAATAGCCAACTGTAACAAATGTGGTGGCGAAGGTAAAATAATAGAAGAAAAATGCGAAGAATGCAACGGAAGAGGAATAGTCCAAAAAACAAGAAGCATAGAGCTAAACATACCACAAGGTGTAGATGATAGATCACAACTAAGACTAGCAGGTGAAGGCGAAACAGATACAGGAGGAAGCGGAGATCTTTACATAGTAATACATGTCAAAAAACATCCTAGATTCAACAGAAAAGGCCTAGATCTATATACAACAAAACAAATCACATACCCTGAGGCAGCAATCGGTACAAAAATAGAAGTAGAAACATTACAAAATCAGAAGGAAACCCTGAAAATACCAGAGGGAACACAAAACGGAGAAATATTAAAAATAAAAGGAAAAGGAATGCCAGACCTACGGGGAAGAAGCAAAGGCAACTTGTATGTAGAAATAGAGATAAAAACACCTACTAAAATTAGTAGAAAAGCAAAAAAACTCTTAGAAGAACTAAAAGAAGAACTTAAAGATAAATAAACGAAAATATTAAATAATAGAAATAATACACAATATAACACCTTAATTATGGGAGGCAATGTTTAAAAATGGATGATGAAAACAGAGATAAAAGAAGAAGACGTAGAAACCCATTTGATATGTTTGGATTTGATGAAGATTTCATACGTGATCTATTAGATGACGATAGAGTCATGGATGATATAAGACGTATGACAGAAGAAATGATGAGAATGTTTTCCAATGCACAACCAGGAAAACCATTAGTACACGGCTTTAAAATAAATATCGGACCAGATGGAAAACCACGAATAGAAGATTTCGGTAACCGACATATAAAAACACCCACTGGAGAACCACAAATATCAGAAGAAAGAGAACCATTAACAGATATAATAGAAGGAGACGACGATGTAGCAGTGACCGTAGAAATACCTGGTGTAGAAAAAAACGATATAGATCTCGATGTTCAAACTGATGATTTAGAAATAAAAGTAGATACGCCACAAAGAAAATATCATAAACGGCTTAATCTACCATGTGACGTAATACCAAAAACTACAAAAGCCACCTATAAAAACGGCATATTAGATATTGTAATTAAACGTAAAGAAAAAAAGAAACCTGGTGAAGGTTACCACGTAGATATAGAATAAAAAATTCTATATCTATAATAGATTTTTTATATAGTTGTGAACCCAAAGTTCAGGATAAATACTGTGATTTCATCTTCTGCTGTTAGACCATCATTATCATAGGCTTTAACACGAATCGTTTTTACCCCGAATGCTCTTTCATTCCAGGTATAATTGTATGATCCTTCTGTTACTTCGTCTTTTAATTCTTCATCTATAATGAATTGTACTTTGGTTATTTCACCATCTGCATCAGTTGCATTTGTTTCTATTGTTATCGGCCCTATTGTTAAATTTATTGGAAATCCAAATTTTTCTTGATTTCTAAAGTAAAACGTATTTCCTTTAGGTCTTGTAATTTCAATAGTCGGTTCTTGCTGCTCAGATTCTTGTATGTATACTGTAACCGTGAATGTTCCATCTCCTCCGTTTGATATTATTTCTATATTGCCAGTATGTGATCCTGTTGTTAAACCTGTGGTATCTATGTTTACTTGTATGGTATTATGTTCTCCTGTACTTGTTCCAGTGTTGGTTGATAGCGTTATCCAGTCAATGTTTTCTGTTAGATTATAGTAGAGTGTTTTTTCACATCCATTCCATATATCAAAAGTTGTAATATCTATCTGTCCCTCTGCCATGGTTCCAAAATCATATGATTCTGGATCATATTCCAGACATGGTTTTATTTCTTCTCCTATAGTTACAATTATTGTTACTATTCCATCTCCATCATTTGATGTGATATATATGTCGCAGTTGTATGTTTCTCCCCATTGCAATCCTGCAGTATATATTGATACACTTATTGTATCATGTCCTCCTGTACTGGTTCCACTGGTTGGTGTTACTTCTTTTATCCATCCACAGTCCCAGTCCAGGCTATATTCTAATACTCCTTTACAGCCGTTCCATATGTCAAATGTTAAGGTTGCTTGTTCGCATTCGTCCATATATCCAAAGTCTAACTCTTCTGGATCGTATTCTAAACAAGGCTCTTTACACTCTAGATGTATTATTGCAGTGTCCGTGGCCGTTTTGGTGTCTTGATATTGGTCGTGTGCGTTTACTGTTGCGGTGTTTTCCCAATCTCCACATTTGTCTATATCTGCTCTATAGGTTATGGTTTTGGTTTCGCCTACGTTTAGTTGTGTAAATTCCCAGGTGAGTGTTTGTCCGTTTATTATGTCGGGTTCAGGGTCTGCGCTATCTGTTCTGTAGGTTAGTCCTTGGGGTATTGTATCTGTTACAGTTACGCCGTATAGTGTGTTTTCTCCAATGTTTTCGATGATTATTTTGTAGGTTACCCAGTCTGAGTGGGTTATTGTTATTTCGTCATCCCATTCTCCGTTACAGTTTTCTTTTACTTTTTTGTCTATTTTGATTTCTGGTTCGCATGTTACGTTTACCCAGGCGTTATCGTTGTCTGTTACGGTGTTTTGGTATTGGTCGTGTGCGTTTACTGTTGCGGTG
>Ga0272441_10010811_pt1 | contig 13702 bp, 10 predicted proteins | sample SSMProp6N_FD_193582 | JGI IMG/M metagenome (GOLD analysis project Ga0272441, IMG submission 193582) | Marine sediment archaeal communities from Little Sippewissett salt marsh, Falmouth, MA, United States - SSM-Prop-6N | ecosystem: Environmental > Aquatic > Marine > Wetlands > Sediment ... | reverse complement strand
TGCAAGACAAAAAACCATCGATGGACTACAACACGGATAATATTCCCAACGTGCTACCCATACTGCCGCTGTTCGATGCGACCCTGTTTCCCAAAATGGTGCTACCCCTGGTGGTGTTGAGAGGTGAATCGGTTCATCTGATCGACGAGGCCATGGCCAACGACCGCATGATCGGCCTGTTGGTGGCCAAAAAGCAGGAGAATGTCAGACCGGACCCCGAAAGCGGAGACCTGGCCACGGTTGGTACCGCCGCCATGATCCTGAAGATGGCCAAGACCGAGGACAACCATGTACAGTTGCTGGTTCAAGGGCTGAGCCGCTTCCGCGTCAAGTCATTTCAAAAAGGCAAACCCTACCTGGTGGCCGAGGTGGAGCACTTCGACGACATCAACCACAAGGACAACGAGACCGAAGCCCTGATGGCCAACGCCATCAAGCAGTTCGGCCGTGTCGTGCAGCTCTCACCGGGCCTGCCTCATGAAATGGGTTCCATGGCCGCCTCCATCAAGGAACCCGGCACCTTGGCGGACATGATGGCCTCCACGATCAACTCCTCAGCCGAGGAAAAGCAGCAGATTCTGGAGACGCGGGACTCCACCAAACGCCTCAAGGCCGTCACCAAGCTGCTTCACCATCAGCTGGAAATTCTGGAGTTGGGTGACAAGATCCAGTCCCAAGTCAAAGGAGACATGGACAAACGCCAGCGGGAGTACTACCTGCGCCAGCAGCTCAAGGCGATTAAAGAGGAGCTGGGAGAAACCGATGAGGCCACGGTGGAGCTGGACGAATACCGGGCCAAGATCGTGGAGAAAAAACTCCCCGAGGAGGCGGTGAAGGAAGCGGAGCGAGAACTGGACCGGCTTGCGCGCATGCACCCCTCTTCCGCCGAGTACACGGTGGCCATGACCTACTTGGACTGGCTCACCGAGCTGCCCTGGAACGAAGAAACAGAAGACAACCTGGATATCCAGAAAGCGCGCAAGGTACTGGACGATGACCACTTCGGCCTCGAAAAAGCCAAACGCCGCATCATCGAGTACCTGGCCGTGAGAAAACTCAAGCCTGATTCCAAGGGCCCCATTCTCTGCCTGGCCGGCCCTCCGGGAACCGGCAAGACATCCTTGGGCAATTCCATCGCCCGGGCGCTGGGTCGCAAGTTTCACCGTATCTCGTTGGGCGGCGTGCGCGACGAGGCGGAGATCCGGGGACACCGGCGAACTTACGTGGGCGCCCTGCCCGGACGGATCATCCAGGGGCTGCGCCGGGCCGGCTCCAGCAACCCCATTTTCATGTTAGACGAAATCGACAAGGTGGGATCCGATTTCCGGGGCGACCCTTCGTCGGCCCTGCTGGAAGTGCTGGACCCGGAGCAGAATTTCTCCTTTTCCGACCACTACCTGGACGTACCCTTCGACCTGTCCAAAGTCATGTTCATCACTACGGCTAACGTGCTGGACACCATCCCCTCTGCCCTGCTCGACCGCATGGAGGTGATCCAGCTGCTGGGCTATACGGAAGATGAAAAGGTCAAGATCGCCGCCCGCTTCCTGATTCCGCGCCAGCGGGAGGCCCACGGTCTCAAGGCCAAACAGATCAACATCGCCGCCGGCGCGGTGCGCCGCATCATCTCCGGGTACACCCGTGAGGCCGGTCTGCGCAATCTGGAGCGGGAGATCGCCACCATCTGCCGGGGCGTGGCCGCCGGTATTGCGGAAGGCAAGATCAAGAAGGCCGCCATCAAGGTCGCCGACGTGGTCGAATACCTGGGGCCGGTCAAACTTCAGGCGGAAGCCAAGGCCCGCATGTCAACCCCCGGTGTGGCCATGGGCCTGGCCTGGACCCCTTTCGGCGGCGACCTGCTGTTCATCGAAGCCACGGCCATGAAGGGTAAAAAAGGCCTCACCCTCACCGGCCAGCTGGGCGACGTGATGAAAGAGTCGGCCACCGCTGCCCTGAGTTTCATCCGGGCCAACGCAAAGAAGCTGGGCGTGGATGAGAACTTTTTCGAAGGGCACGACATCCACATCCACGTGCCTGCCGGTGCCATCCCCAAGGACGGCCCGTCAGCCGGCGTCACCATGCTCACGGCCCTGGTCTCCCTGCTGAAAAACAAGGCCATCCATAAGAATCTGGCCATGACCGGCGAGATCACCCTGCGGGGCCAGGTGCTTCCCGTGGGGGGCATCAAGGAAAAGATGCTGGCCGCCCACCGGGCCGGCATCAAGACCATCCTGTTGCCCAAATGGAACGAAAAGGACCTGGTCGACCTGCCCCAGAAAGTGCGCGACGATATCCAGTTCCATTTCATGGATAAAATGATTGACGTGCTCAACATTGCCATCAAGGAATAAAACCAAACCGGATCGGCAGGGTTTTACGGGCACCATGCGCCGACTAAAATCTCAAATTCCAATAACCAAATGACAAATAAAAATCACCATTGGCTGCTGGTCCTGTTTTTCGGGATACTGTTTTTGATCCAGGCCTGTGCCACGGACCCTCCGCCTGCGCCACCCACGCCCAAGGGCCACCCCAAACCCTACCGGGTGGGCGGCACCTGGTATAAGCCCATGCCCCATGCCAGGGACTTCTCCCAGCAGGGCATCGCCTCCTGGTATGGCCAGAAATTTCACGGACGCAAAACCTCAAACGGTGAGGTCTACAACATGTACGCCATGACCGCCGCCCACAAGACCCTACCTCTGGGCACCTGGGTCCAGGTCAGGCGTCTGGACAACGGCAAACAGATTGTGGTCCGGGTCAATGACCGGGGGCCATTTGTTCACGGCCGAATCATCGATCTCTCCTATACCGCGGCCAAGAAAATGGACATGGTGGGGCCAGGCACGGCCCGGGTGGAAATCGTGGCGCTGGGCGAACGACGCGAGACGGCCTCGGGCGACGCCTTCGTGCCCATGGATTATTACAACGGTGCATTTACCTTCCAGGTGGGGGCTTTTTCCAGCCGGGACAATGCGGAGCGCCTGCGGGCCAAGCTGGACCTGGCCTTCACCAACGCCCACGTCACGCGCTATGATCGCGGCGATGCTGTTTTCTACCGGGTTCGCGTGGGCCGCTGCAACGATCTCGAAAGCGCCGAAAAGTATGAGCAGCACCTGGCCAGCAGCGGTTATCCCGATGCCTTTATTGTGGCCGAGTAGAAACAGCGTTCCGGGTTCATCGTTCTGGGTTCAGCGTTCGCGGTTGGAACCCTTGACTCCTCCAATTCTATTCTATCAGCCATGAGCCATCAGCGATCAGCTATTTCGAACCCGCACAAAACCGTTTTCCTCGACCGCGACGGTGTCATCAATGCAGACTCCCCTGACTACATCAAGTGCTGGGCGGAGTTTCACTTCATACCGGGCAGCCTGGATGCCATCGCCCGCCTCACCCACAGCGGCTGCAGCGTCATCGTCATCACCAATCAGTCGGTCATCAACCGCCGGTGGGTTTCCCTGGCGGAACTGGAAACGATGCACCGCAAGCTAAGGCAGGCCGTCTGCGACAGCGGTGGCCGGATTACGGACATCTTCTATTGCCCCCACCGGCCGGATGAAGGCTGCGGCTGCCGCAAACCGAAACCGGGTCTGATCTTCGCGGCCCGGGATCGCTACGGCATCGACCTCTCCCGCGCCGTGATGGTGGGCGACAGCGCCAAGGATATCCTGGCGGGCCAGGCCGCAGGCTGCGGCCGGACCGTTCTGGTGCAGACCGGCAGCGGAATGACCGCCATCCAGGTTCTCGAAGAAACCGGCCAGCGTCCCGATCACGTGGCCGCCAACCTGGACCGGGCGGCGCAATGGATCCTGGATCGGCCCAGCTTACGACCATGATGCCTCCCTCGGAAATCACCCTCACCGGCCGCATCGAGCGGATCAATTTTTTCGACCCGAAAAAGCATTTCACCATCGCCCGTCTGCGAACCGACGAAAACCACCGGGCCATCACCATCAAAGGCACCATGCCCGCGCCTAAAATTGGGCAATCAGTAGAGGTCCGGGGCCGCTGGGAAACCCATGCCCGCTATGGCCAGCAGCTAACGTTCACGGCCTTTAGCGTGCTTCTGCCGGCCACGGTGGACGGCATTCGCAGCTACCTGGAATCGGGTTTCATCAAGGGCGTGGGTCCCCGGCTGATCGACCGGATCATCGACCATTTCAAGGCCGACACCCTGGCGGTGATCGAGGCCAATCCTGATCGGCTCACCGAGGTGGCCGGCATCGGCAAAAAGACGGCCCGGCGCATCGCCGGTGCCTGGCAATCCCATCACGCCGCTAGTCAGCTGGTTCGTTTTCTGGAGGAAAACGGCGTGGACACCGCCTACGCCGCCCGTCTGCTGCGAGAGTATGGCAACAATGTGATCGACATCCTTTGCAACGACCCATACCGTGTGGCCGAAGACATTCCCCGGATCGGTTTTCGCATTGCCGACGCCATCGTCCGGCACGCCGACACCCCCGTCGATGAGATGGACCGGGCCAGGGCCTGCATGATTCACCTGTTCGAACAGGCCGTTGACCAGGGGCATGCGTATATCGCCCGGGACCAGCTTTTCGACCAGTGCCGGGAAACCTTCGATATCGAGCCGGAAACCGGCGCAGCCGCCCTGAATCACCTGGTTCAAGCGGGTGAGCTGGTGGTGGCGGATGAAGCGCATGGCGCGGATTCGCCGCTGGTCTTTCCCAGGCTGCTCCACCAGGCCGAAATTGTGATCGCCCGTCGCATTGAAAACATGCAGACCAACCCATTGGACGAAACACCGCCGGACAGCCACCTGATTACCCAGGCAGTGCTCGACAAACTGTCCATTGCTCTCTCCAAGGAACAGGAGGCGATCCTCACACAACTGCTGGTTCACAAGGTGTCGGTGATCACCGGCGGTCCCGGCACCGGAAAAACCACGCTGATCCGCGCCGTCACGGCCGTGATGGAAGGACTGAAGCGCCGGGTGCTACTTACCGCGCCAACAGGCCGCGCCGCCCGGCGGCTCTCCGAGGTGACCGGCCGGCCGGCGGCCACCCTGCACAAAGCCTTGGGGTACAACCTAACCGACGGACGATTCGAGCGCAGCGAAGACGATCAACTGGCGGCCGATGTGGTCGTCGTTGACGAGGCCTCCATGGTGGACACCCTGCTCATGGCCCACCTGATCCGGGCCGTACCGGTAAGGGCCACCCTCATCCTGGTGGGGGACGTATTCCAGCTGCCATCGGTGGGTCCAGGCAACGTGCTATCGGACCTGATCCGTTCAGAGAAGGTGGTCACATTCCGACTGACCGAGATCTTCCGCCAGGAGACTGAGAGCCGTATCGTGATCAACGCCCATCGAGTACTCCAGGGCTTGCCGCCGGTAATTGCACCGCCCGACGATCCGGATTTGCCGTCCGAATTTAACTTCATTCAACAAGCCAATCCAGAAAAAGTGGTGCAGATGGTGGTAAAACTGTGCCGGCAGGAAATTCCCCGCCACTTTCGACTGGACCCCGTCCGTGACATTCAGGTGCTCACCCCCATGCATCGCGGCCCGGTGGGCACGCTCAACCTGAACCGGGTGCTCCAGGAGGCGCTGAACCCAGCCATTGAGCAGGTGGAAGTGGTGGGCCGCCAGTTCAAGGTGGGTGACAAGGTGATGCACCTGCGCAACAACTATCGCAAAGAGGTCTTCAACGGGGATATCGGCATTCTGGCCGGCATTGATCTGGAACAGGAGCGTGCCGAGGTGGACTACGACGGTCGCAAGGTACCGTATGACTTCGTGGAACTGGACGAGCTGAGCCTGGCCTATGCGATCTCGGTGCACAAATCCCAAGGATCGGAATACCCTGCGGTGGTGATCCCCCTGCTGACCCAGCACTATGTCATGCTCCAGCGCAATCTGCTCTACACCGCGCTGAGCCGCGGCAAACAGCTGGTGGTCATGGTGGGCACCGCCAAGGCCCTGAACGTGGCCCTGAAAAACGATCGCCCCCGGCAGCGCCGTTCCATGCTGGCCCGGCGGTTGAATCCCGATATTGATGCTTCTTAATCCTGATCTTGAAACTCATGGTTTTTTGTTTAGATAGCAGAAGATAAATAATGCATAAATTACAATAACCAAAAATCAAATGGCAAATAAATCACAAAAACCAAAACTACAAACCTCATAGTATCGAAGTTTGGATATTGAAATTTTGAATTTATTTGAGATTTGTCATTTGAAGTTTGTTATTTGCGATTGGTTACTTGCGAATTACCGTTCCCGGTTTACAGGGTTCGGGGATTGATGGAATGCGGAACCTACCGGCTAGGATGCGTCCGGATCCGAGGGTTCCGAGGGGAAAGGAAACTTGAAAAAGCGGATGCCTTGGGCTTTGAGGGTCTCTTCTTCTTTAGGCGTACTGACACCCCGGATGCTCCGGGGTTCGGTCACACCAAAATGCATCTTCAGCGCCTCTTCGGCAAAACCGGCGCCCACGTTGTCGAAATTATTCTGCACATAATCAATGATTTTTTTGCCTAGGGCCGCCATGTCCGCAGTTTGGCTTGGGTCGACGGGCAGGGAGCCGGATGAGCCTTTGATGGCAAACATGGAGGGCAATTTGAAGACACCGGTGTCCTCGCAGACCGGGCAGGCGATCATCCCCTGCTTTTTCTGCCGGTCGAAAGATTGGCTGTCTTCGAACCACCCTTCAAACTGGTGGCCGTTGCCGCATTGTAGGTCGTACGCGATCATAAAGCCTTCACCTGCCTGTTTCTGTTGCACTTTTTGGATTACCACAGGGCTTGCGGTTTGAAAAGAAATTATTGACAGATGCTTGTTTTTCAACTCAAAATAGGTCGGATTTTTCCAGTAGGTGAAACAACCCCAATCAAACGGAGTGTGAATTGGTTATGAAAAGCCTGAAAGTAGGGTTCTGGATAGTTCTAATTGGTCTTTTAATCCTGCCGGCCGCAAGTGTCGCGGAAACCGTTTACGTGTCCGAAAACTTCGAAATCACCATGCGCACCGGCCCCGGCACGGATCGCAAAATCATTTCACTGGTTGAAAGCGGAAAAGCGCTTGAGATTCTGGAAAAAGGTGAAGAGTGGTCCAAGGTGCGAACATTCAACGGCAAGGAGGGCTGGGTGCTCAACCGCTACCTCTCTGCCAGCCAGCCCTGTGCCATGGTGCTAGACCGTGTCCGGCAGGACTACGACGTTCTGGCCGCCAAATACAAGGACCTGAAGGGCAATTTCGACGAACTCAATGCGCAGAAAAAAGCGACCGATGCCGATCTTTCCCAGAATCAAAAGGATCGCGACGAACTCAGCACCGCCTACGAGACCCTGAAGAAGGAAGCCGCCGATTTCTTGAAGCTCAAGCAGCGCCACAAGCAGATGACCGCCGATTTAGACGCGGAGAAGACCCTGGCAGCCAAACTGGACGAAGAAAACATGCAGTTGAAGCGCAGCCGCATTATCCAATGGGTGCTCACCGGTGGCGGAATCATGCTGGTGGGTTTTTTCATCGGCCTCTTCAGTTCCAGCCGGCGGAAGTCCCGCTCTTCCCTGTATTGATACATGGATATTCAAACTGATTTTCTGATCATCGGCAGTGGCATCGCCGGGCTGATGGTTGCCCTCAAGGTGGCCGACCGCGGAACCGTGGCTATCGTTACCAAAAAGCAGGCGGTGGACAGCAACACCAACCTCGCCCAGGGGGGCATCGCCTCCGTCTTCGATCAACAGGATTCCTTCGACCTGCACATCCAGGATACCCTGGATGCCGGCGACGGCCTGTGCAACCCGGACGTGGTCCGCCAAGTGGTGGTGGGCGGACCCGAGCGGATCCGGGAATTGATGGAGATCGGCGTCGGCTTCAACACGGAAGGCGGCGGTCCGGGGGAAAACGGCAGCGCGCCTTTCGATCTGGGTCGGGAGGGCGGGCACTCGCGCAACCGCATCGTCCACGCCCACGATATGACCGGCCGTGAAGTGGAGCAGGTGCTCCTGGAGCGGACCCGCCAAAACCGCAATATCCGCTTTTACGAAAACCACATGGCCATCGACCTGATCACGTTCTCCACCCGCATCAAACGCGGCCTGGTCACCACCACCCACGAAGATTACTGCTGCGGCGCCTATGTGCTGGACCGCCAATCGCACCGGGTCCTGACCGTCGGTGCCGGCATCACCCTGCTGGCCACCGGCGGTTCGGGCAAGGTTTATCTGTACACCAGCAACCCGGACATCGCCACCGGCGACGGCATTGCCATGGGATACCGGGCCGGTGTCACCGTCGCCAACTTGGAGTTCGTCCAGTTCCATCCCACCTGCCTGTATCATCCGGCCGCCAAGAATTTTCTCATCTCGGAAGCGGTACGCGGCGAAGGCGGACGCCTCATGGATGCCGGCGGCAACTCCTTCATGGAACGCTACGACCCCAAAAAAGACCTGGCTTGCCGCGACGTGGTTGCCCGTGCCATCGACACGGAGCTCAAACGCACCGGCCATGACAGCGTATTTCTGGACATCTCCCACCGACCCGCCGCCTTCGTTACGGGTCGCTTTCCCAACCTGGTTGAAAAATGTCTGGCATTCGGCATCGACATGACCAAAGAACCGATTCCCGTCGTGCCGGCGGCCCACTACATGTGCGGCGGTGTGGTCACCGACATGTTCGGCCGCACGGACATCAACCGCCTCTATGCCGTTGGCGAAACGGCCTGCACCGGGCTTCACGGCGCCAACCGGCTGGCCAGCAACTCCCTGCTTGAAGCTTTGATCTACGCCGATGCCGCCGCCCGCCAAGCGGTTCAGGACCTCGGCGGAAACGACAGGGGAACCTTCCCGGACGTCCCGGACTGGGACGATGTGGGCACCACCGACAGCGATGAGCAGATCATGGTCGCCCACAACTGGGACGAAATCCGTCGCCTCATGTGGAACTATGTGGGCATCGTGCGTTCGGACAAGCGCCTGGCCCGTGCCCAGCGCCGCATCGACACCATCCAGAACGAAATCAGCGAGTACTACTGGAATTTCAAGGTCTCACCGGACCTCATCGAACTTCGCAACATCGCCACCGTGGCCGAGCTGATCATCAAATGCGCCGCCCACCGCAAGGAGAGCCGCGGGCTGCACTACAACATCGGCTACCCCAACAGAGACGACCACCGCTGGAAGAAGGACACGGTCATCCGCCGGCAGATTGTGGGGTAAGTCTGAGCGATAGACTGCAATCGAGCAGGTATACGGTGAACCGGTCCGCAGCCGTAATTAATCCGGTTCGTCGTTACGAAGGGTGTCTAAGGGGCTGGCCACCGCCGCCAGGTTTTTCTGCATGACATGGGTGTAGATCTCGCTGGTTTTCACGTCCGTTCATCCAAACTATCAGCACGCCGGGCTTGGCGGACGCATGATGGATGAAGCCGAAATCCGACTTCGGGCAGCAGGTTGTCCGAAGATCAACTTGCAGACACGCAGCGCCAACACCAATATGGTAGAATTCTATAGGAAAATTGGATACACGGTTGATGATGTCGTAAGTTTCGGCAAACGTTTAAAACCAGATGTCTTAGCTGTCTTTCACTCATATCCTCAAGAAATAAGAACCAAGCAATGTTTCTTCGTCAGCTTATATTAAGTACAGCGGATTCGTTAGAGCAAGTTGGAGAATTAGAAGAGACTCTTAAGTGGGGGGAACCGGAGTATTGACTTCAACATAGACGATAAAGTCCCAGTGAAAGCGTTATAGAAGCAATCAAATGGACGCAAATCGAAAATTATTTTTTCTTGGTTTTTCAATTTTCATTTTCTCATTTTTTCTACCTGCCCTGACTGTATTTGATGAACCCATCAGTGGATATAAAAGTGCGTTGATGCTTTTTGGTTCGCTATTCAAATTCAATGGCTTTCTAAATTATTCTTTTTTAATCTTTGCGAACCTTGCAAATATTTTTACCATTTTGGTATTCATTCTTCAATTTAAAATCTCTTTTAAGCGATTGATAATTTTCCAGTTTATTGCTTTTTCATCCGCTTTTTTCTGGGCAGGCTATGGCATCGTTCAAGAAAAAAATATAAGCGATCTCCATATTGGATATTGGAACTGGTTATTCGGAATATTTTTCATGCTGATATCTATGTTCGCATCAATTAAAGAACGTAAATTTCCAACGCGTCGCAGCTGACAAGGAGCAATTACTCCGATTCCCAAAGCCGGGGAGCTATGCGCACGATCGACGAATGAAAGCAAACCCAGAACGGAGAAAGCAGAACCTGTGAACGATTTAAATTTTTCAAGGGCAAGTCCAACATGATTTGTAAAACTCAGGGAGGAAACCGTTAATGATACAATTGGGTTTGGACGCCTGTTTGTCGTCCAACATATCGGGGGCGGCATGAAAGCATATCTGGCGCTTTGCCAGCGGGTCATTGATGAAGGCATCTGGGTTGAAAATCCCCAGACCGGCAAGCGTTGCCTGACCGTCATAAATGCAGACGTTGAATGCGACGTCAGTGACGGCCACTTACCCGTGCTGACCACCAAAAAGCTATTCTGGAAACCGGCGATTGCCGAGATGCTGGGTTATTTGCGCGGTTACCATAACGCTGCCCAGTTCCGTGCGCTCGGGTGCAATACATGGAATGCGAACGCTAATGACAATGCAGCCTGGTTGGCCAATCATTATCGTAACGGTGAGGATGATCTGGGTCGCTGTTATGGGGTTCAGGGGCGGCGCTGGCGCAATCCGGAGGGGAAAGAGATCGATCAACTGCGTAAAATTGTCGATAACTTGTCCAAGGGCATTGACGATCGACGGGAAGTGATGACCTTTCACAATCCAGGCGAGCTGGATCGCGCGTGTTTAGCAGCCTGTATGCATACCCACACGTTCAGCTTGCTGGGAGATGAGTTGTACTTGACTAGCTACCAGCGCTCTGACGATCTGCCACTGGGCCATGGATTCAATCAAGTTCAAGTGGGCTGGCTATTAATGATTATTGCACAAATCACCGGGAATAAGCCCGCCAAAGCGTTTCACAAAATCGTAAATGCGCACATTTATGAAGATCAGTTGGAGCAGGTAAAATCCATTCAGCTCAAACGCGATCCGTATCCGTTGCCCAAACTGAAAATCAATCCCGACATTAAGACGTTGGCGGATTTGGAGACATGGGTGACACTGGATGATTTTGAATTGGAGGGGTATCGACACCATCCGGCCATTCAGTATGCCTTCTCCGTGTAGGCACAATGATGGCGGTGATATCTGCAAACAAACCATTGCAGCGGGCAATCGGTCGAATGCAGCGCAATGCGGCATTTATCTGAATCAAGAATTAGGAAATCAACCATGGCGAATTCACAAGAAATCTCAGCAGCGTTTCCTTTCAGATCCAACTATGTTGAGATGCATGGTTCCAGGATGCACTATATTGATGAAGGGTCGGGTGATCCAATCTTATTCCTGCACGGTAATCCTACCTCTTCCTACCTGTGGCGGAACATCATTCCGTACCTGACGCCGCTGGGCCGCTGCATCGCCCCGGACTTGATCGGAATGGGAAGATCGGATGCACCGGATCTGGCGTATCGCTTCGTTGACCATACCAAGTACGCGGAAGGCTTCATTGAGAAGCTGAGCCTGGAGAATATCACGCTGGTCGTCCATGACTGGGGTTCAGCACTTGGTTTCCACTACGCGATGAGAAACGAGAACAATGTTAAAGGGATCGCCTTTATGGAAGCAATCCTGCGGCCGATGAAGTGGAACGACTTTCCAGGCGGCTTCAAAATCGGTTTCAAAATGATGCGTACACCTGGGCTTGGTTGGCTCATGGTCAGCGTCATGAATATCTTCGTTAACCAGATTCTGCCCAAGGCAATCGTCAGAAAATTGTCCGCAAAGGAAAAAAATTATTATGCCGCGCCATACAAAACTGTCCGAAGTCGCAGGCCTTTGCGACAGTGGCCGTGCGAAATTCCCATCATGGGTAAACCGACCGATGTTTACGAAGTGGTATCGAATTACAACAAAAAACTTCAGGAATCCGAGATACCCAAAATTCTCTTCTTTGCATCGCCTGGCGGTTTGATAAATGCCAAAACGGTTGAATGGTGCAAACAAAAGCTTAAGCACCTCGAGGTGGTCGACATTGGCGCAGGGATTCACTATCTGCAGGAAGACAATCCTCACCAGATCGGTTCAGCGTTGGCGAAATGGTACGAATGCCTTGGCGCTAATCCATCCACCGTGTGCGCGTGTCATCGCGCTTTTTTTACCTTGCAGCAATCAGGGAAATCATTATAAATGCTGAACAATAGCCGGGTCGATAGAAAATGGTTCATCCTATTCATGTGGTTAAGTGCCGGCTTCGTGACTTGGTTTCTATCGAAATTTCTGTTCTCGTATATCTTGTCTCCCATGCTTATCGAGGCCGCCAGAGCAACCAACGCGAATACCCAATCAGTATTTTTAATGAATATTGTCAATTTTTTATTCGCGAACATGGCAGATTTCATGCTGTGTTTTATTTTTACGATGTTATTGAGTTACTCTACCAAATTCACAGTTCTGAGAATGTTGCTGTTTGTTGTTGGTGTGATTACCATCAACCTGTATGCCAAAATTGAGGAGCTGATCGGTTACATGGGCATTTATTCTGAATTGCCCTCATGGGCGATTTCGTCGGCAATGCAGGGGTACATTTCGCTGTTATTGATCATTCCCCTGTGTTCGATCGCCGGCAGCAAGGTTGGCACCTGGATTAAAATGAAAAGGAAACCCTCCTAACCCGTTCGAGGCACTGGGGGCGCTAATAATAACCATGCCAAAAAACAAGCTTCTCAAGTACGAACGCGTCAAACGTCTGCCCAATGTCACCTTTTCCGTGTTCGGTGAATCACCACCGCCTCTCTCCTATCCCTGGTACGCTGAGCGCTATCAAGACATGGAAAAAGTCCTCGAACTGGGCTGCGGCAAAGGAGAATACAGCCTTGCATTCGCCGCGGCCAATCCGTGCAAACTATGTGTGGGAATCGATTGCAAGAGTCATCGCATGTGTGTCGGTGCTGAGCGGGCGATGGCCCAGGGCCTTGAAAATGTTCACTTCCTTCGTGCGCGGATCGAGCGCATCGGGGAATTTTTTCTGAAACACTCGATACACGAGATCTGGCTGACCTTTCCTGACCCGCACCCCAAGCATCGGGCAACCAAGTCCCGGCTTTCCGCCCCTTCCTTTCTTGACGCGTATGCGAATCTGCTTCTCCCCGGCGGAACGGTTTACCTGAAGACTGACAGCGATCTGCTCTATGACTACACCCGGGAATCTGTCGAACGATGGGGCGGGCGCGAGGTCCAAAAATCAGATGCCGCTCATGGGACCGGTTGCGGCGAATCAGGTGCCTGTGAAGCGGTTTCCGCTTACGAGCATGCTGCGCGGTCAAGGGGAGCGGCCATCCAATTCATGGCATTTAAACTGAACTAAGGAGGCGAGATGAACACATGCCTGATGCTGGTTGACCTTCAGAACGACTATTTTCCCGGTGGCAGCATGGAGTTGGTCGGTGTCGGTGCCGCCGCGGCCAACGCCCGGCGGCTGCTGGATAAATTCAGAAAAAGAGAAAAGCCGGTGATCCATATCCAACACATCGCCGCTCAGGTGGGGGCAACCTTTTTTCTACCCGACACCAACGGGGCCCAGATCAACCAACAGGTCGTTCCCCAGGCGGACG
>Ga0272441_10010810_pt1 | contig 13702 bp, 10 predicted proteins | sample SSMProp6N_FD_193582 | JGI IMG/M metagenome (GOLD analysis project Ga0272441, IMG submission 193582) | Marine sediment archaeal communities from Little Sippewissett salt marsh, Falmouth, MA, United States - SSM-Prop-6N | ecosystem: Environmental > Aquatic > Marine > Wetlands > Sediment ... | reverse complement strand
AAGATCGAGGCGAAGACGGAGGCGGGGCGAACTACCAGGATCAACACCGCCACAACCAGCAGGCCGCTCCATGACAGGTCGATCATCGCGGTCAGATCCAGCTGGGCCGCGAGCAGGATGAACAGCATGGATATGATCAGAATTGTCAGCTGACCCTTGAACGCCCGAACCGAGACCAGGTCCGGGAGTTCGGCGGCCGAGATGGTGAAACCCATCACCATCGATGCCAGGATGCCCGATTGGTGAGCCTGGGACTCGGCCACCAGGTAGCAGACCATCAACACGGCGAGGATGCTGAGGTTACGGAGTTCGCCACTCACCAGACGACTGCGAAGAATGAGCTTGCCCAGGGCTCCGGCGGCGAATCCGATGATGATGCCCACCGCGCCCAACTCGGCCAGCTGACCCATGAGCTCGCGAAACGGGATGCCCGCACGTGCGATCCACTGGAGGACAATGTATGCCAGCACAGCGCCGATGGGGTCCACGATGAGGCCTTCGGAGAGCAATATCGTCTTCACCTCTTTGGGAGCGATGAGATGGCGGAGCAGCGGCACGATCACGGTGGGCCCGGTCACGGTGACGATGGCGCCGAAGAGCGCGGCACCGCCCCACGGCATACCGACCAACAGGTGGGCGGCCACCGCCGCTCCGATTCCGGTGATGGCCACTCCGATGGTCAACAGATTTCGCACCGGTGCGCCGACCTTTGCCAAGCGGTTTGGGTCCAGAGACAATCCGCCCTCGAAGAGAATGATGGCGACTCCGAGATGGATCAGCGCCTCGAGAGTTTCGCCCAGAGTATCCGGATGAACCAGGCCGAGACCGGCGGGTCCGCAGAAGATCCCGAGGACGAGAAGCGGGAGGATGGCCGGGAGCTGGAATCGTTCTGCGACGACCTGTCCCGCGATGCCGAGAGCCACAGCCGCCACGATGGTCATGATCACGGGTTCCACCGGAAGATTCTAACCCGGCCTGGTTCCCGGCCTCAAAAGCGGGGTTGGCGACGAGCCATCATCAGAGGCTCGGTGCGGCGGTCAGTCGTCGTGCGCGTGTGTCGTGCCGGGAAGGAGCATGCCGTCGGCCATCCGCTGCCCGCCGGCAAGGGCGGGTGCAACCTGGGCGGAGGGGCATATGGCGTTGAATCCGCACCAGGCACAGAGAACTCCGGGCTTGGCGGGGAATTCGGCGGCTTCGGAGGCGGTCGCGGCCAGGTCTGCGAATCTCTGTAACAGTTCCTCGGCCCGAGCGCGGTTGACCCGGTGCCAACTCGTGCTGCCGTGTCGAAGATAGTGATAGCCCGCCAGTGCTTCATCCTCATCGTGGGTGCGCAGGACACAACTGGCGTAGAGCGGCGCTTGGAGCCCTTCGGAGAACTCGGACGGCGTCCCCTTGCGACTCGAGGTCTTGTAGTCCACGATGAAGAGTTGCCCCCGCTCGGTGCGTCCAACCCGGTCGGCGATGCCGGAAAAAACCAGGTTCGGCGCGAGGCGGACCGAAAATCGCTGCTCGAGAGCGAGGGTGTGGCTGGAGTCGCGGGCGAATGTCTCGCGGAAGAACCGAGTCAACATCTCCCGTCCGAGGCGGTAGGAGTCGTCCGCCGAGTCGGACACCCGGATCACGGCCACGTCATCACTCCACGACGACTCCCACCGCCTTGAGAATTCACCGAGTACCTCAGGAAGATCTGGAATCGATGTCGTGGCCCGTTCGCCGTACAGCCACTCCAGGACCCCATGAACGGTGGTGCCGAGGAAGCTCTCGATGGATCGGAATGCTTCACGCATTCCCTTGAGATAGCGGTACCTGTAGCGCAGCGGGCATTGTTGGAATGTCTTCAGCCGGGAAAACGAGAACTGATTTCGAGGAGTTGGTGCGGCGCCCTTCATTCGGGCAGTGTAACGGGCTCCCTTCGGGAAAGGGAGAGGAAACCGCGCTACACGGGATTCGGCAGTTCGATGAACTCGACCTCGAGATCGTGGTGCTGCTCGAGCCAGTTACCCAGGGCGAGCACGCCGAATCTCTCGGTGGCGTAGTGCCCGGCTGCAAGGTAGTGGACGCCGTCCTCGGCTGCCTGGTGCAGGACCCACTCGGTGGCTTCGCCCGTGATGTAGGCGTCGAGACCCGCGGCTACGGCCTGATGGTATTCGCGCTGGGCGGCACCGGTGACGATCCCGACCGAAGACACCTCGCGCCGACTTCCCTCGAAGATCTGTGGTTCCCTTTGACAGGCATCGGCCACGGCGGAGAACAGCTCCTGTGCTTCGACGGGTTCGGGAAAGACACCGCAGACACCGGCCGACACGCCCTGATGATCCCCGAAGGCTTCGAGTTCAACAAGGCCGAGCCTGGACGCGAGCTGCGCTGCGTTGCCGAGAACCGGATGGCGGTCCAGGGGAAGGTGGTAGGCGATGAGCGAGATCCGATTTTCGATCAGGAGCCGCATCCTTTCACGGAGCGACCCCACGATACGAGGCGCCTCCGGCCCGTTCCACAGAATGCCGTGGTGGACCAGAATGGCGTCCGCGTCGTGGTCCACAGCCCGGGTGAAGAGCGCGCGCGACGCCGAAACAGCGGTCACCACGCGATCCACACCGGGCCGCCCCTCCACCTGGAGGCCGTTGGGACAGTAGTCGGAAACCGCATCAACGTCCAGCAACTCGTCAAGCTCGGAAACAACATGCAGGAGGTTCATGGCGCTATGTTAGCGCAGGGCGGTCCTGGCGGGTGGGTCATCGGCGGCGCGTCCGGTTCGGAACGGAGTACAATTTCGCCCATGGTGGCGTTCAAGGTTCGAACACCGTTCGTGCTGACAGCCGTCGCCCTGGTGCTGGTCTCCGGGTGCGGTGACCGGTCGTCCGACATGGAAACGGTCGAACCTGGCTACCGCGTTCGATTGCTGACGGCGAAGCCGGTGTCCGGACGCTGGGAGAGATCCGCCGAGGAGGGCCTCGGTCGCATTGCCGCTGAACTCGGCGCCGACGTCGCCCGTCTGAGGACCACCGAGGAGGTCGGAATTCAGGCTTTGTTGAGAGGACAGGGTGAGGAAGGCGTTGACCTCGTATTCTGCGTCGGCCCGGGATTCGATAATGCGGTGTTTGCCAACGCGCCGTCGTTCCCATCCACGCAGTTCGTGCTGCTGCCTGGTCGAGCACACGGCGCCAATGTCACCGGCGTGGAGTTCATGCCCGACGGGGCAGGCTATGTGGCTGGAGTGGTGGCGGCCAAGCTCGGCTCGTCCAGATCCGTGGGTGTCCTGCGGGGAGCGGGCGGCCCTTGGCTCGATCATCTCGAGAGTGGTTTTATCCGAGGGTTTCTCTCCGAGGGGTACCGTCACGAAGCGGTGGTCTTGAGCGCTCCGGAGGGCCCTTGGGAACTCGCGCAACAGGGTGCGAATGTGGCGCTGTACGCCACCGACCGGCCGGAGGGAGATGTTCTTGCAGCGGCCCACGACGCCGGAGTTCTGCTGGTGGCCGCAGACAGCAGCCTCATGGCCGCCGAGCCCTATGTGGTGGCTGTGGCGATTCACGTCGATGTGGCGGAAGCCATGCTCCGGCTGGCGCGCGGCGCATTTGAACAGGGTCCGACGGCCGGGTTTTACTCATTCGGACTCGGTTCGGGAGTTGTGGATGTGCGACTCAATCCATCACTACCCGAGACCAGTCTGCCAACCGTGCTCGAGGCGCTCGAAGTGGCTCGGTCGGAGGTCACAGCCGGTCTTGTCGAAATGGAGGACCTCGGGATCTGACGTGTTCTTGACCCGGCGATCGACAACTGCACGCGGTGAACACCATGCAATGGGATGAACCGGCGGATGCAGGTATCCTCGGGTCTCCGCAATGGGAGGAACCATGAACCTGGTCATCTATCACAACCCACGTTGAACGAAGTCACGCCAGGCGCTGCAGTTGCTGCGCGACAACGGGGTCGAGCCCGAAATCATCAACTACCTGGAAACACCGCCCTCCGAGGTCGAGTTGGACCGCATGTTGGGTCTCCTCGGAATGGAGCCCCGGGAGTTGCTTCGCCGGAGGGAGAAGGAGTACAAGGAGCTCGGTCTGGCCGACCCGGATTTGAGCCGGCAACAATTGATTGCCGCAATGGCGCATCACCCGCGCGTGATCGAGCGTCCGATCGTGGTGTCGGGAGATCGGGCCGTGCTCGGCCGTCCGACCGAACGAGTTCTCGAGCTGCTCTGAATCAGACCAGGAGATGGTCGGGCGGCGGTGCATCCGCCAGCAGGTCGTTCCAGATGATCTCGACTCGCCGGAAGACGGCCTGCCAGGTGAAGGCATCCACCACTCCAGGACGGGTGATGGACGGATCACCGATGGGCGGAGCCACCAGCGCCCGTTGAATCGCCGCAGTTAGCCGTGCGGTGAATGCGGGTAGTTCCTCCTCCGATGGCCTGTCGACGGTTTCCATTGCCGGCAACTCGACGAGTTCCAAAGCGTCCCCCAGATGGGGCGCAAGCTGTTCCACAACACCGGGCAGATCAGTGGCCACGAGCCGGCAACCGGAGGCAAAGGCCTCCACCAGGACGAGCGGCAGCCCCTCGAAAAACGACGGTAGAACGCAAATCGAGGACCGTCGCATGAGCTCGGCAAGCTGAGCCTGCGCCAGCTGACCATGGACGACCACCAGATCGCCGAGGGACTCCATCCGGCGGAGCAGTGCCTCCGCCTCGAATCCGGATCCGGCCCCCGCCACGTGAAGCTGGCAGGGAATTCCGTGGGTCGCCAGTTGCTCAACCGCATCGAGCAGACATGGCAGACCCTTGGCAGCGGAGAACTTCCCGACGAAGAGCAACCGGGGCGGGTCGGGATGGGTCCGATCGCGGCCGTGGAAGAGGTCGTCGCGATACCCGGCGCCCACCACAAGGACCCGGGAGGGCGAAACACCCAGGGCGTCGCACAGCTGCCGGGCGTGGGCCCGATGAAGGACCGCGAAACGGTCGATACGGGCGCACGCAGAGCGAACGGTTGGGGCGAGGTGGGGACACAACGCCATCTGTCGCAGACCGGTGGCATGGCAGGTCGTGACGGTCGGGATGTCCGGAGCGACGTCCTTCAGGATGGATGACGCGAGCCACACATGGTGGGAGTGGATGATGTCCGGTCGGGTGGCGGCCACGACCTCGCCGATGTGCTGCTGCCAGGCTCCGAGGTAGCCGGCGATTCGATGGCTGTCCATGGTCGAGAACCGGGTGCTTTCGTACGGCATCGTGTCGCTCATGCCGGGCACCGGATAATCGAGCCGCCCGCAACCGAACTCCAGCGGATGGATGCGATCCCTGGGCAACCCGCCGACGTCCGGATCGAGGGATTCGGTTGGGATACCGACCACCACATGCTGATCCCAGCCGGATTTGGCGGCATGGCGAACCAGGGCGTCGAGGGTGATGCCGCTTCCGGTGAGCGATGGACGCTGCGACAGGACATGCAGAATACGCGGCACGAGGCGGATATTACCTCAGTCGTGCATCCCGCCCGCCGGGAAACAAGATGCAAGACCCTGCACCCACCCCCGCTATGGGGCTATGGGGCTATGAGGCTGTGGGGCTGTGGGGTCTCCCCGGCCAGCCGTGGGTCCGGTGAGCAGTCGCCGCGACCATCGGCCGCGAGCAACTGCCAACCGCCAACTCGCCGGCGGCAGCGATCGTGGCCGTGGCTGTGTGCGGCAAAGCGGGGCCCACCAGGACTCGAACTTGCAGGCCTTACGGCCACTCGCTGGTGACGGTGAGTCGCCGCGGCCATCGGCCGCGAGCAACTGCCAACTGCCAACTGTTCTCTGTTCTATACTGTGCCGATGGCGGAGACCGTGGACGAGGAGACTGTCTGTCCGGAGTGCGGCGGTACAGGATGGCGGTTGCAGGAGATGAATGGCGCCGACGTGGCCCGTCGCTGCAGTTGCGCCGAAGCGGTTCGTCGGCAACGGTTGCTCGAAGCCGCCGGCATTCCAACGCGGTACCGCCACTGCACGCTGGACAGCTTCGAGCTGTGGAACGAGGAAGACCCGACGCTCAGGCGTGCGCTGCGGGCGGTGCGGGAGTTTGTCGACCTCTACCCCAACTCGGAAAAGGGTCTGGTTCTCATGGGCCCTGTGGGTACGGGTAAGACCCATCTCGCGGTTTCGGCGTTGCAGGAGCTGATCGCCACCAAGGGGGTCCGCGGCCGGTTCGCCGACTTCACGTCTCTGGTGCTGGAGATCCAGATGACCTTCGACGGTTCCGGTTCCAGCCGGGAGATCTTGCGGCCGCTGATCAACGCCGAGGTTCTGGTTCTCGACGAACTCGGTGCCGGCAAGGTCACACCGTGGGTGATGGACCTGCTCTACTACCTCGTCAATACCCGATACGTCGAGGATCGGCTGACCATATTCACCACCAATTTCTCCGATTTCACCAGGGCCGGACAGGAGTCACTCACAGAGCGGGTTTCGGCTCGAATCCGGTCGCGGTTGTTCGAGATGTGCCGTCGCTTGGAGCTGCGCGGTGAAGACTACCGACGCCAGCGTCTCGCCGAAGCGGCAGAGCGGAGAACGCCTTGACGCGGTGGGGATGGGTCGGACCGGCCATCGCCCTGCTCATCACCGGTTGTACCACCGCCACGAAGCCGCGTCCCCAACCGGTCCCGACAACGGTCCTTCCGCGAGCCGTGACTCCCGTGGCCACGCCGACGCCCGCGCCCATACCCGAGGTTCCGACGGTTCGTCCGGCGGCGCACACCGATCCGCCGCTGGTCAGGATTCTGCTCACCAGGACGAACGAGGCGGTGGAGTTGAGCCAGCCCGATCGGGCCTACCGGGCGAGGTGGGAGGGCCAAGAGGGTTGGTTCTGGGGGCCCCTGTCGCTGCGGGTGGTGTCCTCACGGGCGTGGCAGGTGGCGGCGTTTCGTGATCCGGCATCGGCTGAGGCCGTCGAAGAACAACTCCAGAAAACCCTCGGGCTGTCGGTGATGACGGCCTCGGTGCCGTCCGAAAACGGGTTTTTCAGGGTGCGGGTCCAGTGGCGTTCGGCGGAACCGTCCGATCCGAAAGCCGTCCTTTCCGGCGCTGGTTTTCCGGATGCCTATCCGGTGCTCACAGGAGTTTCGATCCGCGTCGATTCCGCCAATGCCGCGTCGGCCGATATTGCGGGTCCGCTGGTGCTGGAACCCCAGGACGGATGGCCGACCTCGGTCGCCGGGGGTCGATACCTCGGCCGGCTGGTTTTTCGAGTGTCTCAGGGTCAGCTGCTGGTGATCAACCAGCTCAACCTGGAAAGCTACCTCAGAGGCGTCGTGCCGGCCGAAATGGGGCCCGCCCAGTTCCCCCAACTCGACGCGCTCAAGGCCCAGGCGGTGGCCGCGAGAACCTACGCGGTGGCCCATCTCGGAGATCATGATGACGAGGGGTACGACCTCTGTGACACTCCCGCCTGCCAGGTCTATCGCGGATTCGCGGCACACCACGCGCTCACCGACCGCGCGGTGAGCGAAACAGCCGGCCTCATCGCCGTCTTCGAAGGCGAGCCCATCGACGCCATGTACACCTCCACCTGCGGCGGCCACACCGAGGACGCATCATTGTTGTTCTCGGGCAGGGCTCAGCCGTATCTGGTGGGAGTGCCGTGCGCCTGGGACCGGCCGATGATGCTCGCCGGCACCGGGAGCGGGGAGAGATTCCCCGATGCGGCCGCCTTCAGAAACCACCTCGCCGCGCGCGCGTTAAACCTGCAGCCCTCGGCCACACCTCAGGCGATTATTGATCGGGTCGCATCGCTGTGCAACGGGCGGCGCGCCTCTGTGGGGGCGGACCCGGGGGCCGCGGAGTTCACGGTTGGGCTGATGGTCGCGGGCGGGCTCGAGGACGTCAACGCCCTGGTTGACGGGGCGGGCGCCGGCAGTCTGGCCGAACTCGCCGATCTCTTCCGCATTCCGCTCGAGGTTCCACCGCGCGGTGATGTTCGAATTCGTGGCTGGCATCTGCGGGCCGCGTTGGCTGTGCTGGAACTGCAGGGGCTGGTGGTACGGGACAGCGGCGAGGGGGTGCCCCATCCCGACGGAGTGGCCATATTCCCCCGCAGGGCAGAGCGGTCGGAGCCGCTGCCATCGCCGGTTCCGCTCTACTGGCGATGGGGCTCCACATACGGTCTTTCCTCGGGCCTTCGGGTGCTTCCGGGTACGACCCTCGAGCGATATCGTCTGGGTCGTGATCTGCTCGCACTTGTCGTCGTCCAGTCGGAAGGTGGCGGGGAAGCGGACCGCCGATCGTCGTGGAGCAGCTGGTCCCGCGACCGGAGTTTGGAAGAGCTGGCTCGAGGGCTCGATCTGCCGGATCTGGATCGGCTCGAGGTGACCCGCCGAGGGGTTTCGGGACGGGTGATCGGTCTCAGCGCCTTCGGCCGGTCGGGGACGCGCAAGGACCTCAGCGGTTTCCCCATCCGGCGCGCCCTCGATCTGCCCGAGAATCTATTCATTCTGCACGAGATGGTGGGGGCCGACGGGAAGCGAACGGTGCGCTTCTTGGGCAGGGGTTGGGGTCACGGCGTCGGGCTCTGCCAAAACGGCTCGTACGGCCTCGCCCGCGCCGGTATGACCTTTGATCGGATTCTCGAGCACTACTACACGGGGATTCAGGTCGTGCCGTGGCAACCGCAGACTCCATAACCCCTTGAGAGGCCGGTCCGGGCGAGCCTACAATGCCCGGTGGTGCTGTCCCAAAGAAGGAGGTCACAGTGGATTTCGAGCTCACCCAGGACCAGACGGCGATTCGAGACATGGTTCGAGACCTGGCGCGAAACGAGATCGCACCCAACGGGGTGGCGTGGGACGAGACCCAGGAGTTCCCGCGCGAGCTCTTCAAACAACTCGGCGACCTCGGCCTGCTGGGCGTCTTGATCCCAGAACAGTACGGCGGGGCGGGTCTCGGCTATGTGGAGTATGTTCTGATCCTCGAGGAGATCGGCGCCGCCGACGGCGGCGTCGGACTCGGTGTGGCGGCCCACAATTCACTGTGCACGAACCACCTCTACCTGTTCGGGTCCGACGATCTCAAGAGCCTCTATCTTCCCAAGCTCGCCGGCGGTGAGTGGATCGGTGCATGGGGTCTGACCGAGCCGGGTGCGGGTTCCGATGCCGGCGGCACCTTGACGACTGCAGTTCTTGATGGCGATGAATGGGTGCTGAACGGGGCCAAGAACTTCATCACCCACGCCACCGTGGGCCAGGCCGCCGTCGTGGTGGCCCGCACCTCCAAGGAGGCCGGTCACCACGGCATTTCCGCGTTCTTCGTTCCGTTCGACCGTCCCGGCATCGGCCCGGGCAAGAAGGAGAACAAGCTCGGGATGCGATGCTCGGACACCTCGTCGCTCGTCATGGAGGACTGCCGCATCCCCGCCTCGCATCTCTTGGGCAACGAGGGTGACGGCTTCATCCAGGCGATGCAGGTCTTGGACGGCGGCAGAATTTCCATTGCGGCGCTGTCGCTCGGCATCGCTCGAGGAGCCCTCGATGCGGCGGTGGACTACGCTTCTGTCCGTGAGCAGTTCGGCAAGCCGCTGTCGTCCTTTCAGCTCACCAAGGCGAAGCTCGCCGATATGGCCACCGAGGTGGAGGCTGCGCGGCTCCTGACGCTGCGCGCCGCGGTGGACAAGTCCGCCGGGAGGCCGACGACCAAATCCTCGTCCATGGCCAAGGTCTATGCCTCCGAGGTGGCGGTCCGGGTGGCGGAGGAGGCCATTCAGATCCATGGCGGGTACGGCTACACCAAGGAGTATCCGGCGGAGCGGGCCTGGCGGGACGCCAAGCTCTGCACCATCGGCGAGGGAACCTCGGAGATCCAGCGGCTCGTGATCGCGCGGGAGCTGCTCAAGGAAAGAGAGACGGTGGGATGACGGGCGCCGGCGCCGGCGTGGCGCTCGATCACCTCGGGATTGCAGTGTCCTCCATCGAAGAAGGACTCGGGATCTACCGGGCCCTCGGTCTCGAGCTCGAGGGCACGGAAGAGGTGCCGGAGCAGGGCGTCCGGGTGGGTTTCCTGCCGCTTGGAGACACCAGGCTTGAATTGCTCGAGCCCACCGGGCCGGACTCTCCCATCGCCCGCCACCTGGAGCGCCGGGGGCCGGGCCTCCACCACATCTGCATCCGGGTCGACGATATCCGCGCGGCCATGGATCGGCTCTCGTCCGAGGGGTACCGGCTGCTCTCCGACGAGCCCCAGTTGGGCGCCCACGGCTGTCTCGTGTGTTTCGTCCACCCGAAGGCGGCCGGCGGGGTGCTGGTCGAGCTTTCCCAGCCGGGTTGATCTCGGCCGGCCACCTCCCGGCGATGTCGTGCCCCTGAATCCGCAAGAAAAAGGCCGCCTCCGAAGAGGCGGCCGGTCCAGAGTTGTATTGTCTTCTATTCGATGGTGAAGCTCTGCAGCTCCACCGGGATGTCGCAGGTGATGGTGAGCTCGAAGTCACCCACGCCGGAGGAGTAGCCGTGCACCATGATGTAATACTCGGTGTCTGGTACCGACGTCCAGTTGATCGTTGTCTGGAGTGAACTGAAGCTGCAGCTCGAGTCGTCATCGTCACCGGTGACGCAGCCGAGAGCGCCACAGGTGCCGTCGAATGCCGACAGTTTGGTGTCATAGGTGGTGTTGGCCGAGCAGGTGGTCGCCGTGATGCCGCCGCCGTTGCCCATGATCTTGTACCAGAGCTCGGGAGCGGTGTGGCTGGTGATGCAGTCGAAGGGACCGGTGTAGCTCGCCAACAGGGTCGAACCCAACACGCTGAAGGTGCCGCCGCCCGCCGGACAGGTCAGCTCGATGGCGTTGTCGCAGGCGTCGTTCTCGAGCACGACCACGGTGGCGTCGTCCGTCGCCTCGGAGATCTCGACCGGACCTGCGTTGTAGGCGGTCCACGTGCCGGTGTTGACTGTCGTCGTCGAGATGTTGACGGCCGATGTCGTCAGCTCGACCGAGTCGCCCGGCGCGAGGTCCAGCAGATAGCCGGTCAGCAGGTCACCCAGTTGATCGTCCGTCAGGTCGTGGATGCCGAGCGTGACGTTCCCAGTGTTGGTCACGGTGTAGCAGTAGTAGACGTCGGTGCCGGGCGGCACCACGATGGTGTCGGTGGTGGCGCAATCGCCCGGTACCGTGCCCACTGTTTTGGTCAGCGTAATGGCCGGCTGGGTGCAGCTCAGAGCGAGCTCGTCCACCTGGGCGTACCAGTCCCAACCGTCGCCGGTGTAGCGGAACCTCACCCTGACGTCCGAATCGCCGGCCCACGGTGTCAGGTCGAGCGAGGCTGCGTCGCCGCCTGTTCCACTGGGGTTGCCGACGTTGTCGTTGACCAGATTTGTCCAGCTCGAACCGCCGTCGTTGGAAACGTCGATGTCGAATACCGAGTTGTTCAGCTGACGGTGCCGCCAGCGCAGGTCGAGTGCTGCCGCCGACGCCGATGACAAATCGAACGAGTTGGTCCACAGCTCGGCGTCGTAGGGGTCGCCCGTGGCGTTGAACTCGTCGGCATCGGCAGTGGCCGCCTCTCCCGCGCTACCCACATCGTTTGGGTTCACACCCGCAGTTGCGGTGGTTACCCAGGCGAACGGACCGCCGTTGTCGGTCGTGATGAATGTCGGCGGAATGCCGTCCTCGAATTCGACGAGCGGACCGTTACAGAACACGGCCTCGCTCCCTGCGGTCTTGGTGGCCATCTCGAACTCGCCCTCGGGGTTGCTCACGGCCAGCGGTGTGACCGCACCGGTGGCCAGATCCACAGTGCCGTATACGTTGGCGCCGCCGCCCTCATACAGGGCGATGTACAGCGTGCCGTCGATGGCGTCGAAGTCCATGCCCTGCGCGTAGTTCGCGTTGTAACCCGTGGTGCCGATGAGGGTCGCCGCACCGGTGGCCGTATCCACCGAGTAGATTGAGTCGTCGCCGATGTCGTGCAGGTACATGTTCCCCGCCGAATCAACGGCGATGTCGATCACCAAAGCGCCCGTGGTGCCAAAGGCACCAACCAGGGTCGAGGCCCCGGTCGCGGGGTCGATGGTGTACAGACTGTCCACCGTGCTGCCCCAGAAGCCCCCAAGCGAATCGATGGTCAGACCGGTCCAGTTTTCGCCACCAGGAGCCGGACACGCGACGACCGGTGTGTAGGCACCGGTCGCCAGGTCGATGGTTCCGAGGGTGCCGTCCGTATCGTTGACTGCCCACAGGGTCGTGCCGCTGGGGTCGAAGTCCATACCGTAGTAGGCGTTGGTAGACTGGCCCACCACCGTCTGACCCGTGAAGTCCCCGAGTTGGAAACTGACGAAATTGTCCGACACGAAACCGATGTCCTGGGCATATCCGAGATCCGTGGGTCCGAGCTCGGTATTCGTTCCACCGATAACCGAGGTCTTCCAGTAGCCACACTGGGCGGCGAATGTCGCGGGCTCGATGCCCGGGTTGTTGGCCAACGCCTCGCAGTCGAGGCTCCCACCGCCGACCTTGTCGGTGGGCGGGACGAAATGCTGCACTCGCAGCAGCGTCTCCCCCGCCGGCTGTTCCACTGCGCGGACCGTGACGTCCACGGCAAAGGCCGCTCCCGCGATGGATAGCACGAGTGTGACGCACAATGCAGCCGCCGCACCCACCGATTTCTGATGGAATCCCATAATGTTCCTCCTCCCAGATTTTTGTTCGGACCCGCGGGTTCGTGCGGGTCGCTGGACGCACCACGAAAAATGAAATTGACACGCCATGATAAATGAATGGTCGCGGATTTCAAGTGTCTGTTTCAATATTTGAATTGAGACAGCGGATCGTTTTCTAATGCACGTTTTGGCGCGCTCTGTTCGAATAACGGTTCGATTTCTTCCCCTGAGGTCACCCTGAAAGCCGGCCGCCAGGTCGTTCGGTGTTTGCCATGCGCACCGGCTGGGGTAGGCTCGAGAGATGAAGGGTATGGAGTCCGGAGCTCTGGTCATCGTCCACTGCACCAACCCGAGGGAGAAGATGTGGGGCCTGCTGCTGGGCCTGGAGAGCACCGGCGCGGTCGTTCGCGGCATGGATCTCGCGACTGTCGAGGACTGGCTGCGCCAGGAACGGGCCGGGAACCCGACGCTGATCGGTCCTTCGACCTTCTTCGTCCCGGCGCATCGGCTGGTGCGGATCGATCTCGACGAGAGCGGTGCGGTGGTGGAGAGCTATGGGGAGCGCTACCGACAGGCCTGCGGTCGGCCGGTGGAGGACGTCTTGCGCGGTACGGTCCCGGTCGAGGCGACGGATTGATCGCGGCTCTGATCTCGACCGATCGCGGCAGATATCTGGTCGCCCTGTTGAGCCTCCTGGCCGGGGCGCCGCAGGCGACGGCCCAGTATGAGGGGCAGGTGACCGTGGGTGCGGTGGTGGCGCCGGTCACGGTGCGCGACGCTGCGGGTCGCATCGCGACCGATCTCCCGATGCGTCGGTTTCACCTCTATGTCGACGGCATCGAGGTGCCGATCCGAGATTTCGCCCTCGAGAGTGATCTGCCGCTGAGCCTGGGTTTTGTCCTGGACACCTCCGGCTCAATGGCCGGACGCAAGATGGCTGCCTGTACGGAGCTGATCACCGCCTTTCTGACCGAGCGTCGGCAGGAGGACCAGCTCGCCCTGTGGACCTTCGGCGATGACCGGGTGCAGGAGAAGTTTCCGTTCGGCATGGGCTGGTATCTCCTTCCGCGAGTCCTCGAAACGGTCCGGCCGTG
>Ga0272441_10010809_pt1 | contig 13704 bp, 10 predicted proteins | sample SSMProp6N_FD_193582 | JGI IMG/M metagenome (GOLD analysis project Ga0272441, IMG submission 193582) | Marine sediment archaeal communities from Little Sippewissett salt marsh, Falmouth, MA, United States - SSM-Prop-6N | ecosystem: Environmental > Aquatic > Marine > Wetlands > Sediment ... | reverse complement strand
TTCTCTTCGGTTGATAGGACGGTCCTTTATTGAATTCATCCCCATCTTTTCTCCCACCTCACAACGTGGCCATTTTGGGTACGGCTGCGTTCTCACTTACATACTCAAAAGACTGCATGCCCAACACAGCGGTGGAAAGGAGAGGATTCCTGAGGACGTATTTTACACATGCCTGAGCCACAGATGTGGAGTCATCCATCAAGGCATCCAGCCTTGCCCAATTTGTTGCATCAGCCCGAAAATTCGCCACCCGCTTTTCCCATGCTTCATAAGCGCCCCGAAACACCTTCATCGCCGCTGTCCCAATGTCCTTTGAATGGGCTAACATGATGATGTCCCTGGCTCCATCGGTCTCCGAATGGAAGCTGTATAGAAGCAAAATCATGTCAACCAGGTCGGAGTGCTCACTCAAAACAGTTCTCAAGGCATCGTAGGAATGATGCGTAAACCCTACGAACCGAACTTTGCCTTCTTGTTTGAGTTTATTGAGTTCCTGCAATGCCTCCAAAGTACCGCTCCAATCTTCATTCCGGGGTTTGTAATGAGTTTGTATGACATCCAGATAGTCCGTTTTCATCACCTTCAGGCTGTTTTCTACTTCCGCGCGGGCGCCTGGCGCTGACATAGTGTTTACCTTCGTGGCGAGGAAATATTGCTCTCGTTTTGGGGCGAGGTAAGCGAAATAGCCTTCAGTTCCATAATCAGGAGAGGTATCAAAGTAGTTGATGCCTAATTCCAGTGATTTGTCAAACACTCGCTGGATTCCCGATGTGTCCTTGAGTGCGCCGGGGCCATAGTGAAATGCTCCGCCAAAACTGACCGCGGATACCATCAGGTTTGTCCGACCCAAACGCCGATACAGCATATTCTGGTTGGAGTTGCGGATTTCACAGGGCTTTTCGCTTACAGACACTGTATCTGCTTTCACGGCTTTCCCATAAGACGACAGAGCAGCAACCCCAAAAGCTGCCAGACCGGTACTGGCAATCAGGAATTCTCTTCGGCTGATGGAGGCTTCCCAAAGGCGTTCATTTTTCAGTTTTTCCTGCGAATCTTTATCTTTCAGATTCATTAACATTTCCTCCTCTATCATTACTGGTAGTCCTGGAATCAGCACATGGCTGTGAGACACGCGGCGTGAAGGTCTCTCAATCTAATGTTCCTAGACTTCCCGTCTATAGTAATCCAAAAAAAGGAGTGCATGTTTGATATCCATGTCAGGGCAGGACAGGAATGTCCTGCCTATCGGTGTTCGATAGTCGGGACTTTCCAGTCCAGACTATATAGTTAAGCCGGTGCATCTTTTTTTGGATTACTATAGTTATATAATACTACACTGCCTTTCCTGAACACCCCAGTAGGTCAAGGAGATCTTTGGTCTCGCTATAAAAGCAGTCTATTGCCCGGGATATTATCATGTGGTAAATAACATCCTCCCGCCTGGAATTAACCATTATCTCTCTAATATCACCGCCGACGCTTCTGGCCATAGCAGTATAATAGCATACTTTACTTATGCCGCTCTCGATCAATTTTGCATAATCTTCCTCATCCAGGCCGGATCCTCCATGCATCACCAGCGGTATATCCACCAGGGAGTGTATCTTCTGAATTCTCTCCAGATCCAGGTTCGGCTCACCTTTGTAAACGCCGTGCGCGTTCCCAAATGATATTGCCAGTGTATCAACTCCCGTTCTATCCACAAATTCGGCTGCCATCCTGGGATCTGTCATAGCCGCTTCAGGGCCGTTATCTTCCAGATTTATCGAAGAACCGACAATACTACCGAGTTCTGCCTCCACACAGACACCGACTGCGTGAGCCAGCCGGACTATTTCCGCGGTCTTTCTAACGTTCTCTTCATATGGTAAGTATGAGCCATCAAACATAACGGACGATGTCCCAGAACGTATGGCTTTGATGATGGACTCAAGATCATGGCCATGATCCAGTATTGTGGCCACAGGCACATGAGCACTTCTGGCTGCGTCTACCAGTAAAGACATACCCAGTTCCAGAGGGATTTCCGGTGTTACATCCTGATTGAAAACGAGGATGAGAGGAGATTTGCGATCCTCCGCGGCCTTCACCTGACCGACAACCATTTCAAGGTTGCCGCCCAGCAGGCCGGGGATCCCATATTTCCTCTTACGGGCATCCGCGAGTATTTCTCTCGATCTAACAAGCATGGACTAATCTCCTCATTCAAATTCAGACATCTGGTTCTGTTGATAGCTGTTTCTCTTCTGCTGGCATCGCGATTCATGAAGTTTCGCCATTACCTGAGCACGTGGATTGCCCACCTTCGCTCTCAATCCAGTGTAGCATACCGTCGTCGCAGAAACAAGAGCTTTCAGTGCTATCTCCAGTAAAGCGCATTTATCCACTCGGTTCTGGTTGCCTTTTCATCTTTCATGAGTTATAATCTGGGAAGGATAATAAACCTATGACCAAATTGTGTTTCTGCGGACGCATATTCTAGCATCGTCTCATGCCCCCAGGAAATGGAGAAGTATAGACTATGAGCAACATATCGCTGTTATGCCTTATTTCAGTATGGATGTTTAGTTTCGTGGTTTCGGATATCTGCTTTGGGCAGGAGCCTGTCAATCAGCCTGTAAGCCTGGACCTCTTCGGCCAACTGGTGGACATAGTGACGCCCGGATATTTACACTGGGATCGCGACAGCGGGGACAATGTAGATCCACACGCTGACCGCGAGGATATTGACAATAACTTCGGTGAGCACAAAGGTTCCATAGACAGACCTGAATTGTCTAGTAAGATGGTGAATTACGGCCAGGGAAACGTGGCAGAGGAATTTGCCTATGTATACGGAGATAGAGCCGTCCGATGGAAGTTCAGCGTTCCAGGCCCCGGGCAGTATGTGTTAGTCACACGGCTGTGGCGCGAGCTTCGGGAGCGCACAGACGTCGTAATTTCCTATAATTCTGGTGGCGAATGGATCGAGCTGCCAGTTGTCGAGGATATTCAGCACTGGGGTGGCTATGGCAACCTGGTGTGTTTTCTGATCGAGGTATCTGGAGACCAGAAAAGTATACCCATCCGCGTCAGAGCATTATCAGGTCGATGTCTGATCTACCGGGTGCTTCTGGGAAAGAAACGGGATGCGAGTCCTTTTGCCGGAGAAGTGGAGCATCCAAGCATGTATTTCAAAGCCTCCAACCTGCCCGAACTTAATGAAAAGATCAAAAGCGGCCCACCCAAATTCGCCTATGATTATATGTTAGGCCAGGTGAATTGGTATACGAACACCATTAATCGAGGTGATCGCAACTGGCAGCGGCCTCAGAACTCAGCGCATCACGTATCCCGATCTATTATTCAGACAGCGTTTGTCCATGCCATGACCCGGGAGCGGGAATATCTGGATACAACGCTACGGATGGTGGACACGGTGATGAGTTGGCCGCGGGATGAAAGCCCGATAGTAGATCAACAGGCTGGTTTCAATGTCCTTGTCCGTGCGCGGCAGTTGTCCGCTATGGCAATGGTCTACGACTGGCTTTACCATGATCTGCCCAGCGATAGTCGCGATGAAATCCGGGAATTCATGGATAGAGAGGCTAATCGGCTCTACCTGTATAATGAGACCGGTGTTGGCTGGACAGAGAGCAGCAATTGGGATCCGTGGATCGCTGCCGGATATGGCATGGTCGGGGTTGCGCTTCGGGAGGAACATAGGTGGTCAGGAGACTGGATAGACAGCGCGAAGCGGATCTTCCGTCTGAACCTTCTGAACTCCCATGAGGACTTCGGATATTTCAACAACGGCTTCACCAAAGCTCTGGACTTCGCTGCCAGTCTCCATACAGCGACAGGGGAGGACTTGTTTGCACCTAATGCTAAGCAATTGAAGGCTTTGATGGACTACCGCATGACGCTCTTGGAGCCACAGAGGAAAGGTTATCCCCAACTGGGAGATGCTAGCAGCGGCAATGATCCTATCCTAGCTCTGTGCTGCGCGACTTTTTTGCGAGATCCGTTGTCTCAGTGGTACGTCAATCATCTTAGCTGCGGGAGTTCTGATCAGGCTAAGAGTTGGGGATGGCTTCACATGATGCCGGTGGCTGCGGTGGCTCTATATGACTCGGATATGGAAGAGCAGCTGCCCGGAAAGCCGCGCCTATCCCTTGCCAGATCATTTGCCCACGAATTAGATCTGCCGCCGGCGCTTCGGGCAGTGACTATCATGCGCACCGGCTATGACCGAACCAGCGATATTCAATTAGCATTTCGCTGCGGCGACTACGCCGGCTGGCATGGACATCCTGATCAGGGCAGTTTTGTGCTGAACGCATACGGTGAAAATCCGATAATTGACAGGGCGATGGGCGCTCCATACGGAACTCCGAAGAGCGATTTTTCAAAGTCATCTCTGGCGCATAGTATAATCCTGATTGATGGCGAGGGGCAGGTGCCATACAGCAGTCCGGTCTTTCACGACCAGGAGGCTGGACATACCAGCCAACTTCTGCACACCGGATTCATTGATTACGTTATGGCTGACAGTACGGTGGCATATAGCAAGAATCCGCAGATCCGCGTAATGGATCATGCTTATCGGCATTTCCTTTTTGTGCGCAAGCCCGATCGTCGCGCCTATGTAGTTATCTTCGATGATATACAGATGGACAATGATGCGCGTCAGTATGACTGGCTCCTGCAAACTGGCATCAAGAGCAGTATAAAGGGTGAGGGACAGAATAACCATATCATCGGAGGAGAAGCGGATCTTCATGCCCTGACCATTGAGCCAGAGAAGGTGGATATGTCCCAGAACGACAGCCACGACATCTGGCGGACAATGAAGTTGACGACGCCTGAGAAGATGCAGCGCGGACTATTCCTGAACGTGCTTTATCCCGCACCAAAAGGGACGCCCATGCCAGAAACTCGCCGTTTGGAGGGAGATGGCTTTGTGGGCGTATCTGTAGACTCCGAAGATGCTTTTCTGTTTGCTACTGAAAGTGGAGGTATCAACGGGAACGGAGTTGTTACTGACGGTAAGATGGCCGCGGTGGGTTGGCGAGATGGCCAGGTGAACTGGTTTCTGTGTGTCGAGGGTACGAGTATGGAAGTGGATGGTCAGGAGCTATTTCGATCTGATGAAGAGATAACAATCGCTCTGGATGATTCGAGGAGTGGGTGCGTTCTGATAGAAAGTGCCACAACTGACCATGTAAAGTCTGATGTCACAATTATATTTGGGGATGCGAAGCCGATTACACTGGAAATCAGTTCAGGAATCACTGTCGTAGATCATGGGCGACTGATGGAGGGACATGAGCGTTAGTCCAGATGGTAGAAAATTCTGACAGAAAATGAGAATCAAGAGCGGATAGCAATAAGGAGAATTCTTATGGCTGAAGAGATAGGTGTTAGATTTGTGAAAGAGCAAAGCGGAGCGCAAACACAAACCATTGCCAGGATTACAGTGCCCTCAATTCCTGATCTGGTTTGTGATCTCTGGTGCTATGAAGATAAGTTTGGCGCAGGACAGGGAGAACCACAGGCGGATGGAAGCATGATACTCAAGCACAAACGCTGCGATAACCCACAGATAGGACTGACGACACACTTGATTCCGTCCTTTGATATGGTGGAATCTTTGGTGACAGTGGTGGCCCCGGATGAAAGCGCGGTGCGCTCCATACGTCGGATTAATGCCTGCTGGCAGTTTCGGAAATCAGAGAGCTTTGGCAATCGCGGACACTTTGTCAGAGATTTTGTCAGCAGATGTTTTATATATACCGACAAGGGATTTACGCGAATGACAGACACAAAACGGTTCCCCGACACACGCCGCCCACCTGATCATGAATATAACTCGCCGCCCTGGGTTCAGCGATACGTCCCTATCTGGGAGGAACATCCAGGCCAGCCAAAAGCAGGTTGGGGAGTAAGCACAGATAGACCTGTTTATAGCCTGGTAGGCGCTGTTTCCAGAGATGGCAAGCACCTGGCTGCATGGGGATGCTATCAATGTGGCGGAATTGGGCAGGGATGGCATGATTGTCTGCATTTGCTGCCTGACCTGTCACTGGATTATGACGAAGAGAAAAATAGGATCGCTTCGCGCAGTATGTTCTATTTCATGGAGAACGATCCTGATAGGCTCTTGGCGAGATACAGAGCGGATTTCAGCCCTATTGATCGCTGAATATGATAGGAGTAATGCTAATGAATAGACCACCCAATGTCTTGGTCTTCCTCGTGGATCAGATGCCCTATGACGTTGTTGTGCCAGGACATCCATGTTACATGCCCAATACTCGTCGTCTGGCTGAGGCGGGGATCTCATTTTCCAGGGCATTCACTTGCTCTCCACACTGTTGTCCTTCCAGGGCGACGTTTATGACTGGCCTGTATCCAAGCCGTCATGGTGTCTTCAACAACGTGGATACCAACACAGCCTTTCAGCATGGACTGAACCCTGGAGTACGTACCTTTTCCGAGCATCTTAAGGAAGCTGACTACCATCTGGCTTATGCTGGGAAATGGCATGTCAGCAATGAAGAAACACCAGCAGATCGCGGATGGCAGGAACTAGCTAAGTATCGGAAGAACATATTATCGCGAAGCAATGATGATTGGGGCAGAGTTGTGCAGCAACCGGAACAGCCTGATCATACACGTCAGCGCGGCGAAATATTCCGACCGGGTTGGGGATCTACCTATACCACAGGCAGAAATTCAGGCGATCCGGACTCCTATACTGAGTCAGGTTGGTACCAAAATGCGGTCTTGCCGGGAGTCCGGGCTATACCTGAACTGGCGAAACAGGAGCAGCCGTGGTTCCTCTGTATAAGCACCGATATGGGTCCAACAACACCTGTTCCCGCAGATATTGCAGCTCTTTACGATCCAAAGGATGTATCCCTACCCATTAGCTATGGGGATATGATGCACGACAAGCCGCGCGTATACCAACGTATGCGCTTTCAGATCTGGGGCCAGTTGACGGAGGATGAGGTACGCGAATCTATTGCCCATTACTGGGCAGTGTGCACACTTCAGGATCGCTATCTGGGAGAGATGCTGGCAGCTTTAGAATCCACCGGACAGGCGGACAACACGCTCGTAATTTTCCTGTCTGACCACGGTGACTATCTGTTTGCTCATGGGCTGCGTTGCCTGGGAATCCCATCTTTCCGCGAAGTATATCATGTACCTGCCATCATGCGCTGGCCGAGTGGTATTGCGAATCCCGGTCGAAGCGTGAATGCGTTTATAAGCCCTGCGGACTTCGCGCCTACGTTTCTCGAACTGGCCGGCTGTGTATCCGGGGACAGATTGACTGGGCGAAGTCTTATACCATTCCTACAGGACAAACCTCCCGCTGACTGGCCTGATGCCTGGTATTCGCAGACCAAAGGCAATGAAGTCTATTACACACAGCGGATTGTCCAGACAGATCGCTGGAAATATGTCTGCAACTGGTTCGACTTCGATGAGCTATATGACCTGGAAGCAGATCCATACGAAATGACGAACCTGGCATTTCCGACAGAGATCCCGTCTTCTCCGGCCACACTAACTTCGAAAAACACATCCCGCTCCTATGCGCCCTGGCCACCGCTGCCTGCACATCTGGAATCGGTTCGTCGAGATCTTCTGGGCAAGATATGGCGCTTTGCTCGCCGTGAAGATGACATTATCTTTAATGCCTATCCACCGGTTGCGCTAGCGCCGTATGGCCCCCTCGTTGGACTTCGCGGGAAGCTGGATTCAATCGGAGGAAATGCGTAACTATGATGAAGCGTCGCGAGTTTTTGAAAACAGCAGTCATGGGATTTGTTGTCCCGGCACTTTCACGTCCTCCCACGATAGGGAGTTTCAACTGTGGAAAGGAGAGCATCATAGAAATGGGCAAAAACGGCACTTCATATTGGTATGGCGAACCCGAAGTTATGAAATTCAGGGATGGTAAGCTTGGAGCATACTCAATGCAGTTTGATGACAGCATGGCATCTCAAGTGAATACTGCTATACCGCACCTGAACTGGAGGGGATTGGTTGGCACATTTTTTGTGAATCCAGGGAGATCAAGATACCAGCAAGGGAAATACACGTGGGAAGTGATCTGTCCGAAATTTGGCCATGAGTTGACAAATCACACTATGACTCATAGAGGCGCGAAGGACTATGAGGAAGCCGATTACGAGGTCGGGGAGTGTTCCCGACATATCTGGAAGCTGTATCCAGATAAAAGTAAATTGCTGCCCTTCGCTCGCGGCGGAGGTACTACATGGGATATAACACGAGAGCAAATGGAAGAATTGATGGAAAAATACTTCCTATACAGGCGGCCATCGTCAGGAAGCATGAGAGAGGATACTGGAACCAGTTCCAGAATGACTTCATACCCGCAACGAGCTATAGATGAGGGAATCTGGGTACCTGTGCACTTTCACGGCATTTCAGGAGAATATATTAACGTCACTGAGGAAGCCTTTGTGGAACTCCTGGACTACATTGTGGCGTGTCAGGATAGATTGTGGATTGGGACAGCAGGCTCTGTCTATAAGTATCAGCAAGAGTATGAAGCCCTTAGCAGCGTTTCCATCACAGATGCGAGGAAAGACAGCTTCCGGGTCGTCGTTGAGTGCGATGAATCGAAAGTAAATACATACAATGCCGCCTTCGCAGGGTTGTATAACGAACCTCTGACAGTAAGAAATGAAGTCCCTAAACAATGGTCTGACTTTTTCGTCAGACAGGGCAGGGAAGTGAGAAGCTATCCTGTTACCGAAGTCGATGGAAAACGCTATGCTCAGTATGACGTGAGACCAAACATAGGCGAGGCAGTAGTTACCGCTTTATCTGTATAGCTTATGGGAACTAAGTGAGGGAAACATGAGAGATCTCTGTGGCATCGCCCTGTTACTTCTGATTTTGCCTGCTTCTACGGGTAAGGGCATCAACTGGGAGGATGCAACACCGGAGCAAGCTGGTATGGCCAAATCCGTACTTGAGCAAGCGCGCGACTATGCTCTTACTGGAGGAGGCTCAGGCTGTATCATCCGCGGTGGTAAGCGCGTCATGTTCTGGGGCGACCAGAGCAAAAAATATGATATAAAATCCAGCACCAAATCTATTGGGGTTACAGCATTGGGCCTAGCTATTAAAGATGGCATAATGAACCTGGAGGATAAAGCTCAGCAGTATTGCCCCGATATAGGAGTTCCGCCTAATGAAGGCGACAAACGGATGGCTGATATTGCCATCAAACACCTGGCCACCATGACAGCAGGATTTAAGAAGCCCGGTGGGTTTGAAAAATTGGCTTTTGATCCGGGAACTAAGTGGGGTTACACCGATGGCGGAGCAAATTGGCTGGCTGATTGTCTTACACTCGCATACGGGCAGGATATGAATACCCTTTTGTTTGAGCGTGTTTTTACGCCCCTGGGGATCACTGATTCGGATCTTGTGTGGCGAAAGAATGCATACCGTCCTGACACAATCAATGAGATCAAACGCTATGAATTTGGTTCAGGGATCAGGATCAATGTGGATTCTATGGCTAAGATTGGCTACCTGTATTTGCGGAGGGGACGTTTGGGAGATCAGCAGATACTCCCAGAAAGCTTCATTGACATGGTTCGTAAGCCTGTATCCGGCGTAAAAGGGCTTCCGGTAGAGGATTGGACTGCATGGGGAGCTGCCAACGCCCCGGATCACTATGGCTTGCTGTGGTGGAATAACGCGGATGGATCGCTTTCCGGTGTACCCAGAGACGCATACTGGTCATTCGGGCTGCACGACAGCCTCATCGTGGTCATTCCCAGTCTGGACATCGTGATCGCCAGAGCAGGATCGGATTGGCCAGGCGTCAGACATCCCAGTTATTATCAAGTCATTAACCCTTTCCTGATGCTGATTTCCCAATCAGTTTCTTACAGCGCGCCGTATCCTCAGAGCGAGAAGATCACGAGCTTGGTCTGGTCTCCTATGTCCGAGGTTGTGCGCAAAGCGGAGGGTAGTGACACCTTCCCAATGACCTGGGCTGATGATGGGAATCTATACACATCCTTTGCGGATGGACGGGGATATGCGCCTATGGTATCCGATAAACTCAGCATGGGCTTCGCGAAGATAGTCGGCCCGGCTACGGATTTCACAGGGGTCAATATCCGCTCCGATGATGAGCAGTACGGGGATGGAGCGAGGGGCAAGAAAGCAAGCGGCATGTTAATGGTGGACGGTGTTCTCTATATGTGGGTTAGAAATGCCAACAATAACGGCAAATATTGTGAATTATGGTGGTCGGAAGACCATGCCCGGAATTGGGAGAAGGCCGATTGGCAGTTCGAGTTCGGCTACTGCACTTTCATAAACTATGGACAGAATTACAGTGGAGCGCGGGATAACTACGTCTATACAGTCACCCCAGATGGGCCATCGGCTTATGTTAGCTATGACCGGTTCGTGTTAATGAGAGTTCCGAAGGACAGCATCATAGAGCGTGAAGCTTACGAGTTTTTCGCCGGGCTGGATGTCGATAATAAGCCCATATGGAACAGGGATATTGGTCAGAGAGCATCAGTATTTGATGAGCCTGAGCGATGTTATCGCTCAGGTATAAGCTACAACGCAGGTATAGGGAGATACCTCTGGTGGCAGTTAAAGATGCCTACAGATGAAGGTATGACGGCAAGATTCGACGGAGGGTTAGGGGTGTTTGACGCTCCGGAACCCTGGGGGCCCTGGACGACGGCATATTATGCGGATGCGCGATTGTGGGATATGGGATCCGGTGAGACTGGCAGCTTTCCACCGAAGTGGATGAGTAAAGATGGGAGGACGATCTACCTGGTGTTCTCAGGGAATGACTCATTCTCCCTCCGTAAGGCGAATCTCAATACACTAATCCCTCATAGTTCTCCGCGCCCAAGCAGGCAGCCGGGAAGCACAGAGAGAAATGAGAGGTATTAACCATGCTTTCCAGGTGCTGTGGACTGAGTTCCACAGGTTATATTGCACTTATTACCTCCCTGATAACAGCAGGTTCGTTATCTGGAGAAGAGATATGGCCAGATCGGGAATGGTCTGAAGCATCCCCGGAAACGATTGGTATGTCTTCATCTGAACTGGATGCCTACATATCCTGGCTGTCCTCAAAGGCAGGTGGAGAGCCATTCGGTACTATAGTCGTTCGCTATGGAAAAGTGGCTCTGGAATATTATGGCGACGGGGCAGATGCTTCCAGCGCGTGGGAGATTGGCAGCATACGCAAAGCTGTGGGAAGTGCACTCCTGGGTGCTGCTATTGCGGAAGGAAGACTATCTCTGGAAACTAACGTATACCATGTCTGGCCGGAGATTTTGCAGGCAGAAAAGGATAAAGGGATCAAGGTGAAGCATCTGTTTAACAGCAGCTCTGGCTGGAAGAGACCTGAAGCTCCCGGAACAAAGTGGGTTTACAACAACTCCGCGTTCACCGCAGGCGGCATGGTGCTGGGACGGGTGTATCAGCTTCCAGAAGACAAAATTGCTCCCTTAGCTAAAAGACAGATCGCTGACAGAATTGGTGCGTCAAGCTGGCGCTGTTATCACTATCCCGGCGATTTCTCGGCCAGCTCTGGAAATCCCGGGCCTAAGCTTGCCATTGACTCAAATATGCGAGATCTGGCGCGCTTCGGTTATCTCTGGCTCAGGAAAGGTGAATGGAACGGGGAGCAAATCATCCCCGAAAGCTATGTCAGGGAAGCCACGCGAAACCAGGTTACCCATCTGGATAAGCACTATGGATTCTGCTGGTTTGTCAATGACGGCAGGATACTTCTGCCCAATGCGCCTGAAGATGCCTATTTCCATGTGGGAAATGGAAGAGACGACCGGCGGACGGTGATCATTGTGATCCCATCCCTCGATCTCGTTGCTGCCGTGGGTGTTTATGCCCTCAAATATGACATAACCAGTGGATATAAATCTGAGCCTGTAGAAAATGTGAACGAATGGATCAGTAAGGTCATTTCGGGTGTTTATAATGCTAAAATCGAAAAGGCCGCTACCACGCCTTAGGAGAGCAGCATGAAAAAAGTAATTATGGCCATTGGTGCACATGCGGATGATGTGGAACTCCGATCAGGAGGAACTCTAGCTAAATACCACCAGATGGGCTATGAGGTCTTCTACGTCCTGGCGACGAATAACACCGCCGGCGCACATACGAGCCAGACGGCTCTGGAACATGCCACTCAACGACGGAACGAGGCGCTGGAAGGGGCGCGGATACTCCACACCGAGCCGATCTATCTCGACTTCAAGGAGACCATGTTCGAGAAGAGGGGTGAGCGGGAAAAACTGGGATTTCAGACGGTTGATTTGAGGGACTATCCGGAATGGGGACGCGACAAGGCCCCAATCGTCTGTGCGCAGGATCTGGATGAGGCTGTTGAGGAGGTAGCAGCGCTCTTGCGCCGGTATGAGCCGGAGATCGTCCTGACGCACTCGCCCACTGAAAAGCACGAGCATTGGGCTACTTGCGTGCTGGTGCTGAAGGCGTTCGGGAAGGCGCGTGAGAGCGTAGAGTTGGGCACACTGTATGCATGGGCAGGCTCTGGAACCGCGACCGTTTCCATAGCACCGGATTTCTTTGTGGATATCACAGACACTATCCAGACCAAATACACGGCACTCAGTAAGCACGTGAGCCAGGGGTTCCGAGAGATTCCAGATCCACCTAACCGTGCGCGCGAGTTGTATTGGGGTAGCTTCGCCGGCGTTCGGTTTGCGGAGGCGTTCATGACCCTTGCGCGAGGAGATGAGCTATGAAGAAATGTATCGTTGTATTCGCCGCTCACACGGCCGATGCGGAACTAGGGGCTGGAGGCACGATGGCCAAGTTCGTGAGACAGGGCTATCGCGTGATTGTCGTGATCGTGACCACCAGCGTCGGCGAGTTGGTGGTAGAGCCGCCGCCGGGTGGACAGACTGTGGATTCTTTGACCCCGCGCGAACTGGCTGAACTGCGTGAGCAGGAAGCGTATGCGGCGGCGCGGATCATTGGGCACGAGTTGGTGTTTCTTCGGCTCAACGAGCGATTCTTCACGCACCAGGGGAATAGGCATTACGTGGATTTCAGGGAGGAACCGCCACCGGTTAAACTTCCGGGAACCGGCTGGTTCGGATCGGTATCTCCAGACGCGCCGGCTTTCGCGAAGAAAGCGCAGGAGATTCTACTGCGAGAAGAACCGGAGTTTGTACTCACTCACCCGGTTACGGATGCATGTTATGAGCATTATCTGGTTGCCAACACCATGACGCCGGCGTATCGCTGGGCGCTCCAGCGCGAGGGTGTAAGTATCGGGAAGCTTCTGGCGTGGGAGGCGGACCAGGACAGCCGGACATTCCAGATGCCTATCACCGGTATCGAGGACATCACGGGGTTTCGCGAGATCAAACAGGAGGCGCTGCTAAAGCATGCGAGTCGGGTGAATAAATCAAAGCTTAGACTTGCCACCGCGCGGGAAACGCATTGGGGACGAACGCTACGAGGCCTCATCAGTCTCGATCCCGAGCAGGCCTTCGGTGAGGCGTTTACTCGGCAGTGTATGAGGGTAGGTATTTCTCATGCTTAAGACGCACGAACCAGTTCAGCCAAAGCTGATTCATATGCAGGCCCCCGGCTGTGCGACAGTGATTGACCAATCTTATAGCAAGGAAGCTTGGGTTG
>Ga0272441_10010808_pt1 | contig 13706 bp, 36 predicted proteins | sample SSMProp6N_FD_193582 | JGI IMG/M metagenome (GOLD analysis project Ga0272441, IMG submission 193582) | Marine sediment archaeal communities from Little Sippewissett salt marsh, Falmouth, MA, United States - SSM-Prop-6N | ecosystem: Environmental > Aquatic > Marine > Wetlands > Sediment ... | reverse complement strand
TTTTTGCTTGAAAAAACATCAATAACTAGAGATAAAATAGAGGAAATTAAAAAAGCAAAAAAAGATTGGTATATACCCGCAACAGAAGCTATTAAATTTGGGATAGCTGATAAAATAATTTAAAAAAATATTGACACTTTGATAAAATTATGATAAGATATATTTAAATAATAGGCTATAAATAATTTTCCTTCTAAATTTACAGGGAACTTTGGGTCGTGAGTTCGATTCTCACCATTTGGGTAACTCCCAAATGTAGCTCAGTTGGAAGAGCAAAAGTATTAATTTAAATTATTTATTTTCCTATATGCCGGTGTAGCTCAATTGGCAGAGTGCCTCACTTGTAATGAGGATGTTGTTGGTTCGACTCCAATCATCGGCTTTACATGGTCGTACATGTTGAGTACTCTATAATTAAATAGGTTGGTAATAGCAAAATTATCGTTTAAGTTTTAAGAATTAGGACGAGCGAAATAAAAACTTGATGTTTTTATAGAGATAAAAATAAAAAACTTTCTACCTGCAAGTTTCTGTTTGGATGTTTTGTGAAAACTTATAAAAAAAAAGAATGCACGCGAACTCGTAAGGTGTATTCTTCCTATTTATTTAAATAAGAAAATGTGTTTTTAAAAAGGATGATATAATTGAAAATAAAAAACAAAGCTATTTTACTTAATTCTCATGATTGGGAAGAATTATATATTAATGGTAAACTAGTAGATGAAGGGCATTGCCTCAATGAAGGCGAAGAGAGAGCTATTTATTTCGCAAAATTAGCAGAAAAATATGATTTTAATTTAATAAAAATGAAGTGTTCTTGCTTAGATGATTGTGATATTAAAAAAACAGAAAATGATGGTAATTTTCCAGAAAATATTAATGATTTTATATCTAATTATGAAGAAGATAGATATTAAAAATTAAGGATTGAGTATAATGAAAACATTTTATGATTTACTAAAAGAAAAAAGACACCAATGGGTTATAAATCCTAAAACTAGAGTACAAGAAAATCAAAAGAAAAATAAGAAGAAAAGAAGACAAAAAGATAAAAGGGAGATTAGAGAGTATGAAAATTGAAGATTTTATGGAATACTTAAAAGAAAATTCCAGAGATATGAGCAAAGAAGAATTAAAATCATATAATGAATCTTTAAATAAAATATTTAAACCCACAGGAAAGCAGTTTTTTATTGATGATAAAGGGAATAATAATATTGAAAATATTGAAATAGCAGATAAAATAGAAAAATTTTTTAACTTAAGAAAAGAAATATATGAGTATTTTAAATGTGATATAGATTATTATTATTTAGATGATAACACTAAATACTATTGGAAAAAAGTAAAATATAATGGTTGTTTAAATGCTATTGTATTTGGTGAAAAAGTTTCAGTAGAAGAGGAAGATGGTAATCAATTTGAATGTGAAATAAATAATATATTTTTTGAAAAAGCTTATACTTTAATAATTGCTGAAATAGAAAATGGAAATAAAATAGCTCAAATATTTGACAATAAAAAAAGATTGTGTTAAAATTTTATTATTATTAGAAAATTTTAAGGAGACTATAATGAAAATTGAAATTAATTTAAATAATCAAAAAGATAATATTATAGAATCTGGTGATTTATTAGTTGTTAAAACAGATCATTCTCAAATTAGAAGGGTGATTAAAAAAACCACTATAGATTGTTTTATTAATAAAAGAGATACTAAATATCTTATTTATGACTTCCAAACAGGAGATGTAGTAAATCAGTTTAATGAAATTAGTTTTATTTATAAAAAATATGATAAATTTCATGGTACTATAAATATAGTAGTTTAAAAAAGAGGGGTCGTAGCTCAGTTGGGAGAGCATCTGCCTTGCACGCAGAATGTCGCAAGTTCGAGCCTTGTCGGCTCCATTAAAAAGGAAAAATATATTTGGAGTTTAAATATAAATGAAAATAACTAGAGGTAATATAATTTTAACTAAATTAGAAGAAAAAATAATTCCCTATATTGTATTATATAATTCTGATACACAATTATTAGATATGTATTGTATGATATGTGGAAAATTATTTGCTAAAGGATTTAATAAATCTGATTTAAAAGATATAATTAAGGAAATGGAGATAATTAAAATTATCAATGTTATTGATTGGATAAAACAATTAGGATATACTCCAAATCCTTGTAAAACACCTGTGAAAATATTAAAAAATTATGTAAAGGAGTAAGAAAATGTTTAATAAAAAATGTTACAGATGTGGCAATAGATTAGATGAATTAAATGCTACTAAAGATAAGATAGGATATTATTGTGTTAATACACAAGAATGTGAAGATAGAAGAATTGAAAAAGCTATATCAAAAGATTTTTTTGGTGTGTTGCATGATTCTTTAGAAGAATATGATGAAACTATAAAAAAATTAATTGACAAGTAAATTAATATAATATATAATTATTTTTATAAGGGGTTGATTATATGTTTTTATTAATTATACGTATAGGCGCACGAGTACAATATGAATATTGTAATATTATTAAAGAGACATCACAAACCTATAGGATAAGTCATAGTAAACTATTAGGATTACAAAGAATATCTAAATCAAAATTAGATAATATATCTTATTGCTATAATGATGAATATTATTTTATTAAAAAAATTAATGAAAAAAATATAGAATATACAAAACAACTAATTAATAAAATTAAAACAGAGGTAATAAATATATTTAAAAAACAAATATCTCGATATGAAAATAAAATTAATTTTTATGAAAAATGCATGTCGGAAGAATTTAGTTATTAATAAAAGAGAGGAAACTTAAATATGAGAGTAGAAATTATTAAAAATAAAAAAGAAGAAATAAAAGTTGGAGATTATTTATTGTTTGTTGATAGTATCGCTTCTGGTAAATTTGAAGAAGATTTAAGAAGAATAGTTGCATATAATGGAAAAATAATAATTGTAAGTGTAAAAGATGGAGACGGCAAGAATAGCTATGAATCGTTAGAAGATTTAGAATTAGATATATATAATATTTATGAAAAAGTCAATGATTCATTTATAATTAAAGTGAATTAATTTTTAATAAAAAAATAAAGGAAATTAAAAAGTGAATTTTAAAGAAAAAGACATAATTTTTGAAGCTATATTTAAAAAAATAAAAATAAAACAACAATTAAATCAATATGTAAAATCTCCTCTAAATTATACAGGAGGAAAATTTAAACTTCTTTCTAAAATTATTCCTTTAATGCCTAAAAATATTAATACTTTTGTAGATTTATTTTCAGGCGGTTTTAATGTTGGGATAAATATAGAAGCCCAAAAAATCATATATAATGATATAGAGTATCATGTATATGATTTTTTTAAAAATATTTATGAATTACATGAAGAAAAAATTTTAGATGATATATTTAAAATAATTCAAGGATTTCAATTAACCAAAGATAATCAAGAAGCATATTATAAATTAAGAACTACATATAACAAAGATCAAACTTGGGATAAATTTTATATGTTAATATGTCATGCTTTTAATCATCAAATTCGATTTAATAAGCAGGGAAAATATAATATTCCATTTGGTAATAGATGTTTTAATCCAAAGCTTCAAGAGGTATTTTTAAACTTTTTAAGACATTTTAAAACTAAGAATATTTTATTTTGTAATAAATCGTTTGATGAACTAAAGGTAGAAAAATTAAATTCAGAAGACTATGTTTATTGTGATCCTCCATATTTATTAGCTACTGCAAGTTATAATGAATATCTAGGATGGAATTCAAAAAAAGAAAAAAAGTTATTAAATTTATTAGATAGGTTAAATCAAAGTAATATAAAATTTGGATTATCTAACGTAATAGAACATAAAGGATTTTGTCATGAGATGTTGACAAATTGGGCAAAAAAATATAAAATATATTATATAAATAATAATTATAATAATTGTAATTATCAAAATAAAAATAAAAACTTTACAACTGTAGAGGTTTTTATTACTAATATGTAAAGAGGGTAAATTTTATGAATTTAAGAAAAGTAGAAGTTGTTTATACTAATAAAACATTAGAGGGATATTTTCATATGTTTATACAACATTCTAATACTAATAATAAAGTATTGGCTGTGGTAGAACTATTAAATGGCGAAATAGTTGTTGTTGATACTAATAATATTAAATTTATAGATAATATAAAAGATTGTGACTCAAAAGACTATTTAAAAGATTTAGCAAGATGTTCTACATGTGCTGGTGAGGGCGGTTTTGATTTTGGGGTTCCAACACCTTGTCATGATTGTAAAGGAACTGGAAAGCAATTAACTATTAAGCAAAAGGATGTTTTTCAAAAAATATGTAATAAATTTGAAAAAACGAATCAATTACCATTACGTTTTAAAAAAGCGTTGGTAGATATAGAGATGAAATTAAATAAAAATAATTTATAAATAAAATAGGGCAGGCGGCAAAGATGGTGAGTTGCGACGGACCGTAAATCCGTTCCCTGTGGGGTTATAGAGTTCGAATCTCTAACTGCCCATTTATATAAATTTTAATATATTTTGGAGGGGTACTCTAATTGGTAAGAGGCTGGTTTGCTAAACCAGTGTAGCGTAAAAGTGATGGGAGTTCAAGTCTCTCCCTCTCCGCTTTGTCTGGATGTGGGCTAATTGTGTAAGCTATGTGATTTGGGTTCACGTGATTGGGAGTTCAAGTCTCCCCATTCAGATTTGAGCTGGTGTAGCTTAATGGATAAGCAGAGGTCTTCGAAATCTCGTTTATGCAGGTTCGACCCCTGTCACCAGTATTAAATAGTATTATATATCATTGAGGGTGATTTTGGTTCAGTAGCTTAATTGGTGAGAGTGCTACCCTGTCAAGGTAGAGAGTGGGAGTTCAAATCTCCTCTGAATCGTTAAAAATTATTGGGCGCGTAGCATAACTGGATAATGCAACGGACTTTTAATCCGTAGAGTGGTGGTTCAACTCCACTCGCGCTCATTTATTAAAATTATAAGGAGAGATATTATTGTATTTTTTTATTAATAGATATTATACTAAAGCTGAATTAGTTGATGGAGAATATGTAGGGAAGCTTGAAAATATTCAAGATACAGTAAAAATTAAGGGCAAAACTTTAATAGATTTTGAAGTTGATTTTTTAGTCAGTATTATAGATTACTTAATATGTAATGCTATTTTACATAGAAATCCTGAAACTTCTTTAAATAAGAATGTCGGGGAATTAATGGTATTTGAAACCATAGAAGAAGCTGCTGAAATGTTAGAATATGTTGTAGTTTATGAAGCAATTAATAGTCGAAAGAATAGTGATAAACAAAACAAATATAGTTTAGATGATTTAACAAAACTTATAAATAAAAAAACAACTTTAGAAAAAGTACTTAATATAAACTCTGAAAATATTCAAGATTATTGTAATTGGAAAGGAGATAAATAATATGAAAGTTAAAATAAGAAATCAAATTTACGACAGTTCTAAAGAACCAATTATGATTATTTTGTCGGATTCTGACAAGAAAAATATAAAAGAAATGCTTCCTGAGTGTACAAAATATTGCTCATTTCCTTCAAGTATGAGTGAAGAATTTGCTATTAAATTTATGCAAGAGGAAAATGAATAAATGAACTTAATAAAAAATGAAAATATAGGTAAAAAATTTGAAGATGGACAAAATAATAAAAAAGTAGAATATTATATAAGTAGTTTATTTCCAGACAAGGAATCTGACAAAATTGCAAAAAAAATTATAAAAGAAACATATGAGAAGATGTTTAATAAGTAAAAAAAATTTTTTTATTTTTTATTATTGAAAAATTGATGATATAATAAAAATTAAAGGTATAACTTTAGACGAGTTTGAAATAGATTTTTGTTCAGCTATTTTGAGTTATAAAATAGCCAATTTTATTATGAAAAGGGAGCCTGAAAAATCTTTAGAGATTAATGTTGGCGAGCTTAAGATAGTTAATACAATAGAGGAAATTGCTGAAATGTTAAAACATGTTGACCCTCAGTATAATTTAGATGATGTAAAAAGACTTTTAAATAAAAAACAGAAGTTGAAAAAACATTAAAGATAAATAATGAAGATATAAAAGATTATTGTGATTGGAAAAAAGGGGAGTAAATTATGAAAATTTTAAGAAAACAATTAAAAAATAGAAAAATAATTCCTGTTTGTAAAATAAAGGTTTCACAAGAAGCCAAAAAATATGATCAATTAAATATATTAAAACATAAATATGGACTAAATAATTTTAAAAAGGAGTAAATATGAAAGTTAAAATTGGAGATAAAATTTATGATAGTTTAAAAGAACCAATTATGTTTATTTTATCAGAATCTGATAAAAAAAATATTAGAGAAATGTCATCAAAATGTAATAAATATTGTTCGTTCCCTTCAAATATGAATAAAGAGGTCGCTATTAAATTTATGCAAGAAGAACAACATAAAGAATAGGAGGGTTAATTAGTGAAAAAAGAAATTTTTTGTACTAATGATAAATGTAAATTTTATTTTGAAGACAATTGTTTTTGTAATGATACAACAGTGCATATAAGTCGTGATGGATGTGAAAGTTTTAAAGAGGGTGTTCATGATGGTTATAAAAATTCATGTAGTTGTGGGTATATGCATGAAGAATCAAATATAAGCAAAATAGTTAAATGTTCTTTTTTTGAACAATGTAATAATTTTATTTGTGATAAATGTAAGATTTTGATAGCAGGGTTAAATATATGTAAACCATGTTTTGATCGAATGATGGAATATTTAAAAAATAATAAAGAAAATAATTTTTTAGAAGATTGTGACAATAATTATGATAGTTTTAATTCTAGAATAGATTTACTTGATGAAACGGAGGATAAATTTTTTAAAGATTAAAAAAAACAATTTAATAAATGAATAAATTTATTAAAAAAATAAATTGATGATTAATAAGGAGTGATTATATTGGCAAAAAAAGTAACTGTTGTTCTTCCTGATAATATTTGCGAAGAAATTTATAAATTGGGTAAAGAATTAGATTGTACTACACTTTCTAGTGTTGTGGCTGTTGCTATTAAAATATTAGACTGGACTGTATCAAAAATAAATGATGGATATAATGTTAAAGCAATACAAGAAATTGAATCTAGAGTAAAAAGTTTAGATTGTCCATTAGTATATTTTAAAAAAATAACAGAGGATAAAGCTTAATGAATATTCAATCAGGAAGTGGATATCCCGCTTCGTCACTAAGTAATTTTTGTCCATATAATTTTATAGTAGATGATATTCAATGCAATTCTATGGAAGGGTTTTTACAATCATTAAAATATCAAAATATAGAAATGCAAGAATATGTTTGTACTTTAGTTGGAAAACAGGCAAAATTTAAAGGAAAAAAGAAAAAATGGTGGAAAACACAGACATTATGGTGGAAGGGAAAACAAATAGATAGACATTCCAAAGAATATCAAGATTTATTAGATAAAGCCTATTATTCTTTAGCTTTAAATAATAAATTTAGAAGGGCTTTATTAGCAACGGGAGATGCAAATTTAACTCATTCTATTGGAAAGAGAAACCCTCATGAAACAATCTTGACTGTTAATGAATTTTGTGGTAGACTTATGAATATAAGAAATAAAATTCAAAAAGGAGAACTGTAATGGCTGATATTAATATTAATGGTAATAGTGGACAAATAAATATTACTAAAGGAAAGCAAGAAATTGAATCTGAACAAACAAAGGTTTATGACGAAAATGGAAATTTAATTAGAGAAACAAATAAAAGTGTTATAAAAAATAAAGAAAACAATAATAAAAAATGATTAAAATGTCGGAAGGTGGAGTCGGATAGGGGGTATAACGTCACCACAAAAATCAGTTGACCAATATAGTAGAATGTAAATATAATTTTTGATTCAAATAATTTAGAAACATCAGAAGAAAAAGAAATAAAAAAACTAGAAGAAAAACTTAAATTACAATTTGAAAGAATTCTTAACTCATTAAAAAATATATAAGAATGGTGGTAAATTATGAATCAAGATATAAATAATGAAATAAATCAATTAAAAACTATTGCAAAAAAACATAATTTATTATATAATAATTTTATAAATAATTATGATAAATTAAAAAAAAATAAAACAGAATTAGATCAAGTAATTTATGAATTAGATGATTTTATTAAAGAGATTCAAAAATTTTCTAAAAACATAAAAGATATTAATTCATTTATTTATTTAAATGCAATAAGACAAAAATGGACAGTTATATATTCATCTATTTTAAATAAACCAAAAGATATTGTAATTAATTTTATAAAATAAATTTTATTTTGGCTACAAATAATCTTCCTTCTAAGTATGAGAAGACTTTTAATCTTCATTTGTAAATAGATTATTTAATTACCAAAATTTACGCCCACTAGACAAAATGGATAACGTCACTACCCTTTCAAGGTAGAAATTGAGAGTTCGAATCTCTCGTGAGTGATTTAAATTATATAAACAGAAAGGACTAAATTATGATTAAATTAATGTTAATAGGAATAGTAATATATTTATTAGTTGGAGTATTTTTAGGTATTCTTTTAAGAAAAGAAATTAAAGAAATCTATATAAAATATGATTATTTAGAAATAAAATTTATTGTTTTTATTTTATTTTTTATGTTTTATCCGATATTTTTCATAAATGAATTTATAAAGAAGTTATAATTTTTTTAGAACTGGAGATAAATAGCTATGAAAAATAATATTTTAACAAGATTTTATGTTCCTGAATTTAATACTGGTATATTTAATGCTTTAGGAAGGTTAGAATATTTAAGAGTTTTAGATGATTATAGTTATGAAAAATATTATGAACTATCTTTAAAATTACATTCAACGCGATATACAATAAGTATGTATAATGAGTGGGAATGCACCTCTTGGTTTACTTATAGTGGATTAAAAAATCATGTAAAATTAATTAATTATATATTATATAATTTAAGTTATACCGACGTAATTATAATAGAAAAAACAATCGATGAAATCGGTAGAGAAAATATTATTTTTTCAGATATTAATCAAGTAGTTGTTAAATATTCATATAAATACCGAAAAGGATATTTAATAAAAAAATAAATAAAAAAACATGTCTTAGGTAGCTTAATTGGTAAAGCGTTAGATTGTGGTTCTGGAAGATGCGGGTTCGATTCTCGTTTTGAAGTTTTTTTTAAATTAAAATATGGAGGAAAAAATTTATGGATATTAAGAAAATTATGATTGGTAGCAATGATGAAAATGTATATAAAATTACTAAAGCTTATCAACTATTTAAAACTTTAAAAGATCATAATAAAGAAATTATTTCAGATAAAGTAATAATTAATTTGGTTTTTTTCTTTTTTTCTGTAGCATTAGAAAATGATGATATTATTAAAGAATATGTAGTTTCGGCATTAGAAAAATGTCAAGAATTATTTAATAATAGTAATAATAAAAAAAATATGAATTAGTATGATTGAGAAAATTCTAATAAAATATAAATAAGGAGAATTTAAATGCGTTTATGTGGATATATTGACAAGTATAAATTAAATGGGTTTTTTTTAATTCCTGTTTTTGAAAATTGGGAAAATGGTAAAAATTTTTTTATCCCCTTAAACGATAATAATTTTATAATTGAATTTGAGAATTTAGAAGATTATGATGATATTTGGGAAAGTGATATTATAAAATATTCTACTCCCTATTATTTAATAGATTATAATTTTACAAAATTATCTATTTATATTTTTAGAAAATCTGAAAATGAATTAATTATTGGTTCAAGATTTTATTTAACAAATATATTGAGTCAATTAAAATTAAAAGAAAAATTTATAACTTTGACACCGCGGAAGTTTTGTTTACATACATTAAAGGAATATAAACAATTATATAAAGATTATAATAGAGTAAGAGATTTTTATAAAGAAAAAGATAATATTGAATTTGACATTATGTTTTTAAAACAAGAAATTAAATTATAAAAATTTGGAGTGATTTATATGGATTTTAATTTAAAAATAACATCAGAACCTGTTTTTACTATTAAAAATGGTAGCTGTTGGGTCAACTCAGAAACAGGTGAAGTATTTATTAGAAAAAATAATAAATGGAAATTTTTATTTATACATCCATTTTGGGTAAAATAATAATAAGTAATATATGAAAGGTGTAATTATATAATGGGGAAATTATTAAAAGGACTTAAATTATTATTAAATGAATTATATATAATGAATACTTTAAAAATCAAAGAATTACAATTAACAATGTGCTCAAATACTTCCAATAAAGCTCAAGAAATTCTTAATGAAATAAATTCTATAGATTTTAACCATAAAACTAATAGAGAATTTAAAAATTTTATAAAAAATTAATAAGTAATAATGGGCAGTTTATCCCAAGATTCCAATAGGAAACACAGTACGTGAATATAATGGCTGATTAGATTCTAGATTAATAATTTGTGGTTATATTTGAGGACTTGGAGCAGAGGGGTTCAACTCCCCTCTATTACATTTATAAAATAGATTAATTATAGGAGAAAACTATGAATCTAAGAAAACAAATAGATAAAATATTAAATGAATATGAAATTGAATATTGCGAAAAAGTTAAAGCTATAATTATTACAAAATCAGTTGAAAAAATAGTATTAATGGCGAAATGTCTTTTTGTTCCTTATAATACATATATACAACAAACTGAACAGAGTATATTATATTTTCATAAACAAAATATTTTACAATATAATGCACAAAAATTTCCTGCAATAGTATTAAGTGATAATATGGTTGTTCCATCATATAGATGTATTCCTGTTTTAACAGAAGAACAGAGTAATTATTTAAAATTTTAAAAAGGGTTAGAATAAAGATGAAAGATATAGTAGATTTTTTTAAAGATATAGCAATGGAAAAACATTATAAACGCGATAGAGATGTTTGTGAATGGTGTTTAAATTATAAAAATGAAAAAAAGTGTTTAGAGTGTGACGAAGGGAGTAATTATATTGAGCAAGAAAGTGATGATTAATCATGAATGTGAAAAAAAAGATGATAATGCTACTATTACACTTCGCGAAATTTGTGATGGAAATAAAATTGAAAAAAAGTGGGAATTAGAGTTAATTGATTTTGACTATGGAACCCATTTAGAAAAAGCTCATTCTTATATAAAATTTTGTCCATATTGTGGAATAAAATTATAAGGGGATTTCAAGGTTTTAGATATAAATGGTGGTGAGGAGAAATATTATGTATGGATTAGGAAACATATTTGGTGAAATTTTTGAATTTTTATTAACAATAATTTTAGCATTATTTTTATTATTCGTTTTATTAGGATTATTTATAGTTTTCAATATTAAAAGTTTTTTTAATATTAAATCAGTTTAGGAGTAAAAAAATTGAATATAGAAGAAAATACTATATATCACGGAGATTGTTTAGAATTAATGCCTTTTATTTCAGATAAAAGCATAGATATGATTTTTACAGACCTCCCGTTTGGCTTAACAAGGAATCATTGGGACGAGGTTATTGATTTTCAGGCACTTTGGAAGCAATATAAACGCATTATAAAAGATAATGGTTGCATAGCTCTATTTGCTAATAATCCATTTAATATTTCTTTGGCATATAGTAATTTTAGTATGTATAGATATGACTGGATTATAGAATATACGAATCCTAGAGGGTTTTTAAATGCTAAAAAAATGCCACTAAAGTGTCATGATCAGTTATTAATTTTTTATAAAAGATTACCAACATATAATCCACAAAAAACAACTGGACATGTAAGAAAAACTTCTAAAAAAGAACATAAAGAAACTTCAAAAAAATCATCAAATTATGGTAAGTATAATAATACAACCTATGATTCTACAGAAAGATATCCTAGAAGTGTTAAAACTTTTGATATACAAGAATTAGAATTAATAGAACTACATTGTGGATATAATGTCATTTTTAAATCTGATAAACAAAAATCTACATTACACCCTACTCAAAAACCTATTGATATGTTAAAATATTTTATTAGGACTTATACAAATGAAAATGATACAATACTAGATAATTGTATGGGAGTTGGTTCAATGCCTATGGCATCTATTGAAACAAACAGAAAATATATAGGAATTGAAAAAGATTTAAAATATTATAAATTAGCCTTGCAAAGAATTAATAATTATTATATAATAAAAAGAAAATATATTAAAAAGATTATTAAAATATTTAGAAATTTATATAAAAGAAAGGGTTAATTTATGTTTGATTTTGAATATTTTGAAGAAAAAAAAGATTTAATATTAGAATTAGGCGATATACTTGTGACTGAAGGAGGCAATAAATATTTAGTTATGATGGATAGCGAGACAAAGAAATATAAAATATTAAATTTGAAAAGTTATGAAACTGTTTATAATGATGCTACCTTAGAAGAACTTACTGTTAATAGTATGTTTAAATATGTTGTTAAAAATACTATTTGTAAACTTCAAGACATGACTCCTTCAATATATTACAAAGGTCATGTAACGGTTTGAAGAATTAAATATAATATAATTATTAAAATGTGAGAGAATATGAAACTTAAAAATTTTTTAAAATTTTATAAATCAATAAAATCTATATATTTAAATGGAAAATATATAGCAAAAGAAGATTTAACAAAAGAAGATAAGAAGAAAAAAATATTAGGTTATCATATGTATAACTCTATATTTTATATTAGAACAAAATAATTATTAAAAATATTATTTAGGAGATAATTAATGAAGAATTTTAAAAAGAAAGATTTAATAGATATAACAAAAAATATAATTAACAATATATTAGAGTTAAAAATGTCTCTAAGTGAAGTTTTTTTGTCTCCCTGTGATATGGCATTATTATTAGAAAAAGCAGGATTAAAACGCATAATTAATGATAATACAGGATGGGATTATGAATATTATATGGTATTTAAAGATAAAGATGATAATGAATTTGTTTTAAGAGGCAGTGGATATTATGGTGGACATACATTTGGACAAAAAAGCTATTTGGAGGATTAAATTTTGATAAAAATAAAAAAATAGATTGTTGTATGAATTGTTGGAATAGTTTTATTATTAAAATATTAAAAGAACTAAAATTATAGGGAGAATAACAGTGAATTTACAAAATAGATATAATTTAATTTATAAAAGACAAGAAGTTTTATATAAGGCTTATCCTGATATAGATAAATTAATTGAACAAGAATTAAAAATCTGTGCTCAAGCATTTAATAATAAAGTTTATAATGATTATTGTTTATATGAAAATGAAACTTATAATGAATTAATAAAACATGAAATGATAGGTAAATTATTAAATGCAACCTATATAGGAATTTTTTGGCTTTTAGGTAATTTTAGAAATAAAATTAGAGAATATAGTAATGTAAAAATTATTTTGGGAGATTAATATGGATAAATTAGATGAATTAATACTTATAGAGCAATTTAAATATCGAATATCTAAAGAATTAAGTCATGATGGTGGGTTAATATTCGATGACTCAAAACCTGATTATATAACTTATCAAGCCATAAAAAATTCAAAATCTAATTGTATAAGAAAAAAAGATTTAAAAAGAAAAATAAATACAGAG
>Ga0272441_10010807_pt1 | contig 13706 bp, 8 predicted proteins | sample SSMProp6N_FD_193582 | JGI IMG/M metagenome (GOLD analysis project Ga0272441, IMG submission 193582) | Marine sediment archaeal communities from Little Sippewissett salt marsh, Falmouth, MA, United States - SSM-Prop-6N | ecosystem: Environmental > Aquatic > Marine > Wetlands > Sediment ... | reverse complement strand
CGGACAGGTGGCGGAGCGGCTGAACGCGCCGGTCTCGAAAACCGGTTTGCCCTTCGGGGCAACGTGGGTTCGAATCCCACCCTGTCCGCTTTGTCATGCGGGGGACCGAGCGCCGAGTTACGGGGGCCGAGTTCCGGGGACCGAGTTACGGGGGCCGAGTTCCGGGGGCCCGGGGCCGGCCATGTCGAGGGGATTTCCGGCCGATTGCGACATCGGAGGAGCCGCGGCCGGCCGGTTTGTTCTTTGCGGTTCCTCGCGACCTCGACGCGCCGGTAGCGTTCGGCCCGCCGTGCCGGAGCCGTCCCTGCATCATTACGGACACTCACCCCATGCCGCCAGCAGGGCCAGGAGGTCGGCGGTGTCCGTGTCGTTGTCACCATCCACATCGCCATCGGGCGTGCCCCACGCGCCGAGAAGGAACAGGAGGTCGGCGGTGTCCACATCGCCGTCATCGTCGAAGTCGGCCGGGCAATCGGCGCCCGGCACGGCAATGATGAGCTGCATGTTCGAGATCAGGTCGGCGCCGAAATCCCAGAGAAAGAACCCATCACCCTGATCGAGGGCGAAGATGTCCTCGGAGCTGCCGACCTCGGGGTCCTGATCGGCGATGAACCAGCCCGCGCCGCTTACATCGGCCTGCACGGCAACCCACAGGAAGCCGTCGGCGGGGATGGCGACGCCCGCCACATCCACCGTGACGTACTTCAACTGGCCGTAGTCCAAGTGACCGAGCGGAATCGTGTCGAGCAGAACGCCGGGCAGGCCGGTTTGCAGATCATCGTCGTAGAGCAGCAGGTCGAGGTTGGCGCCGTTGGGAGCCCAGTTCATGAGCTGGACGGTGATCTGCGAAATCGCAGCGCCTTCGTTGCCCGCGGCCACCTGAATGTCATCGGCGACAATGCTGTACGCGGGAAAGGCGCCGGCGAAGTATTCCGGAGCATCGTTCCAGGTCTGGTAGCACGCGTCGATCTCCGCGCTGTAGCCGAAGCGGACGTTGTCGGCCATGGAGACGGCGGGACCGCCGTTCCGCTCCACGTAGAACTCGATGCCGGTGATATCCTGCTCGGTGCTGATGAAGCCGCAGAAGTCCGGCTCGTTCAGCTCTCGCCCGGTGGCGATGTTCTCATAGACGTATTCGAAGGTTGAGTTGTCGGCGAGGGTGATCGTGAAATGGCCGTCATACTCGGGTATCTGGCTGTGGAACCACTGGCCGCCGATCGCGTTCGTGCCTTCGGGCAGCTCGAAAAGGACCGGGTAGCTGTACAGCGTGGACGCCACGAAGTCGGAGAGGAACGGCGCGCCGTAGTAGCCGGGCACGTTCGCATCGACCTGATAGAGGTTGATGCCCGCCACGAGGCCAAGCCAGGAATGACCGGCGGAGATGGCGATGATCTCGCCGTCCGGAACGCCTTCGAAGTCCACGATGGTCGAGGCCACCAGGGCCGACTCGTAAGCGGCCTGATCGAGATAGACCTCGACGGCGGCCGGCGCAGCGCCGGCGAGGGTCAGTGCGGCGGGAAACGAAACCCAGGCCCGTCGTCGCCATTTCGAGTACCCAGTCAACATCGATGCCTCCATTTCTACTCCGTGCCAGAGCCGCAGGGTTTCCGACCCGTGTGTCTGCGGCCCGATGGGGTAAGCGGAACGAGCGTCCCTGTCTGCGGCTGCCGGAGATGGGCAGCCCTGATATTCACCATGATCCTAATGCGGCTGCGGCCCGTCGCCAGTGTTTTGTTGCTTCTTTTCGCCGTCGTTTGAGAGCCGTCCGCTTGCCTGCCGCGCCTCGCCGGGGGCGGCGCGCTCGCCTCGGGACGCGGGAGCGGCGAGCACCGTCTGTTGACGATGCCCGCCGCGCTCCGCGTTTCTCCTCTCCATCTGACCGATCCGGTTGACTGACATCACCTCACAGGATGGTGGCAGAGGCGCCGGGCCTGTGCGGAACGGACGGGGCGGACGCCCGTTCCGCCGTGCTGCGGGGCGGTTTACGGACAGGCGCCCCAGGCGGCGAGCAGGGCCAGGAGGTCGGCGGTGTCCACATCGCCGTCCTCATCGATATCCGCCGGGCAGCCGCAGCCGTCGGTGTTGTTGAGGTGCAGCGTCAGGTACAGGGTCTCGTGGTTGTCGCACTCGTCGGTGCCGACGATGCGAATGGGATACGTGCCGTCGGGCAGGTTGAGGGCGTTCGTGTCCCACACGGCGAGATCGCCGTTGATGACGATGTCCTCGTATGCGGGATGATCGGGATCGACCGGGTAGTACGCGCCGTCGTATTTGTACTCGACGGTGTACGACTCGAAGCAGAAGTAGCACCACTCATGCGCTGAGCCTTTGAACGTGACGCGGCCGCAGACTTCCTCGTTGTTGACGGGGCTGGTGACCTGAAGAGTGCCGAACTCCTTGTCCACCCTGACCGAGACGATTTCGGTGGAGGTGAGGCCGCAGGCGTTCTCGACGGTGAGTCGGAGGAAGTACCAGCCGGTGGGAACGTCGTCGAGGTCCCAGTAGTACAGGTGCCCGGGTTCGCAGACCGGCGAGGTGTACGTGCCGATGAAGGTCCAGGGCTCGCCCGGATCGGCGTTGACGAGGCGATATTCGAGCGTGTCCCTGCCGTACTCGCCGTCATAGTCGCAGGCGATTCCCCGGACATCCACGTCGTATGTGCCATCCTCATCGCACAGGCAATCGCTGTGGACAGGCGTGTCGATGCGAGCGACGGGTGGGGTCGGATCGTGGTTGAAGCTGAAATCGTCGAGACACTCGAAAAGCTCGAACGGCGTCGCCTTGATGTAGATGAGCAAGATGGTGGGCGGGCCATCCGGCGAGCCGATCGTGACCAGGGTGCGAACACCGTTCCCGGTTTCGATGAATTGAGTGGGAAGCGGGTTCATGTTCACATCCCAGCCCCCGACCTGGAAGCTGTACGGCCCGGCTTCCTCGCCGACGGTGAAGGTGACCACGCGCTGGGGGGGGTTGAAGTACGCCCGGAGATGGTCGGGGCTGAAGTCCGGGCACCCGGTCTGGATGCCCAGGGCTCGGGTGCCGGACGATGTGCCATCGTCCGGCTCGACGATCATCGGCAGGACGGTGCCGGGCCCTCCACAACTGCCGGGGTGCGCGTAGAAAGTGACGCCGAGATCCTCATACTGGTCGGTGATGAGGGTCCCCGGGGCGTAGTCCTCGAAGTCGAGGGTGGTGCACTGGGCGGAGGCAGGTGCGCTGAGAGCCAGCACGGCCGCGCCCGCCAGAGTCAGGGGAAGTTGCATGTGTCGCATTGCCTGATCCTCCTGCGTTGGAGCTCGAGGTGAGGCCGGCCGCCGCAGGGGAGACTGTGGCGGCGGGCGGCGGGGCGTCGCCGTTCGGCGTCCCGCTCCTATCAAGTCTGGGCGCGGCGATCGAGAATCTTTCACGGAAGGGACCGAAAAAAAGGGCCCCTGTGGCCATCCCGCGGTCCGTCCCCCACACTCCGGGTCCAAAACGCCTGCTCGGGACTCGCGGCCCGTCGTATACTGCCCCTGAACACCTCTCCGGGACTGAACCATGCGCTGGGTCACCACAACGATCCTGCTGGAGAACCTGCGGAACGCAGAGGAAGCGGCCTGGGAGCAGTTTGTCAGCCGATTCCGGGTCCCCATCATGCGCTTCGCGCGCGATCTGGGCCTCGCCGCCGACGAGGCGGAGGACGTGGCCCAAGAAACGCTCATGGACTTCGTGCGGGCCTACCGCAGCGGCCAGTATGACCGCGAGAAGGGCCGGCTCAGCGCCTGGCTGTTCGGGATCGCCCACCGCCGGGTCCGCCATGCCTGGCGACAGCGGGCCGGTCACCCGCAGCAGGTAGCCGCCGCCCAGCGGACGGCGTTCTGGGACAACCTGCCCGACGAGGAAGCGACGCGACAGTCGTGGGATGCCTCCTGGGAGCAGACCGTGCTGGATCAGTGCCTGCAGCAGGTGCGGGCCGAAGTGGAATCGAGCACGATTCGCGCCTTTGAGCTGTTTGCCCTGCAGGGTCGTCCCGCCGCCGATGTGGCCGGCGAGCTCGGCCTGTCGCGCAACGCGGTGTTCATCGCCAAGCATCGCGTGATGAAGCGCGTCCTCGAGCTGAGGCGCCAGTTCGAAGCCATCGACTGATCGCAAGTGGGGAGGCGAGAATCCTGATGCCGTGCCCGGATCTGGAGCAGCTTGACAAGTACCTGAGCGGCGAGATGGATCTGCCGGTGCGTTCCGCCGTCGAGGAGCATCTGGCCTCCTGCGATTCCTGCCGCGGCCTGCTCTCGGAGCTGCGCGAGCAGGAAGAGGCTCTTTCCCAGCTCCGGGCGGCCCGGTCCGGCGCGCCGGCGGGAGAGGCCGAGGCGCTGCGCCCGGCGATCGGCGGGTACGAGATCCTCCGAACGATCCACCAGGGCGGCCAGGGAATCGTCTACGCCGCCCGCCAGCAATCGACCCGGCGACTCGTGGCGGTCAAGCTGCTGCTGATGGGCCGATACGCGACCAAGCGCCAGCGACACCGCTTCGAGCGGGAGATCGACCTGACGGCCACCCTGGACCATCCCAACATCGTCACCGTCTTCGACAGCGGCATCACCGATGACGGACGGCTCTACCTGGTCATGCGGTACGTCGAGGGCCGGCCGCTGGATGAATATGTCGCCGACCGGTCGCTGTCGATTCCTCAGACGCTGGCGCTGTTCACGAAGATCACCGAGGCGGTAAACTATGCCCACCAGCGGGGCGTGATCCACCGCGATCTCAAGCCGAGCAACATCCTTATCGATGCCGACGGTGCGCCGCACCTGCTGGACTTCGGCCTGGCCAAGCACCGGGACGCCCTCGAAGACGCGCAGCGATCGGTGGAGACGCAGGCCGGGGAGTTCATCGGCACGCTCGCCTATGCCGCGCCCGAACAGGTGAGCGGCGACCCGCACGCCGTCGATGTGCGCAGCGACGTCTACAGCCTGGGTGTGCTGCTCTTCGGAATGCTCACCGGCGCGCATCCTTACTCGATCACCGGCAGGCTCGCGGAGATCGTCCGCAACATCGCCGAAGCCGAGGCGTGCCGGGCGTCGTCGATCCGCCGGGAGGTTGACGACGAGCTGGACACGATCATCGCCAAGACGCTCAGCAAGGAGAAGGAGCGGCGTTACCAGTCCGTGGCCGACCTGCTCCGCGACCTGGAGCGCTATCGCGCCGGCCGGCCGATCGAGGCGAAAGGTGACAGCACCTGGTACGTGCTTCGCAAGACGCTGAGGCGGCATCGGGCGGCGGCGGCAGCGGCGGCTGCCGTCTTCGTCGTGCTCATCCTCGCCACGATCATCTCGACCGGCTTCTGGCGCCGGGCGGTGTCGGACCGCCGCGAGGCGGTGGACGCCCGCGACGACCTGCGGGCGGCGCTTCAGCAGGCCGAGCTCGAGGCGAGCAAGGTCGAGGCGATCAACGAGTTCCTCGTGGGCATGCTCGGCTCGGTTCATCCGGTTCGTCAGGGCCGGGACGTGATGGTGAGCGAGATCCTGGACGAGGCTGCCGCCGGCATCGACGATGCGTTCGGCGATCATCCGCTCATTGAGGCGGAGCTGCGCACCACGATCGGCAACACCTACCGGGCCATCGGTCTGTTCGCTGAAGCGGAGCCGCACCTTGAACGGGCCGTGGACATCTGCCGCCGACGCCTGGGCGAAGAGGATCCGAGAACACTGCGCGCGCGGTTGTCTCTGGCGGTGCTGTACGACTATCAGGGCCACGCCGACGAAGCGGAGCCGATGCTGGTTACCGCGGTCGAACTCCATCGTCGCGTGCTCGTGGCCGATCATCCCGACACCCTGCGCGCGATCAACGCGCTGGGTCTGCTGCTCTTCAAGGAGGGACGGTACGGCGAAGCCGAGCCGCTCTGGGAGCAGGTGCTCGAGTTGTTCCGTCGCACGCTCGGCGAGGAGCATCTCGAGACGCTGAATGCGATGAACAATCTCGGCTGGCTTCGTCTCCAGCAGGGCCGGTACGAGGAAGCGGAAACGGCGAGCCGCCGGGCCTACGAGCAGAACTGCCGCGTGCTGGGCGAAGAGCATCCGCTGACGTTGACGGCGTTGTCCCATCTGGCGGCGGCCTGTCACCGGCAGGGACGCTACGCGGAGGCCGAATCCCTGTACGTGCAGGCACTGGAGGCCCAACGGCGCGTCCTTGGTGAGGAGCATCCGGAGACGTTCCTGACGTCGATCCCGCTCGGCTGGCTCTACATCGAACGCGGACGCTTCGACGAGGCCGAGCGCTTCCATCTGCGGGAGCTGGAGATCGCGCGTCGCGTGCTGGGCGAGGATCATCCCGGCACCCTCCAGTACATGAACGGCCTGGGCGTGATCTACGAGCAGCAGGGCCGGTATGAGGAATCCGAAAGACTCAAGCTCCAGACGCTGGAGATTCGCCGCCGCGTGCTGGGGGAGGAGCATCCGGACACGCTGGGGTCCATGAACAATCTGGCCGCGCTCTATTACGAGCAGGGCCGGTTGGATGAGGTCGAGCCGCTCTGGATCGGCACGCTTCAGATCCGCCGGCGCGTGCTCGGCGATGAGCATCCGGAAACGCTGGCCTCCATGAACAACCTCGGGCTGCTGTATCAGCGCCGGCAGCGCTACGAGGAGGCGGAAGCGCTGTATGTCAAGACGCGGGAGGTTCGGCGCCGCGCGCTGGGTCCGTTCCACTACTCCACGTTCGACACCATGATGAACCTGGTCTCGCTCTACGAGGAGCAGGGGCGCTACGAGGAGGCGGAAGCGGAGCTCCTCAGCGAATATGAGCAGTTCACATCCGCCTTGGGCGCCGATCACAAGGGGTCGCTGGCCATCGCCGCGAAACTGGCCGAGCTTTACGAGGCATGGAACAGGCCCGAGGAAGCGGCCGCGTACCGAGCGCTGTTGCCGCCGGAGGAGGCGACATCACCCGGCCAATCCCCCTGAGCCTTGGGCGCAGCGACCGCAGCGCGGTCGTGGGCACGGGCCGTGGTGATCGAGCAGCTCTATCAGATCCGCGCTGTCCTCGGCGCCCTCGCCGCGGCCATCCCTCAGGCAGGGGGCGCCCCCGGGCAGTCGCCCCATGCGGCGAGCAGCGCCAGCAGATCGGCGGTGTCGACATCGCCGTCGAAGTCGACATCGCCTCCGTGGGAGCCGTCGTGGCCCCACTCGGCGAGCAGGGTCAGCAGGTCGGTGGTGTCGACATCACCGTCACCATCGAAGTCGGCCAGGCATTCGCACTCATCGGGGATGCCGTTGGCGTTGACATCGGCGCTGTTGCCATCGGCGATGTCGCAACTGTCGGGGACGCCGTTCTCATTGCAGTCGGTGCTGAGGCCGTCGGCGATGGCGCAGACATCGCCGATCCCGTCCTCATCACAATCCTCCTGATCGGGGTTGGCATGATAGGGGCAGTTGTCCGCATCATCGTCCACGCCGTCGCCGTCCAGATCGCCGGCCCCGCTCCAGGTGTGGACATCGATCTGGTCCGGGTCGTTGGTGGCCTCGTAGCCGGCCATCAGGATGCGACCCATGGAGTTGTCCAGGTACTCGCGGAACTCGCTGTCGGGATCGTCCGGATCGGCGCTGGGGTACGGCCAGGGCGGGGAATAGCCGTTGTCCAGGAATGCCGGGATGAGGATGTTCTTCACCGCCCAGATGTCGGTGGCGACGGGATCGAGGCTGGCGAGAAGCTCATCGCGGCGCGTCGCGGCACCGTAGGCGGTCGGCGGCCCGTCATACGGATTGGCGTTGATCCAGATGCAGTCGAGAATGTTCAGATCGGCAAGCTGGATCTCGCCGAGGAGAGCGCCGAGGATTCCGTACCGGATTGCGCTGTGCGAATTGGTGCCGAGTTCACGCGTGACGACGCCCATGTAGTCCTTCACGCAGGCCGTCGCGCCATACGTGGCGTGGTGAGACTTGAGCACCGGCACGTTGATGAACTTGAGCTTCGCGCGGTCGTAGATTTCGCTGCCGGCATCCCAGATTCCGTGCCGGAGGCTGATATAAGTTTCGGACTCGGCCTGGAACTTCGGATATGAAATGCGTCCGTGAAGCTGCGCATCGTATTCATAGAGCACGTAGCCGCTGGTCGCATCGCCCTCGGAGTATTCATCCACCGCGGTAAAGCGGATCGCCGTCCAGTCGTAGTGAGAGACGTTGTAGCCCAGGTCGTGGAACGCCGTCACCACATCGTGCGGAGAGAGTCCGTGGTCCTCCGCGTTGTTCTGGGCCCGGTCGAAATTCTGGACCGAGTTGAACTGGGCGTTCTCGCAGACGACGACTTCGCCGGTGAAGGTGTCGGGATGATCGACGATGCGCCGAATCAGGCCGCGGAGCACATCCACATTCGTTCCGCCGCGCTGATCCCACTGGTAGTTGATCTTGATGACCACGACATCATCGGCGGCGATGATCCCCTCCGGACCGGACTCCACCGATTCGGTGAGCGATCGGTAGAACTTCAGCCCCTGGTGGCCCATGCCCGTGATGAGGGAGTCCAGGCCGGCGAAGCGATCGCCGACCGGGACCTGCGGGCAGTCGGTCATGTGGTACACCTGCGCCCGGTATTGGCGCGAGGGGAGGAGCCACGGGCGCGGATAATCATCCGCCCGCGGAGCATAGCCCCAGATCATCCCGTAGGGGCCGGCGTCGATCGCCTCCAGGGCCGGCGGCAGGGGCGCCGCCTCCCCGCCATGATCCATCATCCGGCTGCCTGCATCGATGGCGGTGACATAGTCGGGCATGCGATGCGCGCGACCGGGGCAATCGCGGCTCTGATGCGCCATCCGCGATGCGTCGTGATCGGGGCCCTGCATATCGTTCAGCGCCGATGCGCTGGGGTTCATGAGCAGGCCGAGCATGGTGAACACGCCGGCTGCGCCGCCCAGGCGGGCGAGCGCTGCGTTGTTTCGTCGTACATGCAGCATGGGTCTTTCCCTTTCTTGCCGGCCATCCACAATCCGCGCCAGGCGCCTCGGCCGCGCGCACGTATCGGCAGGGCCGTATCGTATCTCCACACCGATGCTCCGGCCGATTGAGCCGGCCGAATATACCTTCACGGCCTCAAACCAGGCGTTTTTCGGCGACATCGTCCGACCGTTGTGTAGTTTTTGCGCAGTGGACTCGATTTCGGAGGCCCTGTTTCCGGCCTGGATACAGCCCCGCAGCCGGCAGGCGCCCTGACCATGCTCGTCGCGGGATTGTATCAGGCTGATCCGGCCGCAGCGCACGAAAAAGCCCGGCCACGCGCCGGGCTTGGTCCGATGAGCGGCCATCGGGATAAGAGTATCAGGCGGCCGCCACGCCCGTTGTAGTGGCAAACTCACTAGCCCGGATTATTCATGAACGACCGGGCATGTGGCGGACCGTTGGAGCACAGTGAGCTGGTGGCGCAGGGCGACATTCTCAAGGAGAAGTACGAAGCGGGGGAGGAAGAAGGAACGGAGAAGGGCGGAGGCGAGTCGGAGCAGCAACATCCAGAGCCTCTTCGGGGTCAAGGAGGCCGTTCTTCCAGCGATCCGATGCTGCTGCGATTCAGCGCCAAGTTGTTCTGATGCAACGCGTTGGGCATTCTCGGGAGGCACAGGTATCATCAGGGAGACGAAAACCAGACAAGGAGGTAGGTCAATGACGCAGACAGCGCGCATCTCCCTGCGGGTGTCGAGCATTCCGCCCTCGGCGATTCATCAGATGACCCGGCTGTCCAAGGAGGTGGAGGATGTCGCCTTCCTCTCCTGGGCCAAGCCGACCGCCGATACCCCCGAGCACATCAAGGAGGCGGCGATCGCGGCCATCCGGGACGGCCTGGTCGGCGGATATTCCGAGACGGCCGGCCTGCCCGCGCTGCGGGAGGCCGTCGCCGTGAAGCTGAAGCGCGACAATCACATCGAGGCAAGCAGCGCCGAGGTGCTCGTCACCGTGGGCGCCATCGAAGGACTCACCGCGGTCGTCTTCGCGCTGGTTGACCCCGGCGATGAGGTGATCCTGCCTTCGCCGACCTATTCCACGCACATCCGCCAGGTCAAAATGGCGTCCGGCACGCCCGTGTTCGTGCCCCTCATCGAGGAGGAGGGCTATCGATTGGACCTGGATGCGATCCGGACGGCGATCTCGCCCCGGACGAAGGCGATCATGTACTGCTCTCCCAACAATCCCACGGGCACGGTGCTCAGCGAGAGCCAGCTTCGCGGCCTGGCGGAGATCGCCCTCGAGCACGATCTCACGATCATCACTGACGAGGCGTACGAGTATTTCATCTACGATGGCGAGCGCCATTTCAGCATCGGGTCGATCCCGGAGATGGCCGGGCGGGTGGCGAGCTGTTTCACCTTCACGAAAACCTACGCGATGACCGGCTGGCGGCTCGGATACGTGCACGCGCGGGAGGATCTGATGCGCCAGGTGGCGAAGGTCCACATTCCGCTGGCGATCTGCGCGCCGGCCGTCTCTCAGTACGCGGGCCTTGCGGCATTGGAAGGCCCGCAGGACTGCGTGGATGAGTTCGGCCGGCATTATCTCGCCGCGCGCGACCTCATGTGTGAGCGGCTCGATCGCCTCGATTCCGTGTTCTCGTACCAGAGACCGAACGGCGGCTACCTGATGTTCCCCCGCATTCTGCTGGATGAAGGCGGGGATTCGGCCACGTTCTGCAAGAAGCTGCTCAGGGAGAATCGCGTATCGACCACCCCCGGCGTCGCGTTTGGTCCCACCGGCGAAGGGCATCTGCGGCTCTCGTTCTGCGTGCCCGAGGCGGAGATCAACAAGGCATTCGATCGAATGGATGAATGCTTAGGGTGATGCTGCGCGGCGTTCACCGACGCCGGCGGCTCGATCGCCACGGATCCTGTCGAGTCTTGATGGATGACACGACGCGTGGACGACAAGCGAGCACCGTCTGAGGACGGTGCCCGCGTGCCTCCGGGGTCGGGTTGAGTCAGGTGTTGGACGCTTACGGGCAGGTTCCCCACCCGCCGAGCAGGGCAAGCAGGTCGGCGGTGTCGGTATCGCCGTCGCCATCGACATCGCCGTTCGGCGTGCCCCACGCGCCGAGCAGATGCAGCAGGTCGGCGGTGTCGACGTCGTTGTCGCCGTCGAAATCGCCCGGGCAGCCCGGGATGACGGAGACGGTCACCGACATGTAATCGTGGAAGCTCTCATCGGCGCCGCGCTCGCCGTAGAGCAGGAACGTCATCTGGCCGCTGCCGTCAATGTAGCGATCGAAGTCGGCCTGGATATTGCCCTTGAGATAGCCGTCGCGATTGCCGGCCCAACTGTCCAGGTACCGGTTCTGGTTGTACAGGCCGTTGCCGTTGCACCATTGCTGATCGACATAATCCCAGACGTACAGCTCCACTTGCGTGCAGCGATCGCCGTAGCCTTCCCAGAGCACCTTGATGTCGTCGATCAGGAGGGGATCCTGGCCGATCGTGAACTCGAAGGTGTGCGTGCTTCTGTAGTTGGTGACCGGTGAAATGTAGCGGTTCGGGTCGCCGTCGCCGCCCGTGGCGTCGGAGTAGGCCAGCTTCGCGTAGGCGCCACTGACGAGGTCCTCGACTTCCATATCGACCGGCGTGCGGTTGCCGTCGATGTAGTTGGTCCAGTAATAGACCTGGTAGCCCCAACCGAACTTGTTGGCGCCGCCGCCGGTGGCGAAGTCGTACACCGTCTGGTAGGCGTGGGTGATCCGGAAGGCCTCTTCACTGATGCCCTCGCCCTCGTCGGCATCGTCGGCCCGCGCCACGACCTTCACGCGCGCCTGCGTCGTCTCCACATCGGGCACGAGCCACGGATAGGAGCCGCTGTTGTCGGTGGTGGCGATGTACTGCCAGTTGGCGCCGTCGTCGGCAGAGTAATACAGATCGATCTGCGGAATGGCGGTGCTGTCCGTGTCCGTGGCGACCCACTCGATGGTGTGGGTGGTCCCGCTGACGAGGAACTCGCCGCCGTCCGGGGAGATGACGTGGACGGCGGGAATCGGATCGATGCGCCGGGGCATCTGCATGACGATGCAGTGGATGGCGCCGGCGGCGGGAATGATCGAGTAGCAGTTGATCTCGACGAGTTCGACCTCCGGCCCCGCCGCCGCCTGCCATGCCGCCAGGGCCACGGCGTCCTCGTCGAGATAAGCGGGATTGCCCTGACCGTAGGTCGGCACGAGGATGCGATCGTTCACCCGGAAGGCGTTGGTGTAGGTGTAGTGCGTGTTGCCGACGTTCCACGCCGGGGTGCGGAACACCTCGAAGCCGAGGTCCTCCATGTAGGGGACCGCGTTCTCGGTGATCTCGATGGCATCCGGATTCGAGCCCGGCTTGAACTGTGAGATGATGACCGAATTTTCATCGACCAGATACATCCACATGTCGATGTGCCCCGTGCCGTCGACGCTGCCCGGGAGCTTGGGCATGATGTGCAGCGTGTCGATGCCCTGGAACGTGCAGTAAAGCTCGGCGATGAGCGCCTCGTCGAACCCTTCGAACGCGGTATTGTCCAGCGTGATGAGCGATGTCACGAAGCCGGTTCGCTCCGGGCCGGGCTGGAAGTTGCCGCCCGAGTAGTAGAGGCCCATGTCGTACGTCGTCATGATGAGATGGTCATCGCCCAGGAGCGTGGGGATGAAGTTGTCGTTGGGGCGGGTGGGATAGTAATGGCTGTCCACGATGGCCAGCGCCCCGTCCTGCCACATGAAGTGGGGGCCGTAGTCGCGCAGCCAGATCGACTCGGAATACTCGATGATGAACCGGACCTTGCTCATGTCGGCGCCGTGGGATGAGAAGTCGTTGGCCGCCACGGTCTGCTGCGAGCTGTTGTTCACGACGACGTAGGCGAGCTCATCGCAGGTCGGGTCCGCCGTCAGCGCCACCACGCAGTCGCGCACGACGGAAGTCCAGTGGCCGCTGATGTATTTGAAGATCACGCCGTGCGTGGGGCCGTATTCCGCAGGCGAGGCGATGTAGCCGCTGGTGGGAGTGCTCCGGAACCTGGAGAGCTCCAGAGCATAGGGCCTCAAGGACTGGTTGGGGTCATGGGGCGTGCCGCCTTCCCGCCACCGCGGCAGCGGCGGGGGGATCCGCTCCTGCTCAGCGCCGGCCGCCGGCGCGCCGGAGTCCGACCTCAGGCCGGCCGCCGCGACAGCATCGGCGCCGACTCCCCAAACGACAAACAGTAAAACAGCCAGAAGCGGACGCATACTCACCTCCTGGGATTCCCGTTGAAATGTGGATCGTGCCGCGGTCGCGCCTGAAGCGGACCGCGGGGCGTTATCCTTCTGGCCATAGGATAACCGCACCCGGCGGCACACCAAGCCTTTTGGCCCCAGATTTGCGTCTTTCGAGGCCGGGGCGGCGGAAAGGGCGGCAGGGACAGGCACGCCGCGCGGCTGTCAGAGCCGGCCCCGAAGCCGCAGCGCCCAGCCCCAATGCCGCGCCAGACCACCCAATTGAACAGCCCGATCGGAGAACCGATCGGGCCTGGGTTCAGAGTGCAGAGCGCTCGAGGTCCCGCTGGGATCGCCGATGCGCTCACGGCGTTCCTGCGAGGATCATCGCCTCGATGCAGCCTTCGAGTACCTCCGGATCGAAGCCGTACTGATCGATGCAGTCCCGGATGCTCCCAGGCACAGGCGGGCCGGTCAGGTCGCCGCGCGCCCAGAGATAAGGAAAACGAAAAAAGGGGATGAGTACATTTATTGGGAAGAGAAGTGGAAGAACCAAC
>Ga0272441_10010805_pt1 | contig 13710 bp, 9 predicted proteins | sample SSMProp6N_FD_193582 | JGI IMG/M metagenome (GOLD analysis project Ga0272441, IMG submission 193582) | Marine sediment archaeal communities from Little Sippewissett salt marsh, Falmouth, MA, United States - SSM-Prop-6N | ecosystem: Environmental > Aquatic > Marine > Wetlands > Sediment ... | reverse complement strand
AATATTACCATGGGCATCGAGTATAAGTTGTTCGAGCCCGGGTTCTACCACACCGACATCGCCGACTGGGGCATGGCGTGCAAGTTCGCCGAGAAGTGTGGCCCCCGCGCGAAGGCTCTCGTCGACCTGGGGCATCACGCCCGCGGCACCAATATCGAGCATATCGTGTCTTTCCTCATCGACGAGGGACGCCTGGGGGGCTTCCACTTCAACAACGCCCGGTATGCCGATGATGACCTGACCTTCGGCTCAGTGAACCCGTATGAGGGCTTCCTGATCTACAACGAGCTCGTCAAGGCCGAAGACAAGGACCCTGAACTGAAGATCGCCTACATGATCGACCAGAGCCACAACGTGAAGCCCAAGGTCGAGGCGATGATCCAGACGGTGGAGCACATCCAGTACACGTACGCCAAGGCTTTGTGCGTGGACAGGCAGCGTCTGACCCAGGCTCAGGCAGAGATGAACATCGTGGATTGTGAGAACGCCATCACGCAGGCATTCTTCACGGACGTTCGGCCACTATTACATGTGGTGCGCGAGGAGATGGGCCTGGCTCCGGAGCCCCTCTCGGCCTTCCGGCAGAGCGGGTACGCGGAGACGGCGGCCCAACAGCGCGGGATTCGGTCCGGCGGAGGCGGGCTGGGTTAGAGGGCTGCCGCGGGGAGTGTGATCGCCGGGGCCGTAAAGGTCGTCGTGATGCGGTCGGGGACGGTGTGGGGGGGGAGCCATACAACGGAGGTGCCAACAAGTGAAATTGCAGGCGGCCCCCTGGCAGATAGTGCTGGCGGTCGTGGTCTTCATCGGGCTTGTGTTCGGCGTGTTTCGCGTGGTACTGGGGGGGTAGATGCTCCGGCCGTGGCGAGCCGGTTGAGGGGTTACCGGCAGTGGTCAACGACGGCGTGAAGGCGGTATGCGGCCACAACGCCGGGAGGCCGTGCGGCAGGCCACGTTACACAGCCCACATGACGCAGACTAAAGGCGCAGGCCCTCGGGGCCTGCGCCTTTAACGTGTGTGGTGGGTGAAGCCCGTGACTACAGCTTCTTCTGCAGGATGAGCCATTCAGTGAGCTTCAGCGTGTACGACAAAGCCATCAAACACACGAAGATGAAGAAGAAGGTCTGCACCGTCGGCCCCCGCAGATACTCGAACCACTCGCCGGCGTTGAAGCCCGAGTTGAGGGTGATCTGTCGGGCAACACGCACGATGCCGCCTGCAAGAGCGCCCCAGGCCTTTGTGATGGGCACGTAGAGAATGCCCATGGCGATCACCGTGGCGCCGATCGCGACAGGGTTTACGAACTTGAATTTGAGGCGCTGGTGCTCAGTGTAGATGGGGCACTTCGCGCAGGGGATGGTGCGCTCGGCTTTGGTTGAGAAGGCGACATCGGCCTCAAGATCGGAACGGATGTAGGCGCCCTCCCGGTTCGCCCTCTCCGTGGATTTGGGGCCCTTGCCGGGGGACCCCATGCGGATGAGTGACTCGATCATCTTAGGGTCGCAGTTGCAGCCGATGCCGTATCGCCAGCAGGGCTTGCGGGCCTTGTAGGCCGGGCAGATTTCCCTGATGCGCTCATGGCAAAAGGGCAATTCCCAGCACGGCGAGAACACGGTGGTGGGCTTGAGTGTTTTGTGCTTCTTCAGGACGCCGTCCTGAGTGGCGGCCTCCTTCTCCAGCCGAATCCGCCTGCGCTCCGGAGCATCCTTGAGCTGCACATAGATCTCGTACACCACGCGACAGCCAACGACCATAAGGGCGGCGACGCCCGCCTGGGTCGCCGACTGAGACAAGGCCTGCGTAACGCGTTGCAGACTGGATGGGACCTGGCCGAGATTGCTTGCGACGAGATAGGGGATTCCGAGCATGAGGGCCACGGCGCCGACGGCGACGATCACGGCGTAGGCGAGTTCCTCGAGGGTAAGCAGCACCAGCCCCACGGACAGGACGACGGATGACAGGACGAGGCCTTGCCCAAAGGCCGTGATGAGCCCCAGTGCCCGTACAGGATCGGTGCCGCTCTGCGGGATGCCCCAGTAGATGGCGTAGATGAAGTAGCCCAGACAGGCGAGGAAGCCTGCGCCGCCCAGCTTCACAAGCGTGACAGAGTGCTTGTTCAGAAGGTCTCCCCAGTCGATGCGTAGCTGCTGCTTAGGCGCTCTGGGTCTGCCCATTTCTCCTCCGCTCGCCCAGGATGGTTTGTGGTCCGCTGGGGCCGGTGGCTCGGTGGGTCGTGTAGGCCGGGACGCTTCTAGGTCAAGCCGCCGCCGCCACCACCCCCACCGCTGCGACGCTGGTGCAGGCGCTTCTGGAAGTCCTGCTTCTGGGCGACCTCACGAGCGTCGGCGGTTGCCGTCCGGGGCCCCTCGCCGGCCTCCAGCGTCGTGGCGCCCTCAATGATCTTCTCGTCGGCCAGCAGTTCGTTGTACTCCTCGATACTCGTCGCCTTCGAGCGCGCGCTGTCTTCGTCGGCGATGCCTTTCTTCACCAGGGCGGCGAGAGACTGGTCGAGGCTGTACATGCCACGGCGCGAGCCCGTCTGGATGGTTGAGCCGATTTGGTGGGTCTTGCCCTCGCGGATCATATTGCGAATCGAGGGGATGGCCTCCATGGTCTCGAAGGCGGCCACGCGTCCGTTCAGGTCGCGGGTCTTCACCAGCGCCTGAGATAGCACGCCGACGAGGTTGACCGATAGCTGCATGCGGACTTGCTGCTGCTGGTGGGGCGGGAACACGTCGATCACGCGGTCGACGGTCTGCACGGCGTCGGTAGTGTGCAGAGTGCCGAAGACAAGGTGGCCGGTCTCAGCCGCGGTGATGGCAAGGTGGATCGTCTCCAAGTCACGCATTTCTCCGATGAGGATCACGTCGGGGTCCTGTCGGAGGGCGAACTTGAGAGCATTGGCAAAGCTGCGCGTATCCACGTGGACCTCACGCTGATTTACGAGAGCCGCCTTGCATGGGTGGACATACTCGACGGGGTCCTCAACGGTGAGGATGTGGACGGGTTGGGCGGCGTTGATGTAGTCAATCATCGCGGCCAGAGTGGTGGTCTTGCCCGATCCTGTCGGGCCCGTGACCAGGACCAGACCACGAGGGTAGTCGGCCAGGCGCTGGCAGACCTCAGGTAGCCCAAGGTCCTCCATGGTGCGAATAGTCCACGGGATCGTTCGGTAGACGCCCGTTGGCCTGCCTCGCTGCACCATCATATTGCCCCGGAAGCGGGACAGGCCCTCGATCTCGTGGGCGAAGTCCAACTCGAGGTTGTCTTCGAACTCCTGCTGTTGCTCCTTGCTGAGGATGCCGTAGCACGTCTGGCGGGCATCGTCAGCCGAGAAGGGCTCAATGTTGTCCGATCTGAGCGGCAGCAGATCCCCGTGGATGCGGTAGATCGGGGGCTGGCCAGCCTTGATAACAAGGTCTGATGCCTCTTGTCGGACGCCGAATTCGAGCAGTTTGGTAAGATCCATCACGGCCATGCTAATTCCCCCTTGGGGGTATCAGTGCTCTACGCAAAAGACTTCGCGGTGCGACTACTGCTGCTGTGTCTGGGCTTGGCCATGCACATAGCCGCCGGCCTCGGGCTCCGGCGGAGTGAGAAGCGCAAGCTCCTCGGCGTCTTCCTCATCAGGCATCACGGCGAACTCGCCGCAACGCTTGGCGAACTCACCGGGGTAGGAGGATTTAGCGAGGGCATTCTCATACTCGATATACTCCTCGCGCACCAGCCCGGCCAGATACTGATCCAGAACCACCATGCCGTCCTCCGCACCTGACTGGATCAGGTTGTAGATCATATGGGTCTTACCTTCGCGGATGACCGCCCGGATGCCCGGTGAGCCCTTCATGATTTCGAAGGCAGGGATGCGGCCGCCGCCGATTCGCGGCAGCAGCGCCTGACAGACCACACCCGCGAGCGTGACGGATAGCTGGGTGCGAATCTGCTGCTGCTGCTGGGGCGGGAAGACGTCCACGGCGCGGTCGACGGTCTGCATGGCGTCAGTGGTGTGGAGAGTCCCGAACACCAAGTGACCGGTTTCCGCAGCGGTGATGGCCAACTGGATTGTCTCCAGGTCACGCATCTCGCCGACGAGGATGACATCGGGCGTTGCGCGCATAACGTGGCGCAGGGCCTCATTGAAACTCGTCGTGTCCTGACCGACCTCACGCTGCTCAATCACGCACTTGATGTCTTCGTGGACAAACTCGATGGGGTCCTCGATGGTGATGATGTGCTGGGGTCGCAGCTTGTTGATGTGGTCCACCATCGCGGCGAGAGTAGTGGACTTACCAGAACCCGTGGGGCCGGTCACCAAAACCAGCCCGCGAGGCAGCAAGGCGAACTCCTTGAGAATGCCCGGCAGGCCCAGTTCATCAATGGTCTGAATCTTGATGGGGATCATTCGCATGACGGCGCCGACAGCATGCTGCTGGTGAAAGACATTGACTCGGAAGCGAGCCAGGCCTTCGACCTCGTACGCCATGTCCAGCACGAGGTTCTCCTCGAGCCTTGCGCCGTGGGTGTCGGTCATGATCCCGTACATGAGTTCTTTTGTGTCCTGGCCCGAGAGAACGGGGAACTGGTCGAGCCGGACCAGATCGCCGTGGATACGCACGACCGGTGGCTCGCCCGCCCGGACGTGCAAGTCCGAGGCCTCCATATCCGGCATCATCCTGAACAGGTCTTCCAACTGGTAATCAAGCATCGGAACTACCTCCTGACGCGGGTTCGATCACGCGTTGCGACGGGCAGCGACGCGCCCTCACAGCTACTGCGAGGGTGGCGGCGGCGGAGTTCCTGCCCCGGGTGGCGCTCCCCCCGCAGCCCTCTGGCGCGCCCGACGGGCGCGTGCCTCTTCGTCAGCCTTCTTCCGGGCCGCCGCCTCGGCGTCCTGGCGCTCCCCGTCCAGACGTCGCACCATCTGGCGCATTTCAGTGCGGTTGCCCGCGTAGAACATGGCGGTATCAGCGTCGATGATCCCATCCCGATACAGGTACAAGAGCGATTGATTCTTGGTCATCATCCCCCAGTGGGAACCCTCGACGATGGCGTCGTACATTTCCGAGGGCTTACCATCCTCGATGAACTTCTGGATGGTGGGCGTAACCACCATGATCTCCATGGCGGCGATGCGTCCCTGGCTCTCCTTGCGGGGTACCAGGGACTGCGAGATGACGGCCTGCAGTGTGCGACTCAGACGCATGCAGATCTGCTGCTTGTCATGGGGCGGGAACATGTTCACGATGCGTTCCAGCGTCTCAGCGGCGCTGGTCGTATGAACGGTCGAGAAGACCAGGTGGCCGGTCTCGGCGGCCTGCATGGCAACACCCATGGTGGTGACGTCACGCATCTCACCGATGAGGATGACGTCGGGCGCCTGCCGCATGGCGTACTTGAGAGCATCCTGGAACTCGAGGGTGTCGATGCCCACCTCACGTTGGCTGACGATGCAGTTGCGGTCCCTGTGGACGTACTCGATGGGGTCCTCGATGGTGATCATGTTGGCCTTGCGGTGCCGGTTGATGTGGTCCACCATCGCGGCGAGGGTGGTGGACTTGCCGCACCCGGTGGGGCCTGTGACCAGTACCATGCCCTGCGGGCGCATCGAGATGTCCTTGAGGACGGGCGGGTGGTCCAGCTCGTCGCAGGTGAGGATGTCCAGGGGGATGATGCGCATGACCATGCACACGTGATTGCGCTCGCGGTAGCAGTTGATGCGCAACCGGCAGGTGTCCTCGATGGTCTTGCCGATGTCCTTCTCCGGATAGTCGAGGAACTTCTCCCAGTCGCCTTCGCGTGGCATCAGACCCTTGGCGATGGTCTCCGTGTCCTCGGGGGTGATGTCGGGCCAGGGCCCGCCGGGGGCGGCTTCGACCACGCCCTTGAGTTTCGAGTGGGGAGGGCCGCCGGGCTTCCAGAAAATGTCTGAGGCCTTCACAGCGGCCCCGGCCCGCATTACCTGCTCCCACATTTCGAGGTTCCAAACGCCCAAAAGGAACGCCTCCTTGCCCGGCGTCAGGTGGACTTGGGACTTGCCGGGCCTTTCTGGGTCTGCCTCGGGGCGGTCAACCGCCCACTTAACTCGTGCGCCTTGCTCGCCCCGTGTCCACTCGCGCAAGGCGGCGCGCGATGGCGTAGACCAGTACGCTAACAACCACGGCAGCGATCACCAGAATATACCAACGGTAGGTCCTTTGCAACGGCTCGGGGCGCCTGCGTTTGGGGGCGCTGGAGGGCGTTGAGAAGGCGCCCAGCTCGGTGATGGACTTGAACGAGTTATCCTTCACCGTAACATCATAGCACGTCAGTGTGCCGCTGCCGCTGATGGTGACTCGCACGTAGTCATTTTCGATGCGTTGTGTGGTTCCGGGGCCCGCCTGTCCGGTTAACAGAATCGTCATTCGGCTGAACCGCCTGAGGGCCCATGCGACAGGCCATGCGGCCTTGCCATATGATCCGGCGTCCGCCGCGGCGGGGCGCATCACCGCCGTGGCCTGGGTCTCGTCTTCCTGGTGCTCAAGTGCGACCGCCGAGAAGCGCCAACCGGCCGCCTGCTGCATGGCCAGTAGGTCTTGCATGACGGTCGCACGGGCGACAACGCCCGAGTAGGAGACCACGATGGAGCCCCTGGGCTTGCCGGTATTGCTCAGGACCACTGCGACAACGTCTTCCCGCACAGGCAACCGGTCCTCTTTATCTGTCTGGGCGCTCCAGGCGCCCCCTGTCGGGCAGCAGAGCAAGAAAGCCACTAAGACAATTCTCCGCATGGCGAAGAGTTCCTTCACAGGTGCGAAAGACCTCCCAGGTATGAAAAAGCAGCGCGAGCTTTTGGTCAGCCCGCGCTGCTATCTCGTAAAAGGTTGGTGGACCAGGGGGGAATTGAACCCCCGACCTTCTCCATGCCAAGGAGACGCGCTCCCCCTGCGCCACTGGCCCACGCGCACGAAGAGTATAGCAGAGGGCCCATGATGGGTCAAGCGCAAGGGGCGCCCCTGGAGCCCCGGCCGGAGGGAGGACCGCCAACGCGCCCCAAAGACGCCTGCGGGCCGTGGGCCGGACAGGCGCGCGCCCGGGTCGAGCTTCCTCTCGGGAACCCGAATCGGGTATAATCAGTTTGCCCTTACAGAGGCATTCATCGCACAGAGCGCACGACTGAGGTGTGGGGCAGCACAATGGCGTTTCCCGGCGTTGGAGGCAATCTCAACCGCAAGTACTCCACCTTCCAGTACCTGATGCATGCGCCCAGCTTCATCCGGCTATTCTGGCGTTTGCTGCATGACAAGCGCGTGTGGTTCATGCCCAAGATGATCCTGGTGCTTGGGCTGATCTACGTGGCAGTGCCGCTGGACTTGATACCGGGCTTCCCGCTCGTCTTCGTGGGTTACCTGGATGACGCTCTGGTGCTGTACCTGGCGGCCAGGGCATTCATCTGGCTGTGCCCCAAGAACGTGGTCAAAGAGCACGTGCAACTCATCGATCAGGGCGGCTGAGCTTCCCGATAGGCAGGCCGTACTACCGCAAAGCCTATGCCGGGCCCTTGCCAGCATCGGGTCCGGCTTGTTGTCTGTGCGTGTGAGGAACCCCACGGGCCCCAGGGACGTTTTGTACTCCCAGTGGGGCGAGGCAGTGCGTTGCGCGTCGCCGATTGGGCGCTGACGGTTTCATGATTTGATCGGGAGAGGGTCGACACCATGGCATCCAGGAAAGGCGCGGGCAAGAAAGCCGACGTACCCGATAGCAGCGCCATAGACACGGAGCAAGCCGAGCCCAAGAAGCTCTCGAAACCCACCATCGCGTGCGCGGGTTGCGCGGGTATCGTCGTGATCGCGGCCGTCGTGGTGATCATCGCAATCATGACCTGGGATCCGAAGGATGCCCGGCTGTATGAGGGCGAGCCCTTGCCTGAGAACGTGGGCTATATTGGGCGCTGGGTAAGCGACGACACCCTATCGATGCGGATCGATACCTTCGCCCTGGCCGGCGACCGGATCGCGTGCGACTTCGCTGTCCGCAATGACTCGGACAGCGAAGTGACGGTGCACGCCATCGGCCGCACCATCATCGCCCAGTCCATCGCCAGCCTGTTCAATCAGACGAAACTCCCCCTGGAACTCGTCGCGGACGACCAGCCGATGCAGGTCACCGACGAGGAGAATGTCATGGGCATCGCCTCAGTCTACGGCACGATGGCGCTGGTGGTGCCGGAGGAAGCCGATGATGCGCCTGCGCCGCAACCCTTCACCTTGAAGCCGAGACAGACCGAGCGTCTGCGCTACCGCCCTCACGCCCATCAGCTCCTCATGCCCGCATCGGGCCTGCGGCTGGCCGCCCAACTGGACGACGGCCGGGAGCCCCACGCCTTCTACTTCCTGCGCCAGTCGGCAGGCATCAGCGGATGGATGGAGCGAGGAGCCCAGAAAGCCATCCAGGGCCCGCGCTGAGAAACACGAAGCTTACTTACCTGCGGCGACCTCCACCCCGAGGTCGCCGCATTTGTTGGGGGTGTGGGTTGCTCTCCGCACGCTCTGTGGTGACGCAGCTCGCTCGGGGGTGGGGCCGACTGCCGCGCCGTGCAGGAATCCGCGTCTTCGCCGCCCAATGAGACCATGCTCGAGCCTTCAGAACCGGTCCGCTCTCCGTGGGAGGTCGCGATCATGTGGATCAGCGTGCTGGCGATTGCTGTTGGGCTTTCGGCCGGGGCCAACGCCGCTACCATCGACGAGCTCGTCACTCCGCCGCGAGAATTGCTCGGGGCGCCTTTGGACACACAGGACGTCACCTCGGAAAAGACCATCGTTGTGTCCGGCGGGGTTCACAAGGGGCATACGGCGCTGGATCAGCCCTCGGTCCGGTTCACAGGCTGCCCGGTGGGCTATGCCTTGGGCTACAATGTATGCCTGCAGCGCGACGCCCATCCGCGAATGGTCGATGTGTGGCCTCGCGAGGGCGGGTTGGGGATCGGCATGGTCGGCCCCAACTCCCCCAACTGGTACAGCGGTGGCTTCATCGACCTACTGATTAACGGGGTGTCGCCCGGACCACGGAAGGCCCGGATCACCCGGACTCGGTACGCACAGGCCGAGTCGGTGATTTTCACGTGGGACGCTCCGGAGGCAAAGGTCGATCTCGTCTTCACCGCCACCGCCAAGCATGATTGCCTGTTCCTCGAGGGGGTCGTTGAGCCCAAGCGGCGTATCCACAGCCTCCAGGTGGCCCTCACCTGCTACCCCAGCGCCTTCGCGACCCCGCGAGACCGCTGGATCGCCACGGGCGGGCGCGAGGTGCAGCACACGCAGACGGTGACTCTGGCGCCCCAGGAGCCCTGGGTGCTGTGCTATGACGCGCATTTCGACGAGGCCCTTCGGCCCGGCGATTCGTGCGGGCCGGCGGCCGTGATGTTCTCCCCGCTGCAGGTCCGGAAAGCTCGGGTGAAGGTGGCCGAGTACCCCGTCACGGTCAGCCTGGACCTGTACGCGCATATCCGGCAGTTCAACCTCGCCCTGTGGGACTTCCGTGACACGACCAATGCCGATGCGCTGACCCACATGCGCAGTCTCACAGCGGGTATTGACGCCACCGAGCTGCCGGTAGTGACGCAGAACGTGCCCGAGCGGGCGCTGGTGGTGGATGGCAAGGCCGCGGCAACGCTGGTAGTGCCGGCCGACCCCTCGCCCCAGGAGCTCGCGGCGGCACAGGAGATCCAGGACGCCGTCGTGGACATGTCTCGGGCTTTGCTGCCCGTGAAGAACGAGGGCCGGCAGGTCGAGGGCAACCGCGTACTTATCGGCAACACGGCTCAGGCTCGTGAGCATGGCTACAACATGCCCCTCAAACCGGTGGGAGAGGCCGGCTTCGGGCTCAAAACAGTGGGCAGGGACGTGTACATCACCGCCGAGCATCCCACCGCCACCCTCTACGGGGCGTGCGAACTGCTTGAGAACCTGGGCATGCGGTGGTATCTGCCGGGCCCGCTGGGCACCGTTGCGCCACAGCAGCCGACGCTCATCGTCCCCGAGCTTGACCAGACGCAGCGCCCGACCTTTCCCATGCGCTGGATCGGGCGGGACAGTTGGGGCTATCGGAACAAGTGCAATCGCCGGATCGGCAGCGACCCCGGGGGGCAATGGGGCTTCGGCATCCGCCCGGGGGTGTACCACGCCGACTACAAGCTGCTACCTGTTGACGAGTACTACGAGGAGCACCCGGAGTATTTCGCGCTGGTCAAAGGCGAGCGGTGCAGCAAGCAAGACACCAAGCTGTGCGTCAGCAACCCCGACGTGGTGCGGCAGGTGGCGCGGAACATGGGGAAGCTGCTGGATGAGGACCCCTCCATCGACCTGATCGGCCTTGCGCCCACGGATGGGACGAACTACTGCGAGTGCGAGCCATGCGTGGCCATGGACGATGTGGGGGAGCGGCCCGCGGACCAGAAGTACTCCCGCCGCATGCTGCTGTTTTACAATGCGGTGGCGCGGGAGCTGGCCAAGACGCACCCCGATGCGCAGATTCTGGCGGGTGCTTACCACTGGTACAACCAGCCCCCTTTGGACACCAGCATCTCGGCCGAGCCGAACCTGTCCTTGGTGATCTGCCACTACACCGAGTATTGCAGCATGCACGAGATCGAGAGGGCCGATTGCCCACGGAATGCGCGGTACCTGGACCTGCTCAACCGCTGGAGCGCGTTGATTCCGGACATCTACTTTTACGAGTACTACTACACCGATGGGTTCAGGCAGCTCCCGTGCAATCTGGTCCACGCGATCCGCCGGGACCTGCCCTTCAAGCACCGCCGCGGATTCAAGGGCGTGTATACCCAGTACGGCAACATCTGGAATACGCACCTGAACTACTACATCGCCGCGAAGCTGCTGTGGGATGTCCATGCCGATGTGGACGCGCTGCTGGATGACTTCTACCACAAGTTCTATGCTGAAGCCGCCGGGCCGATGAAGGCCTACTACGAGCTAATCAGCCGGATCCTGGACGAGACATCCGAGCACCTGTGCACCTGCTCGGGGGTGGGCAAGGACATGCGGCAGATATTCACCCCCGATGTGGTGAGTCGCATGCGTGCGCATTACGAGGAGGCCGTCTCGCTGGCCGAAGACGAGCTGGTGAAGGCCCGGCTGGAGAAGATCGGCCTGTCCATCGACTACACGGAGCGCTTCATGCAGTACCTGGACGAGTACACCAATGCGACCATGGCGCTGGACCCGGACCTGCGCAAGCATGCCGCGGCGAAGGCCGTGCAGACCATCGAGGCCCTCTATGGGGATGTGGTGGCCGACCCGGGCAGGTACAGCGGCGTGGTGGCACCCGGCTCATACCACTGGCGTGGGGACCTGCGCAGGGCTCGAGTCCTCGCCGCCAGGCAGAAGGTCGTCCCCGGGGCGCAAATCGGCAAGCTGCCCGACAAGTGGCGGTTCGCAACGGACCCGCAAAACCAGGGCGTACAGCAGCGATGGTACGAACCGGAATTCGATGATTCTGAGTGGCAGACGCTGCTGGCGACCAAGCACTGGGAAGATCAAGGGCACAAGGACTACGACGGCCACGCCTGGTATCGCACCAGCCTGACCCTCACCGCCGAGCACACGGCCAAGCCCGTCTCATTGCACTTCGCGGGAGTGGATGCCGAAGCATGGGTATACCTGGAAGGCAAGCAGATCGGTCACCATGACGGGTGGGACGTGCCCTTCGCCATCCTGATCCCGGCGGATATGGCCGTGGCCGATAAGCCGATGACCCTGGCCGTGCGCGTGTATGACGGCGCCAACAAGGGTGGCATGTACGGGCCCGTGACACTACTGCGGCCTGAGTAGGTCAGTCGGCCGCCCGGGCGGGCCCGCGCCGGCGCAAGAGCCCCGCGACCACACCAAGCGTGGCCACCATCAGCACCATCGAGACCGGCAGCAGCAGAATCCCAATGCGCAGGCCGTGCAGGTCGCCCAGGGACCCGATGCCCCAGGGGAAGATGACGCACCCGCTGATGCCCGCCCCTGCCAGCAAGGCGAACAATGTGGCCGAGCCCGCGGAGATCTGTTCGGAGGCCACCGCCAGAATGGTGGGCCAAAAGCACGCCACAAACAACCCGCCCAGAGCGAATAGGGCCCATGCGGCGTAGACGCCCGGCGCGACCGACAGCCCCAGAGTGGCCAAGGCGCAGGCGATGGCGGAGCCCATCATCAGTGGGACGGGTGCGATGCGGGCGACCAGGGCTCCGCTTCCGAACCGGCCCACCGCCATGAAAGCTCCGTACAGGGCAATGGTCATCGCGCCAACGCGTGGGGGGGCCCCAAGCTCATGCTCGACGAAGTTGGCCCCCCAGAAGGTCATGCCCGCTTCACACCCGCCCCCCAGGACCATGGCGACAAACAGCAGCCAGAACAGAGGGTCGGTCATGAACCGGCGCCACTGATCGCTCCGGTCGCTATGGCTTGCCACGGCCGGGTAACCCCGCCCGAAGAACAGCAGCGCCCCCAGGGCCGCGAAGGGCACGCACAGCCACACGGGGGTGCGCCACGAGCCACCCGCATGGACGATCTCTCCCGACGCCAGAGCCGCGATCACAAGCCCCACCGAAAACAGCCCGTTGACGATATTCAGGTGCTTGGCCGTGCTGCGGGGGTTCAGCTCGGCCACCAGGGGGTTCAGAAGGGCTTCCATCGACCCGGCCCCGACGCCCACCAGGGCCTGGGCCGCCAGTAGGGCTGCGTAGCCCGGGGCGGCGGCCGATGCCGCCAGGCCGCAGGCGGTGATCAACAAGCCCGAGGTCAGAAAAGCCCGTTTCCACAGCCGGTCGGCGAAATAGCCAATCACCAGCAGCGCCACCACGAGGGTGGCCATCCGCGTGCTGCCCAGAAGGCCCCGCAGGGTGAAGTTGAGATCGAATTCCAGGCCAATCTGCGCCAGGCAGATGGATGGCACGGCCACCGAGGCCGCGAAGACGATCATCCCCACAGTGCAGGCGATGGTGAGGCGACGGTAGGCGACAGGCGGGGCTGGGCCTGCGTCGTGGGGGCTGCCGGGTGCTTGGCTCAAAGGCGTAGGCCTCGTCTACTGGTTGATGGGTGGGTTCCGCTCCGTTGAGCCCCCACCAATTGACCCAGTGTGAGGGCGATTCCTTCCCGGGCCGGAGAGCGGCGTGGGCGATGTGCCGGACTGATCCTCGCGTCCGCACCGCCCACTTCGCCCTGATCTCCCGCAGCTAGACGCCAAATCCCCCAGCCCGTTGGTTAGTTACGCAAACGAAAAGGTCATTCATGAGCTGTTGCCGAATAACCACCAATTGGCTTTGCGGCATCGCCATCTGCGCGATATGTAGTGTCTGGGGACTGCTCTCAACGGCTTGACGCGTGGAGCGGCAGGAGGAGGAGCCGCAGGACCCGCACGACGAACCCGCGAGTGTGCTGCTGGAGCGGATCAAGGCCCAGCGGCAGGCGAACTCCACGGCCCCGAAGCGGTCAAAGACGGGGTATACTGCACAGGATGACGCCAGGTAAGCGAAAGGACGTAGGCAGCGCACAAGGAGGTGAGTGGGGTGATCCACGAAGTCAGGCTGAGAGCAGACGACCCGAAGCACGGCTACGCGCCGCCGGAACCCGTGAGCAATGCCATACGCCATGTGCCGGGGCTCCTGTCCCAGGCGGTGCGGATGGGTTTCCAGGGGGCGAGCACGGTGCGGGGGCAGAAACCGCGATGGCTCAGAG
>Ga0272441_10010804_pt1 | contig 13711 bp, 9 predicted proteins | sample SSMProp6N_FD_193582 | JGI IMG/M metagenome (GOLD analysis project Ga0272441, IMG submission 193582) | Marine sediment archaeal communities from Little Sippewissett salt marsh, Falmouth, MA, United States - SSM-Prop-6N | ecosystem: Environmental > Aquatic > Marine > Wetlands > Sediment ... | reverse complement strand
GACTGCCAATGCTGCCGGCCAGGTATATATTATTGATCTTAGAGCGGCTAATGATTATGATAATGGTCATATAGCGAATGCAGTTAACGTTACTGCGGGAGATATCCTGAACCATGTTGATAATACTGACCTGTCAGGCTATCAGAAAATAGCAGTAGTTTGTTATTCAGGACAATCAGCCGCCTGGGCTACTTCTATTCTAAGACTTCATGGTTATAACAATGCTTACTCACTCGGATTTGGTATGGCCTCCTGGAATTTAAGCTGTACGGGTTCATGGGATAACAGTATTGGTAACGGTTATGCTACCTACTTTGAAGGCAACGCCGAAACAAAACCTGCTGAGGGCGACCTGCCTGACCTGAATACCGGTTACGATACAGGTGAGGATATACTTGAATCACGTACTAATACAATACTTGGAGAAGGATTCGGAACAAATGCCGTAGCAATTACAGCAGCCACAGTTACACAGAATCTTGATAACTATTATATTGTTAACTACTGGCCGGAAGGTGAATATCTTAACCCCGGTCATCTCGAAGGTGCATACCAATATACACCAAAGGGATCTTTGACTCTGGCCACAGATCTGAAAACACTTCCAACAGATAAACCTATCGTAGTTTATTGTTATACCGGACAAACAAGTGCATACATGGCAGCATACCTGCGCGTGCTTGGATATGATGCTAAAACACTTCTCTTTGGAGCCAACGGGATGATCTATGATCAAATGACTAAAGCAAAATGGACCAATCCGTATGATGCTCAGACACCAGGCTATGATCTAGTCACAAAATAAGAAAACACAATATTTTGTTTAAGGCTGCCTTCCGGCAGCCTTTTTTTTATTTAATATGAAGGTATGAAACCCCTGTTAGGTTCTCCGAAACCTCCCACAGCTGCTTCCATACTTCCCTGTCATAGGTCGTTGGTCCCGATTTAAGAACCACTGGATTTCCAAATGCCTGCCCCAGTAAGGATGGGCCTATATACTCACCTCCATTCAGGCTGCTATCTGTGGAGGCCATCACAGCACCAAGGGAACCACGGTAAGCCGACATTAACACAAGGTTCTTGAGTATATTAATTGGAAAAGGCAGCCATATAATACTGGTTGAGCTTATACCGGGGTGAGCGGCCAGGGATATTGCTCCCGAGCCAGATTCCATCAGCCTATGTTGAAGCTCATATGCAAACAACAGGTTGGCAAGCTTTGACTGCCTGTATGCTTTCATCCTTCCATACCATGATTCACCCGAAAGGTCATCAAAATGTATCTTTCCTTTAAAATGCGCAATACTGGTGATTGTTACAATCCGTGATCTTTTGGTTGAGCGTATCAAATCGATCAGATGACCAGTAAGCGCAAAATGACCCAGGTGGTTTACACCAAGCTGCCACTCAAAACCGTCTTCTGTCTTACGGTACGGGCTTGCCATCACCCCGGCATTATTAATTAATATATCAAGTGTCTTATACCTTTTTTTATATTCCTCCGCAAAATCCTTTACTGAAGAAAGAGAAGAAAGATCAAGATGCATTACTGTAATATCGGCCTCCGGGTATCTTTTCCGAATTCTCATTTCTGCTTTAGCTGCCTTTTCAAAATTTCTGCAGGCCATAATCACCTTTGCACCCCTGGATGCTAAAACCTTTGCCATTTGAAATCCAATGCCACTGTTTGCACCCGTAATAATAACATTCCTGCTATCCTGACAGGGTATATTATTGACCTTCCACTTTGCCAATTGATATTGTATTTAATTAAATTTCCCTAATTACCGGGACCAAATCTAATGAATAATATTTATTATGCATCTCTACCCTGGCGTTCACTTGCTTCGACGGGTAGTATGAGGCTGTCTCATAAGTGAATTTGTTGATAAAAATGACTTTTACCACGGTGATCCACAGTGTTGCACGGAGTTCTCACGGTGTCATAATTGACTGATAACAAGGATTCACTGTGTGTCACAGTGTAACACAGTGATCTCCGTGGTCATATACTATACTGGTAAAATAACCTGGAATCAGACTTATGATACAGCCCCAACGAAGGTGGAGCCTTAGCCTTAGCCTTAGCCTCAGCCTTATTCTATTTACTATTTTCTTTTAGAGGTGCAAAATTTTGCGCCTCTACTTGTATCTTGTAACTTGTATCTTGTATCTTGTATCTTTATTAGAACAATGAAAACCCTCCATTTAACTGACAGGGCCGAATGGCGAGGATGGCTTGAAGAGCATCACAAAAAAGAGCGGGAAATATGGCTGGTATATTATAAAAAACATACATGCGAGCCCCGCATACCGTATGATGATGCTGTTGAAGAAGCAATATGTTTTGGCTGGATTGACAGCATAATTAAAAGGATTGACGAAAATACATACTGCCAGAAATTCACTCCCAGGAGGAAAAACAGCAAATGGTCAGAAAAGAATATTGAGCGTGCTAAAAAAATGATTGAAAAGGGGAAAATGACACGCACCGGTCTGGAACTATATGAGTTAACAAAAAAGAATCCTTCATTGATATTAAGAACTGGAAAAACACCTACATTCATAGAAATACCTGACGACCTTAAAGAGAAACTCCATGGAAGTGGTGATGCTTTCAGGAATTTCATATCATTTCCGAAAAGTTATCGTGTCATGTGCATAAGATGGATTAATGACGCAAAAAAAACCTCCACACGTGAGCGACGAATAACAGAGGTTGCGGAAAAAGCCTTAAAAGGAGAAAAGATAGGGCTCAAGTAAACATGTTTGGTTGATGAACTGTTTATTGAGAGTGTTTTTATTGATAATACAATGAAAAAAATATTTCTTGCTTTATTAGCTTCAATTTTGTTCCTAAATATTTCAGGACAGTATAACAATCCTAAAACTGCTCTGCTGGTAATTGATATCCAGGATTTCTATTTCCCCGGCGGTGACATGCCACTTCATAAACCCAAAGAAACTGCTGCCAGGGCTGCCACTCTTATTGAGCACTTTAGAGACAAAAAAGATGAGGTAATTTATATCAGGCATAATTATGAGCCGGGAGGAACTATTTATGAATCAGTCAGGCCTCAGGCAGATGAAAAAATATTTGATAAGAATAATGTCAATTCCTTCCTGGGGACAGATCTTGGAGAATACCTGGAAAAACAGGGTATCAAGAAGCTTGTCTTCTGCGGAATGCAAACCCATATGTGTGTTGAGGCTGCTGTGAGGGCTGCATCCGACCTGGGATACGAATGCGTATTAATACATGATGCATGCACCAGCAGAGATCTCAGGTTTGAAGGTTATATAATCAAAGCTGAGGATGTGCATCGCTCGACACTGAGCACCCTGCGCAGCTATGCTATTATTATGAATACAAAAGACTATCTAAACCAATAACCCTTCTCAACCTCTTCAACCAGTATAATGGTGTGGGGCTTATCCCCCACCATCGAAGATGGAGCCTTAGCCTTAGCCTCAGCCTAACTTTGTCCGCTGTAGCGTGTCGCGGGGTGCAACCCCACGACAGCGGAGGTGGAGTCACTATTTATTGTATTCATCAAAGAAGTCATTCCCCTTATCATCGGTCAGGATGAATGCTGCCAGGTTCTCAACTTTTATTTTCCTCACTGCTTCCATGCCAAGCTCCTCGAAATCAACCACCTCAACTGATTTGATATTATCATTAGCCAGTACTGCTGCCGGACCACCTATAGTCCCCAGATAAAATCCTCCATGCTTTTTACATGCATCAATCACCTGCTTTGACCGGTTTCCTTTAGCAAGCATTATCATCGATCCCCTGTGGCTCTGGAACAGGTCAACATAAGGATCCATTCTCCCTGCTGTAGTAGGACCAAAACTACCTGAAGCCATACCTTCAGGTGTTTTAGCCGGGCCTGCGTAATACACAGGATGATTCTTGAAATAGTCAGGCATCGGCTTCCCTTCATCAAGCATGGTTTTTATCCTGGCATGTGCCATATCCCTTGCCACCACCAGTGTTCCTGTAAGGCTTACCCTCGTCTTAATTGGATATTTGCTTAGATCAGCCAGCACCTCTTCCATTGGTCTGTCAAGATTTATCTCAACAGGTTCTTCCAGTGATGGAGCTTTCTCCGGCATATATTTCTCAGGATCTTTTTCAAGCTGCTCAAGGAAAATGCCTTTCTTGGTGATTTTAGCTTTAATATTCCTGTCGGCACTGCAACTCACTCCCATACCTACGGGGCATGATGCTGCATGCCTGGGCATCCTGATCACACGTACATCATGTATAAAATATTTACCACCGAACTGTGCCCCCACTCCATATTCCTGGCAGATCAGTTCTATTTTCTTTTCCCATTCCAGATCACGGAATGCCCTTCCGCTGGCATTGCCCTCCGTCGGCAGATTATCAAGGTATCCTGCCGAAGCTTCCTTAACAGCTTTTAGTGTTGCTTCAGCTGAAGTACCACCAATCACCAGTGCCAGATGGTAAGGCGGGCAGGCTGCTGTACCTAGATCCTTGATCTTTTCCTTTACGAACTTTGTAAGGTTCTCTTCATTTAATAATGACTTGGTTTGCTGGTAAAGGAATGTTTTATTGGCCGATCCGCCACCTTTGGTAATAAACAGGAAGTCGTATTCCTTACCTTTCCTGGAATAAATATCTATCTGAGCAGGAAGGTTGCTACCCGAGTTCTTTTCTTCGAACATGCTGAATGGAACGATCTGGGAATATCTTAAATTCTTATTCTTATAAATATCGAAGATGCCTCTTGAAAGGTACTCAGCATCATTGGCGCCTGTATATACATTTTCCCCTTTTTTACCAATCACTATGGCTGTACCTGTATCCTGGCAGGATGGCAATTCACCTTTAGCAGCAATAACCTGGTTCTTAAGCATCACGTATGCAACGAACTTATCATTATCTGTTGCTTCAGGGTCATCAAGAATTTTCTTGAGCTTCTTCAAATGAGTACTGCGCATAAAGAACGAGACATCATTAATCGCTTCCCTGGCAAGTAGCTCAAGGCCTGCCGGGTCGACATGCAGAATCTTGCGTCCGCCTGTTTTCTTGATCCTTACATGATCTGAACTTATCAATCGATACTCGGTATCATCTTCCCTGATCTGGAAAGGTTTTTCATATATAAAATCGGCCATGGTTTTGGATTTAAAAGGTTAGTAATAATTCTGGCAACACTTCAATCAAAGTTAGGAGATTATGATCTTAAATAAAAGCAAGATGCTTATAAACACATTGAATAAACTAAAAAGATTACAATAATTACTCAGCAGGAATCTGTACTTTGCATACTGACACTAATATTTGATTTAATATAACTTTTTTCTATCTTAAACTTGTTAATCCTGAAACATCAAATCTGTTCACTATGGATACTATTATTCCAACTCCTGAAACCATTCCCGTGCACTGGTTCTGGTTTCAGGTCCTGCTGGTGGTAACTTTTGTTCTCCACCTTATCCTTATGAACCTAATGCTGGGTGGTAGTCTTCTTGTTCTCTGGGACAATGTGATCAAGAAGAGAAAGCCGGTGGGTGAAAGCAATCTTCCCATACTGGTTGCACTCACCATTAACCTGGGTGTCCCTCCCCTGCTCTTTGTACAGGTGCTTTACGGTCATCTTTTTTACAGTTCATCGGTGATCATGGCCATACCCTGGATACTTGTTATACCGGTCTTGATTCTGGCCTATTATGGTTCATATGTATACTGCAAGAACATTGAACGTGCACCAACCTGGTCCAGGATAGGAATAATAATATCATCTTTATTCCTTCTTTATGTAGGTTTCATGCTGGTAAACAATTCCACTCTCGCATTGAATCCTGAGAGGTGGAATGTCCAGCTTGATCGACCCGGAGGCCTTAATCTCAACCTTGGTGAGCCATCATTATGGCCCCGATATCTGCATTTTGTTCTTGCTGCATTATCTGTGGCTGCACTGGGGTTTGCGATATATGCAAATTATGTGGTCAAAGATGAAGATGAAAAGAATGGTATAATAAGGCTTAACCTCCGTCGTTTTGCCTGGTTCACCATTATCCAGTTTGGAATAGGAACATGGTTCTGGTTATCAAACCCGAAGGAAGTGTGGATGACCTTCATGGGAGGATCAATTATAGCTACCATACTCATGATACTTGGTCTGTTGCTCTCTGCCAGTATGATCATCACAGCTTTCCGATCGAAGCTGAACACCACACTGATCCACCTTGCAGTGGTAATAGTGATCATGGTAATAATGCGTGAGTATATGAGGGCTGCCTGGCTGAATAATGTATTCAGTCCTGCTTCGCTGGAAACAACAGGTAAAGTATCCTCTTTCATAGCATTCTTGCTGGTATTTCTGGTAGGAATATACATGCTTTATTATATGTATCGTTTAGCAACCAATAAAAACGAAAGATCATGAATTATCCTGTATGGTATCTTCCAAATATGGGCGGATCATTGCTGATTGCAATCATCGCCATAATACATGTAGTAATAGCACACCTTGCAGTAGGTGGCGGACTGTTCCTTGTACTTACAGAGATAAAGGCATACAGAACGGGGAATAATGATCTTTTGAAATATGTCAAATCACATACATGGTTTTTTCTTCTTCTCACCATGGTTCTGGGAGGAGTCACCGGAGTGGGTATATGGTTTATAATAGCCCTCGTTAACCCGGCAGGCACATCATTATTAATACATGAATTTGTATTTGGCTGGGCAATCGAATGGGTCTTCTTCATCGGTGAAATAGTTGCCCTGCTTATTTACCATTACCGATGGGAAAAGATGAGCAGGAGAAACCACCTCATTGCAGGATGGTTGTACTTTATTTTCGCCTGGCTAAGCCTGTTTATTATAAACGGTATACTGGGTTTTATGCTCACGCCCGGTAAATGGATTGAGACAGGCAGTTTCTGGCAGGGATTCTTTAATCCCAGCTTCCTTCCATCATTAATATTCAGGACAAGTATTGCAGCAGTCATTGCGGGCGTTTTCGGACTTGTAACAGCAAGCTTCAGAAAATACTCTTCAATTCGCAAGGATGTTTACAGGTTGTGTGCTAAATGGATGTATATCCCACTCGTCATAATTGCTCTGACAGGATTCTATTATACAACAGTCATTAGTCCTGAAGCTTTTAATAACGTCTTTCATCTGAACCCGGAAGGAAAAATATTCCAGAAAATACTAATTTATGCCAGTATTATTCTTTTCGGGCTCGGCTTATTCACTCTTATCAGGGTCCCTGGCTGGCTGCAGAAAATAACGGTAGTAATACTTGTGGCTATTACCTTTGCCTGGATGGCCGGTTTTGAATACCTGAGGGAAATAGCACGTAAGCCCTATGTTGTTTATAATACAATGTATTCGAATGGCATCAGCCCGGATCAAATTACTGCTATTAATAAAGCTGGATTCCTGCCCTCAGCTAAATGGAGTAAAATAAAGGAGGTAAGTGGAGACAACACCCTGGAAGCAGGAGCCGAGATTTTCAGGCTTCAGTGTCTGTCCTGTCATACTATAGATGGCTATAATGGGATAGTCGATAAGATTGACCAGCTTACAGAACGGGGAATTGAAGCACAACTCACAGGTATGGGCAAGGTAAATACTTATATGCCTCCCTTTGCAGGTACAGAGCCTGAAAAAAGAGCACTGGCACACTATATGTATACAGGAATCCTGAAGAAGGAGAGTCAGCCTGAAGATAATTATACACCCGGAAAATTCAGTCATGAGCTCCCTGAATTTGATCCTGTAAACGATGATTATGTACTGCTGGTTTGGAACGATCTGGGAATGCACTGCATATCCGATGATGAGCAATATTTTTCATTCCTGCCTCCTGCCAATACCCTTAATGCCCAGCTGGTGAAAAGGGGTGCTAAACCGGGAATAGTTACCAGGGGAGTGAAGCTTGTTTACGAAGTCGAGGAGCAACATGCCAAGCCTCTTAATCATTCAGCATTCTGGGAATATGATGAACAAATTTTTGGTGTTGACCTTGAAGATGGAATAGGACTGGCAGGCTTTGGTCTGAATGGGGAAATGCATGCCCTGAATGACAGATTTGCTGCCGAGCTGATTCCTGTGCTACCCTACCGTGATGATGGACAGTATAACCCATACCCATTATTCAAGGTAACGGCATATGATGAGCAGGATAATATTATAGCCACCACCTATTCCGTGGCACCCACCTCAACCGAGATGGGTTGCAGAAACTGTCACGGAGGAGGCTGGGGATGGAATAGTGTTGCCGGGGTGTCGAATGAGACCTCCATTAACATCCTTTCAGCCCATGACAGGTATAATAATACCACACTGCTGGCTGATGCAGAAAATGGTCAGCCTATGCTCTGCCAGGCATGCCATGCTGATCCTGCTGTGGGTGCACCCGGCAAACCTGATGTGCTGAATTTTTCTACATCAATTCATGGCTTTCATGCTAATTATCTTTCCGGCATGGATGAAGATGCCTGTAATATGTGTCATCCTTCAAGGGAGGAAGGCACCACCACCTGTTTCAGGGGCAGGCATGCTCAATTTCTCGATTGCACCAACTGTCACGGTAAGCTTGAAGATCATGCTCTGGCATTGCTTAAAGACCAGGCAGTAAAAGAATCTGCCCCACGACTGGCAAAAAACCTGGAACCGGTCTGGGTAAAGACAAAGGAAGAGATACAAGCCAGGACACCCTGGCTGATGGAGCCAGATTGTAAAGGTTGCCATACCAACTTTAATATTTATGAAGATGGCTGGATGGGAACTTCTTTCAATAAATGGGTGCCGGGCTTTGCCGCACTGTATCGTAACAGAACGGACAATATGGGAATGATGTGCATATCATGCCATGGATCAACTCATGCAGTATATGGTGCTGTAAACAAGTACGATAAACACAGGGACAATATTCAGCCTCTTCAATACCAGGGTATGGCCGGAACAATAGGAACTCACGATAATTGTATCATATGCCATAAAAAGAATATGAACAGCAGCGGACACCACCGTAACCAGGTTAAGAGGGAGAAAGAGGCTGAAATAGTGGAGTAAACGGTTACTGGGTACTCGCTGGCGCGGGTCTCCCACCTTCGCTGGCGCGGGTCTCCCACCTACGCTGGCGCGGGTCTCCAGACCCGTGCCATGCTTCGGTGGACAGAGGGAGATCCACGCCAGCGGGGTGTCAAGGCACGGATCTGGAGATCCGCGCCAGCGTAGGCCGGCAACTCGAAACGCGGAACACTGAACACAAAAATTATGACTGACAATCAATGGAATGACCTGAAGAAGTTTGTTAAAGGAGGCAAACTTAATTATACGCCGGTAGGCTTCATAATTGACAGTCCATGGTTGCCGGGCTGGAATAATATATCCACGATAGAGTATTATTGCTCTGACAAACTGTGGTGGGAAACAAATATCAAGGCAGTAAACACCTTTCCGGATGTATGGTTTATCCCCGGTTTCTGGTCTGAATACGGTATGTGTACCGAACCATCCGCATTCGGTTCAAGATTGGTGTGGTCAGAAAGCAACCTGCCTCATGCTGAAAAGCTTATAAAGAATATTGATGATATTGAGCTTCTTGCCAGACCCGATGTCAGGACAGATGGGCTGCTGCCATTTATTATACAAAGATTAAAAACCTTTGAACCCCAGATCAGGGATGAAGGTCATAATATAAGATTCGCTGTTACCAGGGGCCCCCTCAATATAGCTTCTTTCCTTATGGGTACCACCGAACTAATGATGGCCTTGATGACCAACCCTGAACAAACCCATTTACTGTTGAGGATAATAACGGATTTTATTAAAGAGTGGATTGATTACCAGAGGTCCTGTTTCGAAACAATTGAGGGCTTAATGGTTCTTGATGATCTAATAGGATTTATTGGGGAAACTGAGTTCCGGGAATTTGTTACACCATACTTCAGGGAAATATTCATTGAGGCAGATACCGATATTAGGTTATTGCACAATGATGCAAGCGGCCTGGTAACAGCTTCGCATCTTTCAGATATGTCGGTCAATATATTTAATTTCTCGTTCGAGCACAGCATAAAAGAAATTTTTGATATATCCGGTGCCGACGTTACGCTTCTTGGAAACATTCCACCACGTTATATTATGGCCTCACGTGATGAAGATCAGGTAAAGAGCTCAGTTCATCAGGCATTCAGGGAAGCACCTCCCGGTGCCCGTATAATCTGGTCGGTCGGAGGAGGAATGGCTCCCGGTGTTACAACAGGAAGTATTAATGCCTTTATCGATGAGATAGGTAGGCTAACCGGTGAATAATATTTCTTCAAAAAATATTCCTGCATGAAAACTATAAGCTTAATCATATTTATTATGGCAGTTTCTTTCATCGGAACTATCCATTCTCAGGATGTCCGGATCGCATCCCTGGAGATTTATGCGGGAAAACATGATCGTTTAAATTCGCCGGTTAGCATAAAAATGAATACTCTACCATTGAATAATGACAGTGTTCAATGCGTTCTGTTTGAGGTAACCGGCGGCAATAAAAAAGAGGTACCAGTACAGGTGGAGACAGGAAATGAAACAACCATCTGGTGGATACTTGATGGTATTACAGCAGCGGGGAGTATCAGGCGGTTCGATATTTATGTGCAGAAAAAAGATAAAAACGAAAGCCCTCTTGGTTACACCCTTACTGATAAATATCTCAGGATAACTCAGAATGGTGAGAATATTCTACAATATAATCACTCTGTACATTATCCGCCTGAAGGTGTAGACACTATTTATAAAAGAAGTGCATTCATTCACCCCCTCTGGTCGCCCTCAGGAAAAATATTAACCAGAATAAACCCTCCTGATCACTACCACCATATGGGCATATGGAACCCATGGACCAAAGTGAGGTATCTCAACCGGGAGGCTGACCTCTGGAATCTAAATAAAGGACAGGGGACCGTTTCATTCAAAGGATATACCTCAACCATATCCGGATCAGTATTCACAGGCTTCAGGGCACTGCATAATCATATTATTTTTACTGACAATGGCCGGGATATTAACATAATGGATGAGATATGGGATATACGAATATGGGATATCTACGCCTCGAACAAAAGTAAAACTTACTTAATCGATTTTGTATCACTTTTAAGCTGTTCAACTGATAAGCCTGTAACCCTTGAAGCTTACGGGTATGGAGGAGGTCTCGGATTCAGGGCCACGGAAGAATGGACGAACAGGAACAGTTATGTTCTCACCTCGGAGGGTAAAAGCAGGAAAGACGCAGATGCATCAAGGGCAAAATGGGCAGATGTTGGTTCTGCATATCCTGATAGCTCCTGCCAGGGGATAGTATTTTTTTCGCATCCTTCGAACAGGGATTATCCTGAACCCATGAGAGTATGGCCTGAAAACAGTAATGGGGGCAGAGGTGATGTTTTCTTCGAGTTTTGTCCTATACGCCATAATTCCTGGGTGCTTTACCCGGGTAAGACTTACCGTCAGAAATACCGTATGCTTGTTTACGATAAAAAAATTGATAGTTTAGCTATTGAAAATATCTGGAATGATTTTGCATATCCTCCGGAAGTAAAGATTATAATAAACGAAAAACAGCCTTATGATGAATAAAGCAATACTCATTTTTCTTTTATCCTTCGTCCTTTTCAATACCGCCTGTAATGAAAAAGAATCAAGTGATCTAAAGATTCTTGTTTACACAAAAAATGGTTCAGGGGGTTCGGCTTATGTACACGACAATATACAGGCCAGTGTTGATGCTCTCAGGAAAATTGGAGAAGAAAATGGGATAATAGTGGATGTTAGTAATGATCCGACTGTAATAAATGAGGAGAACCTGGAAGCATATAATTGTATTGTATTATCCAATACCAATAATGAGACATTTTACACTGAAGATCAGAAACTGGCTTTCGTGAGATATGTTCATGCAGGGGGTGGAGTTGTTGGCATACATTCGGCCTGTGGCTCGGAACGTGAATGGCCATGGTTCTGGTCAATGCTGGGAGGTAAATTTGAAAGGCATCCTCCATTTCAATCATTTGATATAAAGGTAATTGATCACGATCACCCTTCAACCGTATTCCTTGATGAGATATGGAAATGGGAAGATGAATGTTATTATCTTAAAAATTTAAACCCCAATATAAATATCCTCCTGGCTGCTGATCTGAGGACAGTGGAAGACGAGAAAAAGAATATTTATCCCGGAGAAGTTTTCGGTAACTATTTCCCCCTGGCCTGGTACCACGAGTTTGAAGGTGGCAGGGTATTCTATACCGCCCTCGGGCATAAAATTGAGCATTATTCCGACCCTTCACTGATAAAGCATCTGAGCGGAGGAATAAATTGGGCAATAGGAGATGGTAAGGGTCCTGATTATACAGATGTAAAAACAAATACTATTCCCGAATAAAAAGCAAAAGTTATGGCAAGCCAGAAGAAAGTTAGCAGAAGAGATTTCATTGGACGCACCGTTGCAGGCACAGCAGGTCTGTTTGTGATACCTACTATTATACCTTCATCAGTCCTTGGGAAAAATGCGCCAGGCAACAGGATTAATATTGCCCAGATCGGTTTTGGGCGTATAGCTATGACTCATGATCTGCCCCTCACCATGAAGCACGATATATGCCGTCTTGTAGCTATAGCGGATGTTGATACCAACAGGATGAAAGCAGGTAAAGAATGGGCACTTAACTACTACAGGGAAAAAACCGGTAAGAAGAATTACGTTGATATTAAGCTTTACCGGGATTATCGTGAAATGTTACTTGATAAGTCTATTGATGCGGTGATTATATCAACACCTGATCACTGGCACGCCCAACCAGCTATTGAGGCTGCGCTGGCCGGTAAAGATATCTATCTTCAGAAACCAGCCTCCCTGACTATAGATGAAGGACGCCAGATGAGTAATATCCTGCAGCGTACAGGCCGTATCTTCCAGCAGGGAAGCCAGCAAAGGTCAATTGATCCATGGCCCCAGTTCAGAAGAGCCTGCGAGCTTGTAAGAAATGGACGGATAGGTGATATTCATACTATTTACGTGGGCCTGCCAGGTGACCCATCAGGACCTGATGAACCGGAGATGGTTGTACCCGATAATCTTGATTACGATATGTGGCTGGGTTCAACACCTTTTGCCTACTACACAGAGAACAGGGTTCATTCCCAGGAAAGTATCACAAGCAGGCCCGGCTGGCTAAGATGTGAGCAATTCGGAGCAGGCATGATAACAGGCTGGGGCGCACATCATATCGATACCGCACACTGGGGCATGGGCACCGAGTACACCGGTCCGGTAGAGGTTGAAGGAAGTGCCGATTTCCCGGAGTCAGGATTATGGAATGTACATGGAAACTTTAAAACCACCTCTAAATATGCTAATGGCGTAACCATGCATATAAGCGGTGCTTACCCTAATGGAGTAAGGTTTGAGGGTTCTGACGGATGGATATTTGTTTCAAGGGGAGCAGTAAAAGTTACAGCATCTGATCCCGGAAAGGAAGATACCCAGCTCCAGGCCCTGGATGCATCGGATAAAAGAATACTTGAATCGGAGATTGGTCCTAACGAAATCCATCTGTATGAAAGCCCGGAGCAACATGAAAATTGGATCGATTGTATCATAAGCCGCAAAGACCCTGTGGCACCAGCTGAAATAGGTCACCGTTCATGCTCTGCCTGTTTGGT
>Ga0272441_10010803_pt1 | contig 13714 bp, 11 predicted proteins | sample SSMProp6N_FD_193582 | JGI IMG/M metagenome (GOLD analysis project Ga0272441, IMG submission 193582) | Marine sediment archaeal communities from Little Sippewissett salt marsh, Falmouth, MA, United States - SSM-Prop-6N | ecosystem: Environmental > Aquatic > Marine > Wetlands > Sediment ... | reverse complement strand
GCATGTGATGCGGTCAAGAAAGCCAAGAGCGTTGTTCAGATCGGGACGCAATTACGGAGCTACCCCACCTTTACCGGCTGCCGGAAGCTGTATCAAACGGGTATCCTCGGTACCGTCGGGCGCATCGAGCAATGCCGGAACAGCGAACGGCCCTACTGGTATGGCTATTTGAAAGATGCCAAAGCCGAAGACGTGGACTGGAAGGAATTCCTAATGGACCGGCCGATGCGAAAATTCGATCCGGTGCTCTATTCGGGCTGGTACGGCTACCGGGAATTCTCCGACGGCCCCGTGCCGGGACTGGGCAGCCACTTCATCGACCTCGTGCATTACATTACGGGGGCGACGTTCCCCACGAACTGCGTCTGCTTAGGCGGAACCTATACCTGGAAGGATGAGCACAATTTCACGTGCCCCGACCACGTTCACGCGCTTTGGACTTACCCGGAAGGCTTCATGGTCAGCTACTCGACAAACTTCGGCAACGGCAGCGGCAACAGCTTCAAGATCTTCGGCGACGTCGGCGTGATCGATATGGTCAACTGGAATGCGCCGATCCTGACCGCCGAAGGGGCGAACAGCAAGAAAAAGGGGCCGATCCGCGGCAAGAATCCGGTCGAGGAAGTGCAGCGGCCGGACCATTTCCTTGATTGGCTCCAGTGCTTGCGAACGCGCAAGACGCCGAACGCCTCCATCGACGCCGGCTACCAGCACGGCGTGGCTGTCATCATGGCGATGATGTCGTTCGACACGGGCCGCCGGATGGTCTATCACCCCGAAACGCGGGAAATTCGCCCAGGTTAAAAAATTAAGGAGTCGATACCAATGAATTCCTCTGCACAAGTGTCCCGTCGGGACTTTTTGGATAAAACGTTGAAGTTCGGAGCGGCGTCTCTGGCTGTTTCTTATGCGCTGGAATCATCCGATGTCACGAAAGCGGCCAGCAGCGAGCGCTGGCAGATTGGCTGCTATACCCGGCCCTGGGCCAAGTACGACTATCGCGTGGCCCTCGACGCCATCGCCGAGGCGGGTTTTAAATATGCCGGCCTGATGACGACCAACTCTAAAAGCCGGCTCGTGATCTCGGTCTCCACCACGCTCGAAGAAGCCGAGCAAGTTGGCCAGGAGGTCAAGCAGCGAGGCATGAAGGTCCCATCGGTCTATGGCGGCGGGATCCCCGTTCAACAATCGCTCAAGGCCGGAATCGAAGGGCTTCGGAAATTGATCGACAACTGCGCCGTATGTGGCGCCGCCAATTTGATGATGGGCGGTATCGGCAATGACAAACTTTATAACGCTTATTATAAAGCCATCGCCGAATGTTGCGACTACGCCGCCGAGAAAAATATCGGCATCAGCGTCAAACCACACGGCGGCCTGAACGCGACCGGGCCGCAATGCCGCAAGACGATTGAGATGGTCGGCCATAAGAACTTTCGCATCTGGTACGATGCGGGTAATATCCTCTTCTACTCGGACGGCAAGCTCGATCCGGTCGACGATGCCGCTACGGTGGATGGACTCGTGGTGGGTATGTGTATTAAGGATTATAAGCATCCCAGAAATGTTGCGATCACACCGGGGACCGGACAGGTGGATTTCCCCGCGGTTCTGGCGCGACTCCGGCAAGGAGGTTTCACGTCCGGCGCTTTGGTTGTGGAATGTCTCGACCCGGGAGACCTCGAGCAGACCCTCGCAGAGGCCAAAAAAGCTCGGCGCTTCCTGGAAAAGCTCACCGGCCAAAAGACCTCGTCCTGAGCAGGAGACGTTGAATGAAATTTACCAAGATGCACGGACTGGGCAATGACTATGTGTACGTCAATTGCTTCGAGGAGAACGTCGAAAATCCGACTGCACTCGCTCCGATCATCAGCGACCGACACCGAGGTGTAGGGGGCGACGGACTGATTCTCATCGCCCCCTCGCAAACCACCGATGCGCGGATGCGTATCTTTAACGCCGACGGCTCAGAGGCGGAGATGTGCGGCAACGGAATTCGGTGCGTGGCCAAGTACCTCTACGACCACAAGCTGGCCAACGCCGGCGATGCTTTTACTTTGCCGGGCCGACCGCCCTTTCCGGCTTCGCTGAAGATTGAAACCGGCAACGGAATTCTGACCGTGGGCCTGGATATCGACGAACGTGACAAGGTTCGGAAGGTATGCGTGAATATGGGCCGGCCGATCCTCTCCCCCAAAGATATCCCCGTGAATCTGACCGGCGAAACAATCGTCGAACATCCCATCGAAGTCTTGGGGCATGAGTTGCTGATGACGTGCGTATCGATGGGGAATCCTCACGCCGTTTTCTTCTGCGACGATGTGAGTGCGTTTGAATTAGGCACACTCGGGCCCGCTATCGAAAACCACAAGCTCTTTCCCAACAGAATCAACGTCCACTTCGTTCAGATCGATAACCCGACGGCATTTACGATGCGGACCTGGGAGCGGGGCAGCGGAATTACCATGGCGTGCGGCACCGGGGCCTGTGCATCGGGCGTGGCCGGAGTACTCGCAGGTCGCCAGAAACGAGCATGTACCGGTCACCTTCCAGGCGGCGATCTCGATCTGAATTGGTGCCAACAAGACGATTGCGTCTATATGACCGGCCCGGCAGTGGAGGTCTTTGAGGGCATCTGGACGGACCGATAACATTCAAACGCAAAGCTTCGGAGGACGACAGAACTGCAAGGCAACACCGTGTATATCTTCGGATGATCCTTCGTCTGTTGAGGAATCGCAGATCGTATCGGCTCGTAGAACCTTCGCAAAACCTGCCATTTTACCCCCGAATTCAAGCAAACCCGACTTCGGAGGTATCGACAATTCGATCTTCAACAGGTCACCTCGTTTGAGTGTGTCTGCTTTTGTCCTGAAATACGCTCCTCCTGGGCTGATATTTACTATATAGCCTTGAAGCGGTTGACCTGAGTGAGAACCAATCCGACGATATGATAACTCGAACTCTGCCCCCAATCGTTTATATCTGCGCTTGTCGTTTCGATCCATCATTCACCTCCTTGTAATAAATCGGCTGTTCCATTTCCTTGCACAAGTACACGTTAGTCTTAAAGCAAAATCCATTCCAGATACCCGCAACACAAATGCCCCATTTTAACTTACACAAGTTCCTTATTTGCTTAGGTTTAAACACAATTATCATTCATAACTCAATTCTTGTAATGGAAAGCACTATAGATGCGTTTAGAAATAACAACGCTGGAGATTCAAATTATCGACCTGTCGCTGTATCGATGAATTTCTACCTGCTTATTCTGCAAAATGTTACGTTTCTTGCTAAATGGGTAGCCTTGTTAGTCCGAAAAAGGAAACAGAACGTTGTTTTTTGTCAACGCCTGCGCTTGACAGCAGGCAATATGGGATATATATTCTTTTTATGCCAGATTTCCCAGATAAACATCCGAAGAAGCCCAAACCAAATCGCGATCAGCTAAAACAGGCCTCAGATCGCTTTTCAGAATTTGGTGGCTTTGTCTCTGCAATCTTCCAATCACTGCCGATCGGAGTTGTCGCTTTCGACAAAAACCTGAAGATCATCGAGCACAATCACGAAGCCGAAAAACTCATCGAATTGAGTGACTACATTGACAAATCCCTGGCCCAAGGAACAGACGAAAAGATATGGCAAGGCTGGACAGATCAATTGACCTCGGTGATTTCAACGGGCCAAACCGCCCTGTTTGATGAAGTGGACTATATGTGCAATGGAAAAACGCGGCGGCTGCGAATCATTTGTTCTGCCTTCAAGGAAGATTTAAAAGAAATACATCTCGGGGGAGTGATGATTATTGAAGATGTGACCGAGGAGGCCAAGCTGGAAAAGAAACTGGCCAATGCCGAAAGGCTCGCTATGGTTGGACGACATGCCTCCAAAGTGGCTCATGAACTTAATAATCCCCTGGACGGCATCCTGCGTTATATCAATCTCGCGATTCGACTTGTCGAGCAGGAAAACCTTGAAAAACCCATCGAGTACCTCATTCAATGCCGTCAAGGATTGATGAGAATGGTCCAAATCGTCGGCGAGCTCCTGGAATACGCGCGCAGCACCTATACACCGGCGGAATACACCAAGGTCGAACAGCTCATCGAGGAGGCCATTAAAACGATGGAATCGAGAGCAGAAACATCCGGTGTTACCATATTGCGAGATTATGCTCCCGGCTTGCCGTCAATCAGGAACGGAAACCTCTTTCAGGTTTTTTCCAATCTCACAAAGAACGCACTGGACGCGATGGAAGATGGAGGCCAACTCAAAATCTCCGCACGGCTCGGGGAGGATAATGCCATTATGATCGAATTTCGTGACACGGGAACGGGCCTGCCGACGGACAACATCGAAGCGATCTTCGAGCCGTTCTTTACGACAAAAAGCCATCGGAAAGGGACGGGCTTGGGATTGGCGATATGCAGGGATATTGTCGAGAGTCATAACGGCAGGATAACAGCCGGGAACGCCCCGTACGGCGGCAGTCTTTTCACCGTATATTTACCTGTAAACAAGTAATCACCTGCACAGAGGATTAAGATCTGCGCCTGGGAAGCTTTATGAGACAACAGAACATTCTTATTATTGATGACGACAAAATCATCCTGGATTCGCTGTGCGAATTTCTGTCTCTTGAGGGATTTCACACGCACGGCGCCCAGACATTCAAGACCGCGCTGGTCGAGCTGGAAAAAGAAAGCTACAGTCTGGTCCTGACCGATGTCAACCTTCCGGATGGAGATGGCCTCGAGCTGCTGAATGTGATAAAGAAACGGTTTCCACAAACCGTCGCTATTGTCATTACCGGTTACGGGACCATCGAAAGCGCTGTTCGAGCCATCAAACAAGGGGCCTACGATTACCTGACTAAACCCGTCATCGATGATGAACTGCGACTGGCCGTCGAACGAGCGATGAAGCAACAGTCGCTCATGAGCGAAAACGAGAGCCTCCGATTGCAACTCGCACAGAAACGCCGCCTGGAGAATATCATCAGCCACAACTACAAGATGGCGAAGATATTCGACCTCGTCGAAGCGGTCGCCGACAGCAAGACCACCATTCTGATGGCCGGGCCTTCCGGCACGGGTAAAAGCATGTTGGCCAGAGCCATCCACCACCGTTCAGGCCGGCACAATAAACCGTTCGTCGAGGTAAGCTGCGGGGCGCTTCCGGAGACGCTGCTCGAAAGTGAGCTGTTCGGCCACGTCAAAGGCTCATTCACCGGCGCCGTGAAGGACAAAGAAGGCAAATTCTTGGCCGCTGACGGCGGGACGATCTTCCTCGATGAAATCGCCAACGCCTCTCCGGCCCTTCAGTCGAAACTGCTGCGGGTTCTGGAAGACAGGCAGTTCGAGCCGGTCGGCAGCAATAGGACGCGAACCGTGGATACACGGATTATCCTGGCCTCCAACCGCGACCTCGCCGAGGAGGTCCGACACGGCAGATTTCGGGAAGATTTGTACTACCGGATCAACGTGGTCACGGTAGAGCTTCCGCCGCTATGTGAGAGAGTCGGTGATGTCCGGCTTCTGGCGGAGCATTTCTTGCGGATGTACTCGATACAGCATAACCGCGAGAAGCTCGGAATCACCAACGAGGCGATGGAGCGTCTGGAACATTATTCCTGGCCCGGCAACGTTCGGGAGCTGGAGAATGTCATCGAACGGGCGACGTTGCTGAGCAAAGGCAAATTCATCAAGCCGGACGACCTGCCGAACGCGATCCAACATGAACCAGACCACCAGGCCAAAAAATATAAGCCGATGAGCCTCAAAGAGGCGTTGGCCGGGCCGGAAAAGGACGTGATCCGAAAAGCCCTGGAAGCCAATCACTGGAACCGGCAGGAAACGGCCAGGGCGCTTCAGATCAACCGGACGACCCTTTTCAAGAAAATGAAGCATTATGGCCTTTACGCCGAGGCCGAACGGCTGGGATTGACCTAAGACGATTGACTATACATGAGGCATAAATCGATTATTGACAATTGACGATTGAAAAGACTGGCACAATTCGTATTTTCGTTGTATTCTTCAAGTTTTGAGGGATTTGTCTGTAAACCCCTGCTTTCTTGCGGAGGGAGGGGAGAAGGAAGAGAAAAGCAGGGGCAAAAATGAAAAAAGCTACTATGAATTATACCATATTCACACGTCAGGTCAATAAAAATCTGCCCATTTTAACAACAAAAAGGCCTTTCTCCGGGAAAAAAATGCAATTTTCAGGAACACACGGGGGAAAAAGGCCTGCCGAACCAAAATAGCTCTTTTGTGGTACCGGAATTGTATAAATTCCGGCCGAATCAAACGATATTCATCAGATTTTAATGAATATCTTCTTGCGATACATCCACCACAGGACCAGCCAAACAATCGTAAGGCCTGCCACGGCATTAATAAGTCCATTCCACTGTCCGCACCACTTGCTCAGCCCGCCGACGAAGACGCGCCCGATCCGGTGAGCGGCAAACACCCGGCTCGCCGTGAATACGGCAATCGCATTCATTCCGATAACCACAAAACCAAAAGCCCATTTCTTATAACCTCGAACATCAATCAGCCAGTAGAACAAAGCCAGCAGCAACAGACTCAGACCCGCTGCAAATAAGACCATCGAACTGGTCCAGAGAAGCCTGATAATCGGAAAGATCTGCCCCCAAACGTATCCTATGGACAGGCTGATCAAACCCGCGAGCGCCAGTCCGGTTACCTTCTGACGAACCGGCCGGCTCGAGCGCAGCCAATGACTGGTCAACACACCTAAAAGTACCGTCGAAATGGATGCCAGGGTAGGCAGGATGCCATTGCTGTCGCCGTATCCATAAAAATCTTCGTGAATCTTGCCGGGAAGAAATAGCTGGTCAATATAGGCCGGCAGGCATCCTTCAGGCGTTATCACGCCGGCGCTATGACCGGGAACCGGAACCAATGCTAACACCGCCCAGTACAAAAGCAAGATCACACCGGCAACGATGGCCTGCGCCTGCCATTTCGTGAGCATGACCAAAATTGCAGCGAAAAAGTAGCATACGGCTATCCGCTGTAGGATTCCCACCCAGTCCATCTCGGGCCAATTGAAATGCAATCCGCCGCTTCCAAGCATTACGCCTAACAAATAGAGCACGACCGTTCGCTTGAAAATGTGGAGATATACTCTCCTGCGGCTTTGTCCCCATTGGAGGCGGTTGGAAATCGAAAACGGCACCGCTGTCCCCACAACAAAGATAAACAGCGGCATGATCAAATCTTCAAAATGGAAGCCCAACCACTTTACATGAGTGAGCTGTTGGCTGATAAAGGCCGTTACCGGATGATCGAAGATTCCATCCAAATTTCTGAAGATTGTCCCCCCGCCAATAATCCAGAACATGGCAAAACCGCGCAGCGCGTCAATGGAGGTCACCCGAGTGCCTGCCAAATCTTTCTGCTTGCGGTCTGGTACGTCTTGTTCCATTTGATTTTGCACATCCAACATTTGGGCTTTTTGGCTTCTGATCCTCGATGTTTGAATCTGCGTTTTAGATCTTGATGAATGTTTTCTTGCGGTACATCCACCACAGGATCAGCCAGACGAGCGCGAACCCGGCCGAGGTGGAGATGAGCGGATACCAATTCCCGGTATATTTTTCCAGCCCTTGCACGAAAACGCCGGCGATATTGTGAAAGCTGACCAGATGGGTCGCCATATAGACCGCGATCGCGTTGGTTCCGATCACGACAAAGCCGAAGGCCCATTTCTTCAAGCCCATTACATCAATGACGAAATAGAACAGCGCCAAGAGCAAATAGCAAAAGCCGCCGGAATAGAGTACAAAGGAGCTCGTCCATAGATGCTTTATAATAGGAAAAGCCAAATTCCATATCAATCCCGCGACGAGGCAACCTACCCCCACCGCCAGGAGCCAGAGGACTTTAACCCTAGCGGCTTTGTTCGATCGCAACAGGTGCCCCGCCATGACGCCGAGCATGACCGTACAAGGGAATACCATACTGCTCAGGATCCATGTATAGGGCGGGTCCGTCCCGTCGATGAAGCGGCCAAGGATGATTTGATCCAGATAAATGGCGAGATTCCCGTCCGGCGTCAAAACGCCCGCCCCGTGGCCGGGCACGGGCACGACCACCATCAAGACCCAGAACAACACCAGCAGAATCCCCGTCGTGGCGATTTGCCATACGAGCTTCAAGTTGAGTATCAGGAGGGCCGAGACCAGGTACCCCACCGCAATCGTTTGTAACGTATTACTGAAGATGTGCAGCTTGGATAGATCGTATTCGAGCAGGTGCCCCTGGGCGATCATCCCCAAGATGAACAGAATGACCGTTCGTTTGATAATGTGAATGTAGAGCTGCTTCTTAGTGTCGCCCCTGGCGAGACGTTTGTTAAGCGAGAACAGCATCACCACACCGACAACGAAAAGAAACAGCGGCATGATCAAATCCCACGGGCGAAAACCTTCCCACCTCACGTGTGACATTTGCACGTTCAGCCACGCCGTCGCCGGATGGTCAAGGGCGGTATCTAAACTCCGAAATATCGCCCCGCCGCCGATGATCCAGAACATATCGAATCCGCGCAGCGCATCAATCGACATGATCCGCTCCCGCGGCTTCACCTCCGGTTGATCTCCTGCCGATATGTCTATCCGCCTTCGTCCGAATTCAATTCCTGCCATTGTTTCGCTAAGCCTTAATTAATGGTCGTCATTACCACGAAAATGCGTATCCCTTAACATGAAATCCTAAAAAACCTACAATCTAACAGAGACGATACGAAAGCGTAAGAAAAATAGTGGAGTGAATTGAAAAATCTCTTGAGGTCACAAGATAGCGAATAGAACAACAGGTTTAATAAAACGACTAAAGAAAGAGATGGGGCAATAGCTTTACCCGGCTACAATAGATTCCTCTTTGATAAAATCGATCAATAAATATTGAGATGCACTTTATTTTTCAAATATTCGATTTACACGTGCACTGAGGAGCTGTATGCTTGAATATGAGAAACCGGGTATTATGGAAAGGAGAGAACATGAAACGCACGCTTCTGTTTACCCATTGGGTACTTGCCATCGTCTTTATTCTCTTGTCCGGCCAGACATTGGTTGGCCGGTCTGCGACATCCATCAAACCCATCCGTCGTTCCGTCAAGCCAACGTTGAAACCGCTTGCCCTGCCCGACTTCGCGGTCACAGACATGGTCTGCGTGCAGGAACCTCAGGGGGGAAGAACCTATCCAAACAAAATCGTCAGAAGACTGAAAGCGATCCTCAAAAACAACGGCAAGGCGTATGACGGTCCGCTCGATTTCAGGCTGGTGGCCCTGGAGAAGCTCCAAGGGGATTTTACGTTCGAGCGGACATTCTCGAGGTCCGACATTTCTCTGACCAAAGGCGCTCAGGTGGAAGTTAACTTGCGGATGGTGCCGCCGCAGTTCCGGTGGCCCGAGCCGTGGAACGAACATCCAACCTTGAGCTTTGTCCTCTACCTGGATCCCGCGAAAAAGGTCCGGGAGACCAACCGAAAGAATAACACGTTCACCAAGACAATCACCTGGCCGCATATTACCGTCACGCACCCCAACGGAGGAGAAATTCTTGAGCCGGGCCAGACATGCGCGATCCGCTGGACGAAGTGGCAGGTCGGCGGCAACGTGAAGATATTCGCAGAACAATGCGCGTGCACGGGGAGCGATCTGAAAAAAGGCCGTTCAATATCTGAGAACGCACCGAACACCGGACGGTTCGCGTGGAAGATCCCCAGCGGCAAACGCAAGTGGCCCGCCGGCTACTACAAGATCCGCGTTACCAGTATGGACGACCGCCTGGTCTTTGACAACAGCGATGAGATGTGCACGCTGGTCGGCTACGTTCCGCCGGATTGGGCGACGCCCGAGGTTCGAATCAATCCGCAGAATGTGGACATCGCGGTAACGAAGGCCGTCCGGATCAAACCCAAGAACCGGTTCCAGAGGACAATTCCCAACCACCAGGTGAATTTCGAGATCGCCTGGAATCAGGATCTCGATGTAGAATTTCGCATTCCGTTGGAGTATCTCGGCCTTGAAAAGGCATTTCGCGTCGCGATGACGATCACATTTGGCGGCGACAATCCCGCCCTGATGGCATTGAAGAAGCAGTTCCCCAATCTATTCGTCAAGAAGGAAATGTTTAGGATCAAGCAGGGGGTGAGCACAAAAGAAACCCAATTCACCCTGAAGGCTCAGGCCCTCCAAATACTCCAGGCCAACAACAAACCGATCTCGGTGGACATTCTGATCGCCTCGCCGGGGGCGAAGTGGAAAACTACCTATAAAACATTTATCCGCCTGCTGGAGCCGAAGTCGGACCGACATTAGAGGCAAGCTCCTCGCAAAGACCCAAGGCGTATTGTCAGGTCATTGCGAGCTAAGCCCCAAGGAGCCGATTCGGCGAATCGCGCGGCAATCTCAAGTGCCGATTTTGCACTTTTTCAACAGCCCGGCCGTCCTTATCTGACTTGCTCGACAGGCTTTTGTAATGTATACTTTAATGGGGAGTGTAAGAAAAAATGTGGCATGCAAAAACTTTACTACTTTCTATTGGCGTGGTCATGGCCTACTGCCTCGCCGCTACATTAATAAACTGTAGAGCTATAAGGGGAGATATTTCTAAAGTCATCCTTCTGGCCGTCCTTGTTTTTATCTGGTGTATGACAATCCATCCGAATAGAAAATATTTTTCCTGATCTTCCCTTAAACGTACCGGTCGTAATCATAGGCCCCCCTGATACACGCCAAGTCCGGCCACTTTCACTTGCTCACGATTTGCACTTGAGCATTTTGTAACGTATACTTTAAGGGGGAGTGCACAAACGAATGCGCTATGTCAAAACGTCACTACTTTCGGTCGAAGCCGTCGTCACTTATTATCTCACTGTGACCGTGTTAAACGCAGAAACGGTGACAATCGATACGCCCAAAGTCATCCTTCTGACCGTTTTTGTCTTTTTCTGGTGCATGGCAACCGAACAAAACAAAAAATCCTTCTCCTGATCCCCACTTCGATGCGCGATACGTAGTTAAAGGATCACTGTAAAGCTAATCCTTCAATCGTCAATTTATGCCTTAACCGTCATAAATCAAAAATCGTAAATAAGAAGTGCCCGGGCCCGGAGTTGAAGTCGCATTTCCTAACGGGAACCCATCCCTGAAGCTACGTCAAATCCTTTCTGCTCTACGAATGAACATAGCTTTGTTCTCACGACTCCTCCTTATGCTACTTATACCTATTATTGCAGCTCTACCTTCAGGCCCCCGCCTTAGACCGTTCCGCAAATGCGAGAGGATCGCCTCAGTGCCTTGCTTGACCGCTTCCGGTGGCGGTGATGTCAGATCATCATTACCATAGACACTGAGCAACTCCAGTTGTGTCAGGCGCCCCAGCTCCATTGGAATATGGGCGAGGTGATTGTTATCCAAATGGAGCCTCCGTAAATCTTTCAACTGGCTCAACTCTGCCGGAACATGAGTGAGCTGGTTATCGTCAAGAGTGAGTATCTGCAAATTGGACAACTGTCCTAATTCCGCCGGAATGCCGGCCAGCCGATTGTTGTGAAAATAGAGCTGTTCCAGGTTTTTCAACTTCCCCAACTCCGCCGGAATACGCGTCAGGTCATTATTGTCCAAATCGAGCTTCTGTAGATTTCTCAATTCTTCAAGCCCTGAGGGAACGCAAGAGAGTTGGTTATCGCAAAGAGTGAGTATCCGCAGATTGGATAACTGCCCCAGTTCCTCCGGAATGCGGGTCAGCCGATTGTTGTGAAGATAAAGCTGTTCCAGGTTTTTCAACTTTCCTAATTCCGGCGGAATATGCGTGAGATTATTATTATCCAACCAGAGCTCTCGCAGATGGACCAAATGACCGAGTTCCGCCGGAATGGTGGCCAGTCGATTGTTGTGAAGATAAAGCTGTTCCAGATTCGATAACCAACCTAACTCCCCTGTGACGCTCTTGAGATGATTATTGTCCAGCCAGAGTTCCTTTAAATTTGTCAAATTACCCAGTTCCCCCGGCACATCCGTCAGTTGATTACTGTCAAGAAAGAGTTGTTTCAAATGGGTCAACTTCCCAAGTTCTGCTGGAACAGACGTGAGTTGATTATCATCAAGAGTAAGTATTTTTAGACGGGATAATCGTCCCAGCTCTTTTGGAACGCTTGTCAATCGATTATTGTCAAGATAGAGCTGTTGCAGACGTTTCAACTTTCCCAGCCCCGCCGGAATACTAAAAAGTCGATTGTCTTCCAGACAAAGAATCGTTATGTTTGTCAATTTAGCGATCCCGTCCGGAACGGACGTGAGTCCCTTACCGGCTAAATTGAGCTTCGTTGCTTTCGCACGGCCCGCCGCTTTCATAATCCAACGCCACATCATATTGCCCATCTCCTTGGCTCTCTCGAAGAAACCTCATCCCTGAAGCTTCGTTGTGTCGTTCGTAGAACGTTGACTGTCCTAAATATTCGTTCGAACCGACTCATCAATAAATATATCGGCTTTCGTCCTATAATCAAATAAATATTAGGCGGAAATATTGATTTTAATTAATAAGTATGCGGCCAGAAATTCGGCAGCTTGAGATAAAAATATTTGTAAAAAGGAGGATCGGTAGTATTTGTCCTTAAAAAGACAAACTGCCCGGGACTGGAGTCGAACCAGCACGAGCCGAAGCTCACTAGCCCCTCAAGCTAGCGCGTCTGCCTATTCCGCCACCCGGGCGTTAGGCATATTATGGACGATGGATCCTGGATTGTCAATACCCAATGCCAAAATGGAAAGGGCTGACAACGTGAGATGGTTGCCAGCCCTGTTCTGTGTGTGTCATACGCATGCTGCTACGCCGTGGCTCTCTTTCTCTGGAATAGGTAAACCACAATGCCCAAAGCGATTAAGCCGACGATTCCGTTCTCACCGCACGCATTGAGCAATCCCACCAGATTGGTGACGATCCCACCAAAAAAGGGAACCGTATTGCCGAACAGAATGTTCACGACAATCCCCAAGGCGATGAGCATCAGCGTGATTTCCGTAATCTCACCAATCCATTTCTTGATTTCCTCGAAATACTGCATGGTCCAATCCCCCCATTTCTGTCATTCAAAATGTCCCGAAACGATACACACCTGACGTTTCACTCATTTCCTGTCCTTCACATTTCGATTTGTTTCCCTATGGCTATACTATAATAAACCAAGGTGAGAATGACAAACCATGACGTTGCCTTATCCATTCGAGTGATATTACCGGTCGTAGGCGATATCGTTCGACACTTTCAGCGAGCTAGCGAACAAAACGCTCTCGGTCAGCATCGGTCGAAAAAAGAGCTTTCCGATCATTGCCACGAATAGTGACATGATAAACGGCACCTTCATATTCATAGACACACGTTAGCAGAAGTTCGCTTTTTGTCAATCGTTAAAGAAAAAAGAAAGGTCTGACCCCATAGTTCCCCCCTTTGATCTTAGAGATCCGATAAACCAGGCTGCCACAATCGGGCGCTATGGACAGGTTCCGCCACCAGCTACGCCGCTGCTCAATCATGTTTCTGCTGACCGGACATACATCGCTTGGATGGCTCAATCAAATCTCGCCCCAATGCGAGAACTGGGGAAGTCTTGTCTCAAAATTTATTTTATTTTTCTATTGATTTACTCCTGGTACTCTGACCCCACTG
>Ga0272441_10010801_pt1 | contig 13715 bp, 11 predicted proteins | sample SSMProp6N_FD_193582 | JGI IMG/M metagenome (GOLD analysis project Ga0272441, IMG submission 193582) | Marine sediment archaeal communities from Little Sippewissett salt marsh, Falmouth, MA, United States - SSM-Prop-6N | ecosystem: Environmental > Aquatic > Marine > Wetlands > Sediment ... | reverse complement strand
CACGTTCAGCTCAAAAGCACCGTCTGGTGGCGGGCTCGGTTCCCAGATTGCGGCCGGCAGCAAAAGCAGCACGCCTGCGGCCCGTGACAGGCGCAGCTTCGGGGCGAGCAGGATCGCGACACCCATGAGCGCCAGCAGCGTCAATGCAATATCCGGCTGCGCCTTGAGCCAGTGGGCGTAGCGCAGATCCGCCAGCCACTGCAGCAGCGGCCAGATAAGGCTGAGCAGAAATTCGGCTGTTGACAGCAATGCAGCGGCAACGGCCGTTGACAGCGGCAGGGTTAAGATACCCAGCAATACCAGCGGAACCACCAGCAAACTGACGTAGGGCACCATGAATAGATTGGCCAGCGGCGCGACCAACGAAGCCTGCTGAAACATGAACCACGACAGCGGCAGCAGCGCCAGCGCGATCGCGACCTGAATCCCAACCCATTTCATCCAGCGCGAACGTGCAATGCGGCCACTCAGCGCATAAAAGATCACTGCGACCGCGAGAAACGAAAACCAGAAACCGGCAGACAGCACCGCCGCTGGATCCCACAACAGCACCGCGATCAGTGCGAATCCGAGCACATCCAGCGAACGCGCATTGCGCCGCAACAACAACGCAGCGACGCTGCAGACCAGCATCAGCAAGGCTCGCTGCGTTGGAATTGCGAAACCGGCGAGCAGAGCGTAGACAAAAGCGCTGACCAGCGAGACCACCATCGCGACGTGCTGCGCCGGAATCCGCAGCATCAGCCACGATGGCAGCATCCTGCGGCACAGCCAATAACCGAAAGCCGCGGCCAGACCAATGTGCAGCCCCGAGATCGCGACCAGGTGGTTGGTGCCGGTATTGATCAGCACCCGCCATTGCTGCGCATCGATCGCAGATCGATCGCCGATCGCCAGTGCAGTGATCAGCCCGATCGAGCGTTCGCCGGCCAGAATCGCAGCTATGCGCTCCGCAAGCCGCTGTCGGACGGCGCCACTGTGGTACCGGTTAGCCGACTTGAGCTTGCGATTGAGTTCGCTCGTGCGGACATAACCTGTCGCATGAACACCATGTTGCATCAGCCAGGCCTCGTAGTCGAAGCCACCGGGATTCATGAAACCATGCGGCGGCTTCAAGCGTACCTCGAATTGCCAGGTCTCACCCGCGCGCACGGCCTGGCCATAGTACCAGCTCAGCCTGATCCGCCGCGGTATCGACTGGACTCGACCAGCCGCAGCGAAACTGTCGATATCGAAAAAAAACCGTTGCTTATCGGTGTCGGTCAGCGGTATGCCATCGATGCGACCCGTCACAACCACGTCTTGTCCGGCCAGCGACTCGGGGAGAACGTGCGTGAGATAGTCGAGTGCATGCCACTGCGCCCAGCCCAGACCCGACAAGACCAATGTCGGGACTAACAGCACGAATGCATAAGATTTTTTCCTGAAAACCCAGGCGACGCCCGCCGATAGCAGCAACGCGACGTAGACGAGGCTTCCCGGCAGCATGGCGAACAGGCCCAGACCAACGGTCCCTGACAGAAACGATAATGCGCTCAGAAACATCCTTGTTTCACCCATCCCTTGTCAACGGCAAGCAGCTCGAGCGGGTTTGCCTATAATATGGTTTAGGACCATAATTTACGCCGATTGCATTTAGATCACATCCTAATCGTCCTGGCCGTGCCGATCACAACCGCGAAGTTCGACCTGATGCCACGCAAATTCTTAAAACGGTTCATGCCCAGCCACACCAGGGTCAAGGAGCACAAACACCTGCAGATATTCGGTGATGTGCTTCACGAGCCGAATCTGTGGCATATCAACCGGCGCTCGATGGCGGGTGGATTCGCGGTCGGCCTGTTTTTTGCGTGGGTGCCCGTGCCCCTACAGATGCTGCTGGCCGCGGCGGCGGCGATACTGCTTCGCACCAACCTGGCGCTGTCGGTGACGCTGGTCTGGCTCACGAATCCGGTCACGATTACGCCAATGTTCTACTTTGCCTATCTGGTCGGCACCTGGGTGATCGGCACGCCAGCCCAGCAATTTGAGTTCGAGCTGTCATTCGACTGGCTGACCAGCGAGCTGTCGAGCAGCTGGAAGCCGTTTCTGACCGGCTGTTTCATCCTCGCCACCGCCAGCAGCATCATTGGCTATCTGACAATCAGCCAGTTGTGGGTCTATAACGTCAGAAGACAGCGCTCCAAACGCACGGACAAAACGCTATGACGGTCTGGAAGCCGCACGTGACCGTGGCTGCCATTGCAGTGCGAGATGCCAGGTTTCTGATTGTGGAAGAGCGCGTCGAGGGGCAACTGGTCTACAATCAGCCAGCCGGGCATCTCGATCCCGGCGAGAGCCTGATTGATGCGGTGGTTCGCGAGACCCGCGAGGAAACCGCCTGGACATTTCAGCCGGATGCGCTCGTTGGTATCCAGCTATGGCACCACCCGGTCAATGGTGAAACCTATCTGCGGTTTTCATTCTGCGGCCACTGCCACGCGCACGATACCGCACAGCCGCTCGATGCAGGCATCACCCAGGCCCTTTGGCTCAGCCATGATGAGCTGACTGCGAACCCACAGAAAATGCGCAGCCCGATGGTACTGCGCTCGATCGAGGACTATCTCACCGGCAAGCGTTACAGTCTCGACATGCTCGATCATCTCAGCGCTGACATCGGCTGAGCACCAGCGGCTGGCTCGCATTTCTCACCAGGATCACGGAAGCAGGCGCAGGATTCGTGTTCGTAAGCGCCGCTCTGGAGCGAAAAGCGTAGCAATAGCTACGGTTTGAGTGAAGAGCAAGCTTACGGACGCGAAGACCAGCCTGAACCGTGATAGGCTTGATTTAACAATACACTGCATTTTCGATCATCCAAGCTTTATCAAACAGATCAATGCCTTATCAGTATGCTACGCCGCCTGGTGACAAATGCGAGCCATACATGCAACAGCAAACCATCATGGTCGGCATGTCCGGCGGCGTCGACTCCTCGGTGGCTGCGCTGCTGCTGCTCGAGCAAGGCTATGCTGTTGAAGGCCTGTTCATGAAGAATTGGGAAGAGGATGACGATGCCGATTATTGTGCGGCCGCTGAAGACCTCGCCGATGCCCAGCGGGTCTGCGACAAACTGGGTATCCGCCTGCACAGCGTCAACTTTGCCAGCGAATACTGGGACCGCGTGTTCCAGCGTTTTCTCGACGAGTACCGTGCCGGACGCACACCGAACCCGGACATACTGTGCAACAAAGAGATCAAGTTCCGAGCGTTTCTCGATCATGCGCTGAGCCTGGGTGCGGCCAAGATTGCGACCGGCCACTATGCCCGTACCCGCGTCGACGACAGCCACACCCGTCTGCTACGCGGCGTCGATAACGACAAAGACCAGAGCTATTTTCTGCACGCATTGACCGAACGGCAGCTCGAACAGGCTTTGTTTCCGCTGGGCGAGCTGAGCAAGAGCCAGGTTCGCGCGATCGCACGAACGCACGCACTGGTGACGCATGACAAGAAGGACAGTACCGGCATTTGCTTCATCGGCGAGCGACGCTTCGACAGTTTTCTGCAACGCTTTCTGCCGGCGAAACCGGGCGTGATCGCATCGGCGAGCGGTGAGATACTCGGCCACCACAATGGCCTGATGTACTACACGATCGGTCAGCGCAAGGGCCTTGGCATCGGCGGCCAACAGAACGCGGATGAAGCACCCTGGTATGTGGTCAGCAAAGACCTCGCCAGCAATACTCTGATCGTTGGCCAGGGACACGACAATCCCCTGCTTTATCACAACACGCTCGAAACCGGCCCGATTCACTGGATCAATGGCGAGGCATCCGCAGTGACGCGCTGCAGCGCCAAGATACGCTATCGACAAACCGATCAAGCGTGCACGATCACGATACAGTCAGCGGGCAACGCGATCGTTCATTTCGAGAAACCCCAGCGAGCAATCTCGCCGGGGCAGTCAGTGGTATTTTATGCAGACGAGGTCTGCCTCGGAGGAGGCGTGATCGAGGCAAGCTACGATAGTTAATCAGCGGGCACAACTACAGCGTGCGGTCGCGGAATTCTTTGTTGACCGCGGAGACGCGGAGACACAGAGAGCGTTTTACGTTTTGGTAGGAGCGACTTTAGCCCGAATTTCTCACCAATCACGGGAGCAGGCGCAGGACGGAGCCCGCCTGTCCCACCCGATGGACGAGCCCTCACTTGATCTTTGAATGCACAAAGCATCTTGCTCAGTCGGCAATACACAAGGTTATTCCACTCCTTCGCAAAATCCTCTGCACATCCAGATCTCGACGTGATCATCTCACCCCCTGGTGAGACAGGCGGGCTGGTGTTCGTAAGCGCCGATCTGGAGCGAAAAGCGTAGCTATAGCTACGGTTTGAGTGAAGAGACCGTAGGGTGCGCCATGCGCACCGCGCACCTTCAGTTCGGTGGCCGGTTCTGGTGCGCACGGCGCACCCTACGATCTTTGGCAGGCGAAGACTGGCCTGAGCCGTGATAGGCACTGTTGAAAAACACGCTGTATTTGCGATCATTCGAATTTTCTCAAAAGAGCCAATGCCTTGCTAGTAATCGACGCCGCCTGGTGAGAAATGCGGGTTAGTCGCGAATTGCGGCTATTCGCGACTGAAGTCACTCCTACAGCTCGTGTGAATTGCAATCCTATTGATCAAGGAGATGCCAATGAATGAACTCTGCGCCTCCGCGTCTCTGCGGTAAATGAACGCGCCGCGTTAGCACCCAGCGTCGATCAACGAAAGATGTAACACCCTCTATTGCCAGCGAAGCGAAGCAATCGCTTGATGCTGGCGTGAATCGCGCGATCAGTTGTTCTTCGCTCCCTGATCGATCCAGGTCCTGATCGTTTCGATCTCGTCACGAGACAGAGACGCGAACTGGCCCTCTGCATCGGATTCCTGATGCGGGGGCATGTGAATCTTCGGGTCGACGCGATGGTCGACCATCAGGAACAGCGTACTCGATAAGCTTTCGCCCGGAACCACGACCGGTCCATACTGGGTACCTTGCATCAGGTCGTCGTAGGTCATCAACACGAAGCCGCTCGCCTGAGAACCTTCACCTTTGCCGTCGTGGCAGGACTGGCAACGATTCTGCAGAATCGGAAGCACATCCTTCTCGTAACTCACCTGTTGACTGCACCCGGCAGCGACAGCAGCCAGTGCCAGCGTGAAAATAGCCTTGTTTATGCTCGGTCGCATGGTTATCTCCTCAATGGTTTCTTATGATCATTCAACAGGTACGATACCGTTTATATGCGTTTCAATTTACCTCAATTCACCGTCTATGGCCATAGGCGGGAACCTCAGCCGGCGTGCGATTGGCATAGCGGACCTAAAGTCTTTTCAAAGTCTTAATTGATCGCAGAGACGCGGAGGCGCAGAGTTCATTATTGGCATCTCCTTGATCAATAGGATTGCGATTCACACGAGCTTTAGGAGCAACTTTAGTCGCGAATATCTGCAATTCGCGACTAAAGTTGCTCTTACCAAAACATGAAGAGTTCTCTGCGCCTCCGCGTCTCTGCGGTAAATAAGGCTTTTTTCACCGACGCCAGGCTTTCGCTTGATTCACCGCTGAACACCACCCTTGGTGAGTTCAGCCGGTGACAGAATACGCTGCAGTTGCTCGACCGACAAATCAGTCAACTCACTGGCAACGTCAATCACTGCCCGGCCCTCGGCATAAGCCTGCTTGGCGATCTTCGCGCCCAATTCGTAGCCGATCTCACGATTCAGCGCTGTTACCAGGATCGGGTTTTTCGCCAGCGCTTCGTTGATCCTGTCGTGATTGACGCTAAAACCCTCAATCGCCTTGTCCGCGAGTAAGCGTGAGGCCGACGACAGAATATCGATGCTCTGCAACAGATCGTAAGCGATCAATGGCAGCATCACATTCAACTGGAAATTTCCCGACTGGCCGGCGATCGTGATCGCCGCATCGTTACCCATCACGCGCGCGCAGACCATGGCCACTGATTCGGGGATGACTGGATTCACCTTGCCCGGCATGATGCTGCTGCCGGGCTGCAATGCCGGCAATGCGATCTCGCCGATACCAGCCAGCGGGCCACTGTTCATCCAGCGCAGATCGTTCGCGATCTTCATCAGACTGACCGCCAGCGTCTTCAACTGGCCGCTGAGCGCGACCGCAGCATCCTGACTGCTCATGAGCTCGAAGCGGTTTTCCGCCGGGGTGAAGTCGATATCGGTCTCCTTGCTCAGGTAATGACAAACCCGATGCCCAAACTCTTCGGCTGCGTTGATCCCGGTGCCGACCGCGGTGCCACCGATCGCAAGCTGCTGCATGCCTTCGGAGGCGTGCTTGATGCGAGCTATGCCGCTAGCCACCTGTGCTGACCAGCCCGATAATTCCTGAGCCAGGGTCACCGGCATCGCATCCATAAGATGGGTGCGCCCTGTGGTCACAACATCCGCAACGGTTTCGGCCTTTTTATCGATGATCGTATGCAGATGATCGAGCGATGGGATCAAGTCATACAAGCAGCTGACTGCAGCACTGACATGGATACAACTCGGAATGACATCATTGGAACTCTGGCTCATGTTGACATGATCATTGGGATGCACGGCGATGCTGGCGCGTTGCGATGCCAGATGCGCAATCACCTCGTTCGCGTTCATGTTGGTGCTGGTGCCCGAACCGGTCTGAAAGATATCGACCGGAAACTGGTCGTCCAAGGCGCCGTTGATCACGTCATCGCAGACCGCGACGATCGCATTGCAGACCGCATCGTCCATCGCACCCAGGTCCCGATTGGCACGCGCACAACTCTGCTTCATCAGTCCGAGCGCGTTCAGGAATGACCTCGGCATGCTGAGCCCGCTGACCGGAAAGTTCAGTATCGCGCGTTGTGTCTGTGCGCCATAACTGGCATCCTCCGGAACCTGTAACTCTCCCATACTGTCGGATTCGATGCGATAACGGGTCATGTTCTACTCCAGCGGCAATTTTCCAGGTCGATGATATAATACGCGATTTTCGGATCGCCGTTGACCCGATTACACAAACGCTTAGCGGGTAAAGGTATATTGCTGTAGGGCCGTGACGAACCCCAAGGATCGCCTGGTCGACACAGCAGAGCCCAAGCTGCCGTATCGATTCCTGGGGTTGACCGCAAAACGAACACGGTGATCGGAGAACGCAACGAAATGCACGGAAACCTACGATGAAGCTGACCGAATTGACTGCCATCTCCCCCACCGACGGGCGCTACGCCGACAAAACCGCTGACCTGCGACCGCTGTTCAGTGAGTACGGCCTGATCCGCCATCGCGTACTGGTCGAGGTCCGCTGGTTACAGGCGCTGGCCGGCAATGCGGCGATTACTGAAGTCACGGCTTTCGATGACCAGACCACGGCCCTGCTCGATGCGATCATTGCGAATTTCGACCTCGAGGATGCGCAACGGGTCAAAGATATCGAAAAGACCACGAATCACGATGTTAAGGCGGTCGAATATTTCCTGAAGGAAAAAATCCGCGGCAATGCAGCGCTCGAAGCCGTCAGCGAGTTCTTTCATTTCGCCTGCACGTCTGAAGACATCAACAACCTGTCGTACGCGCTGATACTGAAAACCGGCCGGGATGCGGTGATGCTGCCGCTGATGGACCGGATTATTCAGCAACTAACTGCGCAGGCGCACCATTACGCCAGCTATCCGATGCTGAGCCGTACGCATGGACAGACCGCGAGCCCGACGACGGTCGGCAAGGAACTGGCTAATGTGGTCGCACGTTTGAACAGACAGCGCGAGGCAGTCGCGAACGTCGTGATGCTTGGCAAGATCAACGGCGCGGTCGGCAATTACAATGCGCACGTGATCGCCTACCCGGAGATCGATTGGCCGGCCATTGCCGAGGATTTTATTGAATCGCTCGGGATCCAGATGAACCCGTACACCATACAGATCGAGCCGCACGACTATATCGCCGAGTTGTTCGATGCGCTCGCACGTTTCAACACGATTCTGATCGATCTGTGCCGTGACATCTGGTCCTACATATCCCTGGGTTATTTCAAACAGAAAACCGTGGCTGGGGAAGTCGGTTCATCGACGATGCCGCACAAGGTGAATCCGATCGACTTCGAGAACGCCGAAGGCAATCTCGGCATCGCGAACGCGCTGTTCGGCCATCTCGCCAATAAACTGCCGATCTCACGCTGGCAGCGCGACCTGACCGACTCGACCGTGTTGCGGACGCTGGGCACCGGTCTCGCGCATAGCATGATCGCCTATCAGTCGCTGTTGAAAGGCCTGGCGAAACTCGAAGTCGATACAAATCGCCTGGAGCAGGACCTTGAATCGAGCTGGGAAGTACTCGCTGAGGCGATTCAGACCGTGATGCGGCGCTACGGCATCGAGAACCCGTACGAGAAGTTGAAAGCGATGACGCGCGGCAAGGCGATCACGCGCGAGGATCTGCACGAACTGATCAACAGCGTCGACCTGCCCGATGACGCCCGTCAGCGTCTGTTGCAATTGACACCTCAGACCTACATTGGTAATGCGGTCAAGCAGGCCAACGACGTCTAACCCGGCCGCTAACCCGCTGTTCGGGGATCAGATTACGGTCGAGCATTTTCTGCGGGAATACTGGCAGAAAAAACCGCTGTTGGTCCGACAAGCGTTTCCGAATGTCGCGAGCCCGCTGACAGCCGACGAACTGGCCGGACTCGCCTGCGAGCATGAGGCCAATGCACGGATCGTGATCGAGCGCCTCGGCGAGCAGCACTGGGTTGTGCTGCACGGCCCCTTACAGGAAAACGACTTCGACGAACTACCCAGCAAAAACTGGACACTGTTAGTGACCGATGTCGAAAAGCACGTTCCGGAGGCCCGGCAGCTGATCGACGCTTTTCGTTTCATCCCTGACTGGCGCATCGATGATCTGATGGTCTCTTTTGCACCCGAAGGCGGCTCGGTCGGCCCGCACACGGACGCCTACGATGTATTCCTCATCCAGACACAAGGCCAGCGCCGCTGGATGATCAACGCGGACTATGATGGTGCCTGCCTCGAAGGTACCGAGTTACGTATACTCGAGCGCTTCGTGCCTGCCGAAGAATGGGTGCTCGAGCCCGGCGATATGCTCTATCTGCCACCTAACATCGCACATCATGGCGTGGCCCTGAACGACTGCATGACCTGCTCTGTCGGCTTCAGGGCACCGTCGCTGCGTACCATGCTGAGTGAATACGCAGAGTTCATCGCATCTGGCATCGATCGCGATCTCCGCTATCAGGACCCGGATCTGCAAATGCAGACGAACCCGGCCGAAATCGGCGCAGATGCAGTAAGTCGTATCAAAACGATGCTGGCGACACAATTGACTTTCGATGATCGCAGCTTGATGCGCTGGCTTGGTGAATTCAGCAGCGAGCCTCGTTCCGGCTTGCACTCACACCAGACCGAAACACGGTACGCAACATATCGCGATTTCGTCGCGGCTTTGCCTGCTGACGCTCACATTGCACAATCACCTGCTTCGAAATTCTTGTTTGGCCAACACGATGATGCCGCACTGCTGTTCGTTGATGGTAACAGCTATACCACCAGCCCCGAATTCGCGCACCTACTGACCGATCATCGTCAGATCCCGGCACAACGTCTGCTGGCATCCATAAAGAACAAGGCCGATCAGCAAACACTGCTGACGCTCTTCAATGCAGGTTCTCTCTTGCTACAATGAGTCGGAACATCGTTATTCAGCGCGTCGACTGGGACAGTCATCAGGACAGCCTGAGGGCGATCAGGAAAGCCGTCTTCGTCGAAGAACAGCAAGTGCCCGAAGCGCTCGAATGGGATGGACGCGACAGTGGGTGTTTGCAATTCCTGGCCCGCATCGGTTCACGGCCGATAGCGACCGCGCGCCTCACCGCTGAAGGTCAGATCGGACGCATGGCTGTGATCGGATCTGAGCGCGGCAAGGGCATTGGTGCGCGCTTGTTGACAGCCGTGATCGCCGAAGCGAAGCAACAAGGGTACCAGCAGGTCTTTTTGCACGCCCAGGTCAATGTCGAGGGGTTTTACCAGAAATTTGGATTCGTTAGTGAGGGCGATGTGTTTCTCGAAGCTGGCATCGAACATCGAACGATGCGTTTATCATTGGGCGACGCTGATCGTGATGAATGATCCTGGTGAGAAATGCGAGCTGGAGCAGAGCGACGCAGACAGCGCGCTGGAGACCCGCAGCGAGAACCGCGATGCAACACTCGCGCTGGTCGAGCGCGCACATCTTGGTGTCAGCCTGTTTACGCCAGATCTCGATCCACTGGTCCTCGACAATGCCGCGCTGGAACGGGCTATATCCAAGCTGGTAAGAGCACACAAAGGTGCGCTTATACGTATTTTGGTACAGGATTCCGCCAAGGCGGTAACGCAGGGCCACTGTCTGATCAGGCTCGCGCAGGCCCTGACCAGCTCGGTGCTGATCCACAATCCTGCCTTGGAACATCGAAACGAACATGCGAGCTTCATGGTCGTCGACGCTCTTGGCATACTCTACCGACCGCGTAGCGCCAGAAACGACTACAGCGCGGTTTTCAATGACCATGCCCCGCAACGTGCACGCAAGCTGAAAGATCACTTCAACGCGATGTGGGAGAGAAGTACGCCTGATTCACAGATCAGACGGCTGTACATCTTACAGCACGCCCAAGACCGCTACGGCCACAACAATACACAACAGCCCGGTAGGGTGCGCCGTGCGCACCGAATGCAACGATTGAAACCAGACCCACGGTGCGCGCGGCGCACCCTACCTTTTATGCAGGAACGATTTTCCGCCGCGAACCGGTACCACATTGCGCCTGAGCGCTCTGGTCACATCACTACACAACAGCCGCGCAGGGCTCCAGCAAAACCTCCTTCTGCCGAATCGCTTCCGGCGCACCCAGATGATACCCCTGAACATAATCGATACCAATCTCCCAGAGCGTAGTCAACGTCTCCTCGTCTTCGACCCACTCAGCAATCGTATCGAGTTGCATCACACTGCCGATCTGCTGTATTGACACCACCATGGCGCGATCGACCGGATCTCTGCTGATATCGCGAACGAATGAGCCATCGATCTTCAGGTAATTCACCGGCAGGTTCTTCAGATACGCAAACGAGCTGAGGCCGCTGCCGAAATCGTCCAGTGAGAAACGACAGCCATACTGTTTCAGCCGATTGATCAGCGCAGTGGCCTTGACCAGATTCGAGATCGCTATCGTTTCGGTGATCTCGAAACAGATATTCTTGAGCGAAATATGAAGCTCGTTCTTCAATGAGACGATATAATCGTACAGACTGTCATCGCTCAGAGAATCACCTGACAGGTTGATCGAAATAACCTTGTCGGCACCGCGAAATACAGCCGTACCGCTTTCTTCCGCCATCAGCTCGAAGACTTCCCGTATCACCCAGCGATCGATGCTCTTCATCAGATTGTAGCGTTCGGCAGCCGGGATGAATGCTCCCGGTGGCACGATATCGCCCTTTTCATCGATCATCCTGATCAAGACTTCATAATGTTCCTTGCCATCGGCACAAAAGCCAATGATCGGCTGGCGATACAATATGAAACGATCCTCTTCCATGGCGCGAGTAATACGTCCGGTCCAGTGCATTTCACCATGGCGCTCCGCCACCAGCTCATCCGAGGGCTGATAGACGTGCACTCGGTTTCGGCCAGAATCCTTCGCTGCGTAGCAGGCGAGGTCGGCTGCGCTCATGACCTTGGAAATGTCAGTGATGTTCTCATCGATGCCCACAACACCGATACTCACACCAATAACGAACACTTTCTCTTCCCATACAAATCGGAATTCCTTGATCTCCTGCCTGATCTTATCGGCCAGCAGCGTGGCCTGACCGGTGTCACAGTTCTCCAGCAATATTCCGAATTCATCACCACCAAGGCGCGCGACGATATCACCGCTGCGCAATACCTTGTGAAACAGATCCGGCAATTGGCGCAACAGCTGATCACCTGCAACGTGCCCACAAGTGTCATTGACCAGCTTGAATTGATCGAGGTCCAGGTAACACAAGGTGTGCACACGTCGCTCTTCCCTGACATTCATCAACGCCTGCTCAAGGAACTCTTCAAATTTCAGCCGATTGTACAGACCGGTCAACATGTCATGACTGGCCTGATAGGACAACTGCCGAGTCAGCTTACGCGTATGACTGACATCCTGGATCACCATGACTGCACCGATCACGTTGCCTTGGTTGTTTTTCATCGGGGTAACCGATGCCTCAACCGCGATCACTTGTTTGTTGCCGGCGATCAACGAGGAGTGCTCGGGCAGGTGTATCGTCTTGAGTTGATTGAAGCACTCGATCAACGGGTCCTTGATTTTTTGCCCGGTGGAATCGCTGACAATTCTGACCAGTTCGCCGAGCGCCATGCCCTGAGCATTCGCGCTGCAGGTTCTGAACAGACCCTCTGCAGCTGGATTGATATACTGGATGATACCGCGCAGATTGACCGTGATCACACTATCGGTGATCGAATGCAAGGTCACTTCAGCCTGCTCTTTTTGATGTGAAAGCTCGATCTCCGAGTTCTCCGCCCGCTTCAAAGCGACACGCAGCTGTGTCTGTGTCGACAGTATCGACTCGATCGCATTATTGATGAAGCCGGCAAGGTAGCCGAACTCATCATTGCGGTTGTCATTGAATCGCACCGACTCATCACCATTGGAAAACGCGCGTGCCGTATTAACCATTCTGAGAAAGGGTTCCGAGAGGACATGATGCAGTATTTGCTGCAGTATCAGACCAAACACGAATACCGACAGGCCGATCGTCAGCAGCATGTTCTTGCGAAGCTCGGTCACCTGTTTGCGCTGATTTGGGTAGTAGACCAAGGCGGTTATCGTTTTTAGCTGCCTGGACTGATTCGGGTAGTAATGAATCGAATACGGAAAAACATCATCGTCGGGGTTCCTTTCGCCAAAGGTGAATTCGCGCCCATTTTGCGCCAGCACCACCGAGGTAAACCCCATTTCATCGCGGAGTCGGTTCAGTCTCAGCTTGATCCTGGCTATCGAATCTGCCAGCGTGGCCGACTGTGCCTGCTTCTTGACAATGCCCTCCAGGGTATAGGCCACCATCTGCGAGTTTGTTTTGTTCGTGGTGTAAAGTTCATTTTCCGCATCGGCGAGGATGAAGACTGAAATTAACAGACCAACGAACACCAGTCCCCAGAATACGATACCTGTGATGCGCGCCGGCAATCTGGCCTGAAATGATTCAGTCGTGTTTTCCATAGCCCACCCCGTTTATTTGAATCCAATCCTGTGCAGGCCGTGCAGCACAGGGCATATTCCGGTTGCACCGGCGCCCATTATCGCGAAACCCATGAACCAGGGCATAAACCACAGCACTTCATAGCCATCCTGGTAAACCAATGCGTCCGATGCGACCAGTACGAATGCGACGAATAGACGCCAAGCGCTCGAGCCATCGACCCCGAAGCGAGGCGGCACGCGGGTCAGTGCCATGTCATGATCGAGGGATATATCTCTCACGCGCTGTATCATCGTCGTCATGCGAATGCCGCTGATGCCTTCCAGCACGAGCACCAGCGACAATCCATAAACCATTTGGGTATAGGCCATATAGAGCGCGACCAGAATCGAGGCGCCGAGGATGAACAGGTAGAGTCGCTCGCTCATATCCCAACCA
>Ga0272441_10010800_pt1 | contig 13717 bp, 5 predicted proteins | sample SSMProp6N_FD_193582 | JGI IMG/M metagenome (GOLD analysis project Ga0272441, IMG submission 193582) | Marine sediment archaeal communities from Little Sippewissett salt marsh, Falmouth, MA, United States - SSM-Prop-6N | ecosystem: Environmental > Aquatic > Marine > Wetlands > Sediment ... | reverse complement strand
TGAACCTCGGCGACCGGTGCACGGTCTTCATCGAATCGGTCATGGACAACCTGGCCGGCTTCGGCGAGTCGAAGCCCAACCTCGTGGCGGGGCTCGCCTACTCCATCGCGAACAACTACCTGAACCGCGTCGTCGAGGGGCGCGACGTCGAGGGGAACGTGTTCTTCCAGGGCGGCACGGCCTTCAACCGGGCGGTCGTGCTCGCCTTCCAGAAGGTCCTGAAAAAGCCGGTCTGGGTGACGCCCCACAACGAGGTCACGGGCGCCGTCGGCGCGGCCTGCCTCGCGAAGGACTACGTGGCCGATCAGCTCCTCCGCGACCCCGATTACCGAACGCCCTTCCGCGGCATCCTCGACACGGTCGAGAAGACCTACGAGTCCGAGGAGCGCGTCTGCCGCAAGTGTCCCAACCACTGCGAGCTCCAAGTCGTGCGCGTGACCGACACCGACACCATGCCCGACGGCACGCGCTCGGAGAAGACGCGCCTCATCTTCTACGGCGACCGGTGCGACGAGATGAACCTGAACCAGGGCAAGGGCCGGACGAAGGACTCGAACACCTACGTCGATCAGCGCAACCGCATCCTCTTCGACCAGCGCCTCGTCCCCGAGAAGCCCAACGGCAAGCGCGTGGGCATCCCGCGCGCGATGTCGATGTGGGGCGAGCACCTGCCGCTCTGGACGACGCTCTTCACGGAGCTCGGCTACGAGGTCGTGCTCTCGGGCGAAACCAACAAGGGCACCGTCCGCCGGGGCGCGGCGACGTCGCTGTGCGACTTCTGCGTACCCATACGCACCGCCCACGGCGCGGTGGCGGAACTCCTCGCGATGGACCCGAAGCCCGACTTCATCTTCATCCCGTTCCTCGTGACCTACGACAAGCGCAACGAGAAGACGAACTCCTACGCGTGCGTATGGACGCAGTGCCTGCCGATCTCGATCGGCGAGGCCTTCGACTTCGAGTCCGAGGGGGTGAAGCTCCTCTCGCCCATCTGCGAGTTCGAGCGCAAGGAACGCGAGCACTTCGAGCTCGAGGAGTACCTCTCCAGGGAGCTCGGCATCCGTAAGAGGCACGTCCGCGGGGCGCTCGCGCGCGGCTTCAAGGCGATGCGACGCACGCGCGGCAAGATGCTCGACTTGGGGCGATCCGCCCTGGAGGGCGTCGGACCCGACAACCCCGCCTTCCTGATCGTGGGCCGGGCGTACAACTCGCTCGACCCCGGACTGTCGCTCGACATCGCGACGAAGCTCCAGCGCCTCGGCCACCCGGCGATCCCCATGGAGTTCCTGCCGATCGAGGAGCTGCCGATCGTCGAGAACCAGTCGAACATGTACTGGAAGAACGGTGAGCGGATACTCTCGGTCTTCCAATACGCGGCGCGGCACGACTACCTTATTCCGATCTGGATAACGAACTTCGGCTGCGGCCCGGATTCCTTCATCCGCAAGCAGGCCCGTCACGTGATGGGCGACAAGCCCTTCCTCGAGCTCGAGCTCGACGAGCACACCGCCGACGCCGGCGTCATCACTCGGATCGAGGCTTTCTACGACTCCTACCGGAACACGCTGGAGTTCGTCAGACAACGTGAGGCCGAGGGCAAGAGGCGCTTCCGCCACGGCTATCAGGTCTCGGGCAAGATCCTGGCCGACGGAAAGGTCATGACCTTCTGTCACATGGACGACGCGGCCTTCGTCCTCGCGGCGCTCTTCCGCTCGCGCGGGTTCGAGGCGGTCGTCCTCCCGAAGACCAGCGAGGAGAGCCTCGCCCTGGGCAAGCGCTACTCGTCGGGCAAGGAGTGCGTCCCTTACCAGACGACCCTCGGCGACAAGCTCCTCTTCCTGATGTCGGAGGACAAACGGTACCAGGTCGTCCCCGACGAGATCCGCACCTTCCCGCGGGAGCGGCACATCCGCCCCGAGGACATCGTGTCCTTCAACCCGACCGCCGCGGGGCCATGCCGCTTCGGGCAGTACAACGAGGGCTACAAGCGCGTCTACGAGGAACTCGGGATCACGACGAACATGCTCTGCTCGGGCGCGGAGGCCAACTACTCCGATATTTTCAAGAGCTCGTGGGACGCCACGAAGTGCTCCGTTCTGGCCGGCGAGGGCATCTGCGCGACCGACGTCCTTCAGAAGGTCAAGCGGATGCTCCGACCGATCGCCGCGCGGCCCGACGAGGTCACGGCCCTCTACAATCGTACCATGGCCGAACTCATCGGCATCCTCGAACACCCCGGGGAGACGTACTTCGCGGCCAGGGGCAAGATCGCCAAGATCGGCGACCTCATGAAGCGCGCGGCCGTCGAGTTCGCGAAGATCGAGATCGACGACGTGAAGAATGCCGAGATCGCCAACATCGGGATGTTCGGCGAGATCTACGTCCGTAGCGAGGAATTCGTCAACGAGTTCATCGTCGACAAACTCGAGGCCTATGGCATCCGCACCTACCTCGCGCCGATGAACGAGTGGATACAGTATGTCAATTACGAATACCTCTGGGACCTGAACGCGAACTCGCGACGGTTCTTCGGCGACAGCCTCCTGAACCCCCTGACGTCGTTGCGGCGGCTCTTCTACAGGCGCCACCAGACCGACTCGCGCTTCAAGCGCTGGTGGATACCGTCGCGGCTCGAGAGGATGTCGAAGCACTTCAGAGACCTTCCGGGCTGGGTCGACGACCCGCACGTCGAGGACTCCATCGCCGCCGGGACGAAGCAGGTCCCGTTCCACATCAAGGGCGAGCTCATCCTGTCGTGGGGCCTCGCGCGCGAGATCCAGCACGACCCGCACATGCACGGGATCGTGAACATCGGGCCGTTCGGCTGCATGCCGAGCAAGATGGTCTCGGCGCTCCTGCACAACCCGGAGATCACCAAGCCCGTGTTCGACGCGAACTACGACGGCACGATAGCGAACGCCCGGGACCTCAAGATCGAGACGTTCGCGTCTCAGGTGAAGGCCTACGCCAGGGCAGTCAAGGCCACGGGCCACGGGCCCGAGTCCGAGCACGGCGCGGGCAGCGGGAAACCGAAGGCCCGCCTCAAGCTCGGCCATGCACGGGTGGCGTCGCCCAGATAGGGCGTACGGCGCGGCGCGTCCGGGCCCCCATGGGCGACGGAAGGCGAGAGCGCCCATGTCGGGGCCCGCGTCTGCGCGTTGACCGTCGAGTCCGGTCCGCCTCGTTGATCGGGTCGGGCCGCCTCCTTCACGCCGTTTCCCCGTCGTCTTGACGGGGGGCGACCCAGGTGCGAGCCTTCGCGCCGGGGGGCAAAGGGAGGTCCAGATGGCACGACCCACGGACGGCTCCATTCCGGTGCTCACGGCTCGCGGCAGGTCGCTCGCCGAGGCCTGGGAGAACTCGCTCCTCGCACTCGACGAAGGCGGCGCCGAGGTCCGCACCGAGTACGACGCGAAGGACGACAGGGGCGAGTTCGCCGACCCGCCCTCCCTCGACGCGACGATGGTGATGGTCGTCGAGGACCCGTCGTCGGAGCCCCTCATCCACCGCGCGTTTCCGGGGGGCCTCGAGGACCTCGAGGAGTACCGCCAGGAGGTCCTTGATGGAATTAAGGACCACTGGGTCCGCGACCCCGACGATCCCGAGGACCAGCGCTGGGAGTATACCTACCACGAACGGCTCGTCCGCTACCGCGTGCCGGGCATGCACGAGAAGGGCGAGGGTGTCGACCAGCTGGCGAAGGTCGTCGAGAAACTCTCGCAGTCCCCCTTCACCCGCCGCGCTCAGGCCGTGACCTGGCAGCCGTGGTGCGACCCCGACTGCTACGACCCGCCCTGCCTCCAGAGCTTCTGGTTCCGCATCCTGCCCGGCGCGGATGGCGTGTGGCGTCTCAACATGAACGTGCGCTTCCGCTCGCGGGACGCCTTCGACGCCGCGTTCATGAACTGCTTCGCGTTCGTGAACCTGATGGAGCGCACCGCGAGGGAGATCGGCGAGAAGGCCGGCCGCGAGGTGCGCCTCGGGCGCTACGTCGACATGTCGGATTCGTATCATATCTACGGCAGGCGGCGCGAGGCGTTCGAGTGCGGCTTCCTCAGGCAGGTCGGGTCGCGCTCGTTCGAGGACCGCACGTGGTCGCGCGAGGACGCCGAGGAGTTCTTCGCGATGGCCCGCCCGCAGATCGCCGAGAAGGTAAAGTCCAAGGACGCCGAGGACCGCCAGCGGGGGCTTTGACCCGCGTGCAGCGGACAGCGGCGATGACCTGATCGGGGGCGCTAGGAGCGGAGTCGCCGGTGGCGGATGACCCGCAGACGGATATTCGCCAGGCCATCTTGCTTCGGCGCGTCGGCCTCTGCATCGCGATCTTCCTATTCGGCTTGGTCGTCGGTCGCTTGTGGGGATGGCGACCCTGGGGCGGGGAACGCGTCACCACGGCACTGGTCTCCCCCGATGGCGGGCGCGTGGCCGTGCTGGTCGAGCTTCCGCGAATGCTGGACCGCAACTTCGTTGTCCGCCTCTTTACCATCGGTGAAGGGCCGGGGCGGGCCCGCGACGTCTTCGAGTCCCCCGACGAGGGCAGGCCCGTCGGGACGGAGCGTTTCTTGTGGTCGCGCGACGGAAGGTGGCTTCTGCTTCTTGGTCGCAACTTCTCCGTGAGGCAGGACACGCCCGTTGTCGGCGGAGAGACGCTCTACCTGCTCTGCGACACGTCGCTTGGCAACATCAGGTGCAACGCCTCGCAGACGAAGATCGAGGGCTTCGGCTTGGCCGACCTGGAGGGACTGGACTTCAGCCTCGACTTCGCCAAGGCGCTTGCCGAGGTAGACGTGGGCGCGGGGGTCATGGATCAGTGATGATGAGTGATACGGCCTTCGATGCCGCGTGGGCGGAGGCGAGCGGGCAGGTGGGCTGGTTCTCGCGCGGCGAGGCGCGGGAAATACACACCCTCGCGTGCTCGGTCCCCGAGGGGCAGGTCATAATCGAGATCGGCTCCTACGCCGGCCGGGCGACGGTGGTCCTCGCGGACTCGGGCCGGAGGGTGATCGCCGTCGACCCGCTCGTCTTCGGCACGAAGCCGACGGGCACCTGGGAGGTCGGCCCCGAGCACGAGGCGGCCTTCAAGGGCGTCCTCGCGCGGCATCCCAACGTGAAGTGGGAGCGCGTGCCGTCCCTCGAGGCGCCTCTGCCCGAAGAGCCCGTCGGGCTCCTCTTCATAGACGGCGACCACGACGCGCCGGCTCCGCTCAACGATTACCGGCACTTCGAGCCCGTCCTCGCCCCCGGCGCGTGGGTGTGCTTTCACGACTACAAGGTCTGCGCCGGCGTGACCGAGGCCGCCGACTCGCTCGTTAGCGAAAACCAACTCGAGCGCGTGCGCCTCCGCGAGCGGCTGCTTGTTGCCAGAAGGGCCGTCCAGCTTAGGCGTCACCCCGGCACGCACCGCACGCAAGAAGATTGACCGCCGCTCGCTAGGGGCGTATGCTTCCTAAGGCTCAGGTCAAGCGGCGGGATCGGGGTGCTGCTCTCGCGTGATGCGTTGCCGGCACGCGAGTGACTATGCTCTATTCTCGGCTCACCAAGAGACTGGTTGTGTTGCTTGGCCTGTTCTGCGGGTGTTGGATGCCGTGTGATCTGCCCGATGGCAGTTGGCACAGTAGTCGTGGCACTGGATATCACTTCACTGGCTCGCCGATAGCCTCGTGGAAGCTGAGCATTGACGGTGCCGCGGTGCGGTCTGGGACCGTTCGCCGGCCTTCACCACATCTCCGCGTGAAGCAAGTCATTGACGACCACATTGGCCGCCTGAAAATAGGTATCGGGCGGGAGCGCATTGACCTGGAGTTTGAGTTTCTTCCTGTTGACCCGACGAAGGAGGACGTATGGGTAAGCGAACACTGGCGTGGTACAGATGAAGTCAAGACCTTGCGATTCATTCAACAAGGACTAGATGAAGCGCTTGAACCAGCGGAGGTTCTCCGCACGGTGGAAGTGGTCTTTGCTCTCGGTCGGTAGCTGTTGCCTCAAAGAGTGATTCCAGCCCCAGCTTTCGGCGTAGGGCGGCTCGTCACCGTGACGGCCGCCACGGAAGACAGAGGATGTGCGCGCGGCGGCGGGGCGCGGCCGGGTCACTGGATCCTGAACCGCGCGCGCCCCAGGCCCGCCAGGGGCTTGCCCCCGAGATCGGGGCGCACGACCTCGACGGTGAGGTCGTAGCTCGTGAAACCGGGGTCGCCATCGACCGAGGTGTGCTGAAGGAACCCGGCGAGGGGCAGCGTGAACGTGTAGCTCCCGCCCGTGTAGGTCGCCGCGCGGAGTTCGCCGTCCACGCGGAACTCGAACGCGCCCCCGGGCAGCCCCGACACGGCGGCGCCCAACTCGTCCGTGACGGCCACGCTGACGGTCGCCGTCGCGCCTTCGGTGTAATCCTTCACCGCGGCGCCGTCGAGCAAGACATCGACGTCGCTGCGCGGCTCCGAATCCCCCCTCAGCCGCCAGTCGCGGTCGAAGTCCCCCGCCACCACGTACTGGTCCGGGGCGTGGGGCGTGTTGTCCGAGTCGTAGACGGAGTCGTCCCTCATGGCCGCGTCGGTGTCGATCACCATGTAGTCCGGCCACTTCCAGGGCCACGACTCCTGCGTCCAGAAGGTGTTGTCCGTGGCCCCCACGAGGTTGTGGCCGATGACGATGAGCCTCCCCGGCGCGAGCGGGTTGGGGTAGACCATCAAGACCCCGTGCCGCTGACCGCCGAAGATCTGCCCGTCCCAGGTGACGCCGTCCTCGAGGACCTCGATCTCGGCCGGCAGGTTCCACGGGAGCGTGGCGTCCTCGAAGGCCTGCGCCACGCGGAGGCTCGACTCCTTGCTGCCGAAGATGACGAGATTCGCCGCGGCGATGTCCGCGCGCGTGAGGTCCGCCTCGTCGACGGAGGAGATGGTCGCCCCGAAGCCGTAGCGCCCCAGGCCGTCGCCGTTGGGCGGGCGTAGCGAATCGTCCCACGCGTTCGCCCAGAAGGCGCAGAGCTTGTCGGCCTCCTCCTTGTTGGCGATCGTTTCCGCGGCCGCCGCCCCCTTCGAGGAGCCGTAGGCGACGACGAAGCGTTCGGCCATGGCGCGGAGGATCGGCCCCTCGGCCGAGGGGCCCTTCGGCGGGACGCCGGTCGCCGACGGCGTCCACTCCGCCCCCGAGACGACGCCGCCGTGGCCGTCGAGCTCGAGCTCAAGCGTCAGCGGGAACGACACCGCCCCGGCAGCGGCGTCGACGCAGGTCTTCGAGTCCACGATCACCGTGTACCGCGTCGCCCCGCCCGAGGGGGGCGCGGTGATGGAGAAGCGCTCGACGTTCCGCGTGGAGACCGTGTAGGTGCAATCGGTCCCCGGCCCCGCCGAGAAGTTCCGATCCGCCTCGATCTGGGCGAAGCCGTCCCACCCGAAGCGGTCGATGCGCAGCCAGAAGCCATCGGCGGTGCGGAGCCTGTTCGAGCGGACGCGGACCGATGCCGGGTCGCCGTCGAGCGGCGCGCAACCTGCGAGGTGGTTGTACCTGTTCGTGGTATAGCCGGCATGACCGCCGCCGTGGTTCATGGCGCTGTGCGAGGTCGGCGTGGGCAGGCGCAGGAGACGGTCGTGGAGCTTCGCCCCGTTCTCGGCCCAGACCGCGCCGTCAACGTCACCATAGTCCATGTAGAGCCTGTCGGGCAGGATGTTCTCCGCGTGCGTGAGGGGGCTCGCTTGCTCGAGGTGCGGGATGGTAGCTTCGTGCGCCTCGTAGGGGACGTCGAACGGGCCGTAGTAGTGCCGGTGCCACTGGCGGAAGTCCGTCCAGCCGGCCGAGCCCGCCGCGCCCGCGAAGACGTCGGGGTAGCGCGCGATGTGGCGGAACGCGCCCGTCCCCCCCATCGAGTGCCCCTCGACGAAGACGCGCGTCGGGTCGACATTGAATGCGCCGCTGACGTCCTCGAGCACCTCGAAGAGATCCGTCTCAGCGACGCCGTCGTAGAAGTGATTCCCCCGGCCGTCGAGATTGACGAGTATCCAGTCGTCGTATGCGGTCGAGGTCGCGCTGAAGCCCGTCGTGGCGGTGCCGGGATATCCGTGCATGTGGAATGCCACCGGCCATGGTCCCCCCGAGGTCGTGTAGTTGTTCGGGAGCCGCAGCCCGTAGGGCTGCATCGAAAGGTCCACGCGTGAGAGGTAATACTGGAGCGTCGCGCCGCCTGCCGTCGTGGGCCTCACCGCGAAGGCGACCGGTACGACCAGCGGATCCACTTCGCCCCCGGAGGTCGTGAAGGTGACGCTCGTCTCGTGTAGCCCGAGCGCGCGGCCCGTCCCGGCGCTCAGCGTCACCTTCAAGGTATCGCCCGGGTTGACGGGAGTGTCGGCGGCGAGGTCGGTGGTCAGCCAGCCGTCGGCCGACGCGGCGCTCACGAGCGCCGCCGCGTCGCCCGTGTACGTGAGCGCGACCTCCTTCGTCACGGGCGAGGCGTACCCGGAGAGCGCCCGGAGGCACGCGGGGTTGGGGTCGGCAACGAGGAGGCCCGCCGCCTCGTCCACGCCGACGTACAGCGACACGGTCAACACGCCGCCCCCGACCGCGCCACGCACGTCCTCTATGAAAACGTGTCCGACCCGCAGCCCCTCCGCGAGGCCGGTGGGGTCGGCGGTCACGACGAACTCGACCGCGCCGCCGAAGCCGACGAACCCCGACGCCGGGTCGACGGAGAGCCAGGCCTGGTCCGTCGTCGCCGAGAACACGACCGTCTCCGCCCCCCCGAAGACGAGCGTCGCGGCCGCGGAGACCGCGTCCGTCGCTCCCGCGTCGACGTTGAAGAGAATCGACGCCGGGTCGGGGCTGAGCGACGGCCGGTCGCCGCCGGACGTGTCGACGCAGCCCGCCGGGACGAGTGCCGCGAGGCACGCCGCCACCGAGACGCCCGCGAGGACGGTCCCGGCGACGGATTCTCTTGCCGCGTCGCGCATCGCCTCTCCAGCCATGTCCTTAAGTCGCACGCCCAAGCCTACCCCGGACCGCAAAGGCCACAAGCGAAGGCTCATGGGCCTCTCGAACGGACGAAGCGCCTTAGCGCTCCGACGCCCGTCGCGGCGTCGCGGAGACGGAGCGTCCACAGCCCCGCGCGGTCCGATGCCGCGAAGGGAACGACGAATTCCGCCCGACCCCCGGCCACGTCGACGATCCGTGCAAGTTCGGGGCGTGGCCGGCCGTCCGGGCCTTCAATACATACGTTAAGGACGTGCGGCGCCCAGGCCCCCTCGCCCTCCCGGCGCAGCGTCACCTCGAAGCGCTCCGGCCCCGGGCGTTTCGCGTCGGGCGGACGGCCCCCGGGCTCGGCGAGGATCGAACGCAGGCGGTAGGGGAGGAGCGTGAAGACGCGCAACTCCCCCGGCGCCAAGCTCGCCTTCACGTCCCGCGTCCAGCCGACGAAGACCCCCTCGAGGGGATCATGGACGGCCGGAAGGGCGTCCGTCTGGACGGTGAGACGCGTCTTGACCGCTCCCGCGCCGCGGCGTCCGGGGGCGTCCCGGCGTACGATGACGAACCGCGCGGACCCCGCGTCGCGCACGCACACCCAGGGCGGAGGCGCCGCGTCGTCCGCGTACCGCAACTCGACCGCCGGGCTGACCCCCGCCCGAGCGAGGACCCCTCTGAGAAGCGACCGCAGGGCGCGGCCGCCGCCGGGGGCGAGGCGAAGGCCCGGGTAAGGCGTGATGGCGAGGTTCAGCATCACGCCCCAGCCGCCGCCGCAGGGGTTCACCGCGAGGCAGGGCACGTCGCCGAACATGCCCTCCGCGCGCGCGCCGGCGAGCCCAAGCCCCGACTGCGCGGGCCCGACGCCCAGCTGTCCCGGGTGAGGGAAGAAGCTCGGCCCCTCGGACTGTCCTGCGTAGCGGAGCGCCCCCTGGGCGACCGCCGCCCGCTTGGGCCCGATCTCGGAGAACTTGACCGTTCCGTGCTCGACCCCCAGGAGATCGCGGAGCGCCCCCTCCCCCGCCCGGGCCATGGCCCCGTCGAAGAGCCCCGGCCCGGCGTCGGCGATGACGACGCCGCCCGAGCGCGCGAAACGCTCGATGGCCCCCGCGACATCGGACGAGACGGACATCTGCCTCACGAGCACCGCCGCCTTGATCCCCTTCGCGGCGAGGTCGCCGCGCGCGATGTCGCGCTCGCTCACACAGGCGAACGTGACGCCGAGGTCTCCGAGGAGCGAGCACCACGCCTCCCAGGCCAGCGCCCATGCCCCCTCGCGTCCGCCATCCGTGGCCCCCGGAGGGACGAGCGTCTTCGTTGGTGCCAGGGGGCTCGGGTCCCACGGGAGGCCGAGCCCAAGCGAATCCTGGATGAAGGACGCGCGGACAGAGGGCTGTGAATACACGAGCGCGACGGCCGGCGTCGCGGCGTCGGCGGATTCCGACCCGCGCGGCTTCGGCGCGGGGGGGGCGGACATGCCCATGATCCGGCCCAGGCCGCGCGGGAGCTCGCCCAGGGCGCGCGCGGCGGCTTCCTCTCCCGGTCGAAGGAAGAAGATTCGCTCGCCCGCGAATAGACCCGAGACGGCCCGAGCGGCGCGTGTCTTCGTTTGAGCGGTATCCCGGCCGGCTGCGTTCCCGCCGAACGCGAGAGCGCCCCACGGGGGCCCGAAGGCCTCCACGAGTCTGCGTGACCCCGCCTTCCACTCAGAACCGCGCCAGTCGAGGACGCGCCCCAGGAGATCGAAGTCCGCGCCTCCGTAGGCGGCGGGACGTCCCAGACCGAACATGCCGACCCTGGCGGCGGGCGCCGCGGCGCGGACCTCCCCGACGACTTCGTCGAGGAAGGCGGCGAACGTCGCGTCGCGGAACTCCAGGTGGTCAGCCCATGCGGTGTAGCGGGTCGCGTGCGGGAAGCCGAGCTCGGCGAGCGAACACGGCCCTGCGTCCTCGAAGCTCGCCACGGGCACGCCCCACGCGCGCCCGAGCGCCTCCCGACCGCCATACTTCCTTCGCAGGAACTCCCGGAAGGCCGCCTCGCAGTGCTCCGACGTGCAGAAGTCGTAGGGGGCGCCTCGGTACGTCGCCGAGAGCCCGGTCCCCAGCGACACCACCGCCGAGCCCTTGGCGGCGGGCGATGCAAGGGCCCTCTTCACGTGCTCCCGCACCTCGGCGCGAAAGGCCGGGTCGTTGAGGCACGGCACACGCACGCGCACCTCCCGCGAGGGCGTTCCCTCCCTTGCCGCGCGCGCCCCCCATTGTTCGGGAGCGGGGCCGCCCCCCAGCGCCTCGATGGCGAGGTCGATCACGAGGTCGCGGCCCTGCGTGTCGGGCGGCTTCTCTTGGGCGGCTGCGTTCCACAGGACCGCCTCGGCAGGGAAGTCGGCCCGGGCCTCCCCCTCATCCCCGGGCACGAGCACGCGCACGAGCCCCCTAGAGGATGCCGGAAGGGCGATCTCGAAGGGCAGCCTGCAGACCTCCTTGTCCCCACGCCCCTCGCCCCGCACGAGGACGACCTCGTTCGCCCTCTCGCGCGGGTAGGAAAGATCGAACGCGAACCCGCCCTGCCCCGCGACAACGCGGCTGTCGAGCATCCCGTGCGCGTCGCGCCACTCGACGCGGTGGTCGCCTTCGCCAAGCGACGTCGCGCGCCCGCGCAGACGCCCGCCGACCTCGAACGCCGCGACGCCGCCAAGAATCTCGAGCCGGGGAGCCGGCGGTGGATCGCCGCCGGCTGCGTCGGGACTCTCGGCGGCGACACCCTTCGGCAAAGGGAGAACGAGAAGCGCAACAAGGGCTGCGGTCGCGCCCGCCAAGGGCCCGGGGATGCGCGGGGCCGCTCGCGCGGAGCGTGGCCTTGATCGGTGAGATGCCGCGCTCATTGTGTCTGCCCGTCGCGGGCAGCGCCCCGACAGATGCCGGGCTGGGGCGCGCGTCTCGCCTCAAAGCGGACCGCGAAGTCCCCGTCCCGGTCGGGGAGAGCGATCTCGAGGCGCCCCTCGCTCGCCGTGGCGGTCTCCTCGCGAGACGGCCCGAAGCCATCCGGGTCCCAGACCTCCAATAAATACTCGCCGTCGACGAGGCCCTCAAGCGTTATCTCCCCGCCTCCCGGCATGACGACGGGAGTGCGCGTGACGTCTTCGAGCACGACGGGGTCGTAGAAGTAGAGCAGCCCCTCCGACCGGGTGATTACGCCGTGGACGACTGCGCGCGTGGGCCCGTCCTCCGCGCGGTGGCGCTCGTGGACAAGCCGCCAGTTCTTGCCGCGCCGGTCCATACGCCGGGCGAGTCGGGCGACGGGCTCCCAGAGCGCGTGGAGTTCGTTCGCCTCGATCTGAATGTCCCACCACCAGGGCATCGCCGTCCCGGACGCCGGCGAGGCCAGCGACAGCCAGAGGCCGGTCCTGAGGCGCACGCCCTCGCGGTCGGACTGGTCGACGGCCGCCTCCCAGTGCGCGCCGAACTCGCCGATGAACGCGGGCCGGGCGTGCCGCGCGTGCGCGGCGACCTGGTCAAGGACGCCCTGGTCGATGTCCTCCCGGTAGAAGTGCGCCTGGAGGAAGTCTATCTCCGGGACGTAATCCAGCGCCGCGAGACGACCGGCGGTGCAGACGCTCGTCGTGATCGGCCTGCCGACGGGGTCGCACGCGCGAAGGTACGAGCCCATGTCGCGGTGCCAGCGGATCACATCCTCCTCAGAGTGCGCTGGGACCAGGTCCGCCTCGTTCATGAGTTCCCAGGCGAAGAGCCCCGGGTGCGTGGCGTATCTACCCGCGACATATCGGAGGAGAGCGCGGAAACGAGACCGCGCCTCCGGCGACGAGAAGAAGTCCGCCGGGACGGCGCACGGCCCGCCGTTCCGCGCGGCGTAGGGACTCGTGCTCCACTCGTCGGCCCCGTTGCCGAACTCGCCGTGGTACGCCAGGACGAGCTGCACGCGAAGCCCGTTCTCCTTGGCGAGGTCGAGCACGCGTTCCAGGGCGTCGGCAGCATTGAGGTCGATGCTGCCCGCCTCGCGGCGCGAGGCGACCGGCAGGCACCACGGGGCAAGCCACACGCGCACCAGGTTCCCACCGGCGCGCGCGAACCTCTCGAAATGAGGGCGGAAGTCCGCCGCCCACGCCACGTTCATGCCGATCGGATAGAACGGCCCGCCCGAGGCGAACTCGAAGTGGCGGGGGTCCCCTCGGCCCACGCGCACCGGCCCCGGCGACGCCTCGCCGTAGACGAAGAAGGACTCGGGCGCCAGGGTCCTTCTGCCCGCGCTGTTCTGTACGGAGAGCTCGAACGTGTGCCGCCCGGGCTCGAGGGGCATGTACCGCACCCGCCAGACGCCCTCCGCGTCCGGGTAGCCCGGCACCCGCACTTCTCTTCCCGAGGGCGCGCGGACGTCGGCGAAGACGGCGATCTGCCGGTGGTCGAACGGGTTCCCGTGGCTCGCCTCGAACGTCGCCTCGATCTCGAAACGGCCCCACACCTTCGCGAAGGCGCCGGGCCTCTTGAGCTTGACGTCGGAGGGCGGGAGGCTCCTGACGAGCCCCGCCGGCGGCCGGTCGAGCGTGATTCTGTCGAGGTAGACCTCGCCCTCGCCGTCTCCCTCCGTGTAGATGACGAAAAGCATCCGCTCCGTCCGGTCGACGTTCGCGAGGGGCGCGGTCGTGCGCCAGCCGCTCCGTGCGGTCTTGAACCGCGGCTCGTCGAGGCGGAAGGTGACGGTCCGCCACGCCGGGCCGTCTTCGGGCGCCGCCTCGCCGGCCGGGGCGATCTCGACCGGA
>Ga0272441_10010799_pt1 | contig 13719 bp, 14 predicted proteins | sample SSMProp6N_FD_193582 | JGI IMG/M metagenome (GOLD analysis project Ga0272441, IMG submission 193582) | Marine sediment archaeal communities from Little Sippewissett salt marsh, Falmouth, MA, United States - SSM-Prop-6N | ecosystem: Environmental > Aquatic > Marine > Wetlands > Sediment ... | reverse complement strand
CAGGCCGACCATCTTCTCTCTTTCCAATATAGGTGAAAGCTATTCGAGAACCATCTCCAGAGATTGAAGCACATTGCCTGAACAAATCTTGAACCGCAGACGAGGGCAGATACATTAACAAGCCTTCGGCTATGATTACAGCTTGTGCCTCCGGATCCCATGAATCGTGGGATTTTAGAACATCCACCAGTTTCCTCTTACTAAGATCTTCTGGTATGAGGTGAAGATTATCATACCGTCCCATTTCTTCTATTCCCTTTGCCTTAAGGCGGGCTGTGGCCGGGTGATCAATCTCAAAGAAATTTACATCAGGAAAACTTGGCGCCAGTCTCCACCCCATCGTGTCATATCCGGCTCCCAGGACAAGAACCTGGGTAGCTCCTGCATCTATTCCGTCCCTAACCTGTTGCTCACAAAACGCCTTCCTATAGGCAAATGCCTCAAATTGACCCGGCAGCATCCAATCAAAGGACTCGTAAATGGATACCATTTTCGGCCAATGATGCCATCGAACTACTCTTTCACTCGCTGCCCCGGAGGCAATCAGTAATCTCTCCGTGGCATCGACTATTCCAGTCGGAAGGACTTCATCCATTTCCGGTTTCGCACCTAAAGTTAGAATATTCAGGGCGACCTTATAAGCGGTTCGACTTGGTTTCTCTTTTCGCATATAATGTCTTCTTTCAATTTTTTTTAGTATAAAGGCTCTCTTTCGTATAGTCAAAAAGATCGTCGAGCCAATAAAAGATCACTCGATTAACACTCGTTTTTTTGAAGAGATAGCTACTGAACCTACCCCGAGCCTATGACTTTCACAACTTTTTAGTGGCGTCTTATTTATTGAACAAATTTTTCATTTGGATTTTTGTCCGAATTTCTCGCAGTGTCGGTCACAGACGGGAATTATTTTGCTTTCTTCAAAGGATATATTACACGGCAAATGGAACCTTGGTTTTACGTTCATAATTCCGGCAACTTCCATGCCTTTAATTACTTTGCAGTCAGTACCTTTTACCGAATCGCGTACAGTTTTAATTGCAGAATCACATCCTAAAACTATCACAGCTTCATATTTTTTTGCGCACTTTTGAAGTTTGTAGCGTTGTCGTGATGTCCATAAACAAAGAAAAAACTGCTGGATGACACCTCCCCTAAGCCATTTCGTTTTCATACCCTTTTGGCTCAATTGAAACTGCAATCTTCTAATGTGTCTTTCAAGAGGGGGCGATTTTAAGAAACTTCTAAAGAACTGAATGAAGGGTTTGTTTTCTTTCACCGCCAGACTCGCTCCAGCACACATATTGCAGGCAACGAACAATGCAGAATTTAATCCTTCAACTTCAGAAGTTATATCCAAATCATTAAAATGTATTGGCATTTGTTCCTCCTATTTTTCAGTTTCATATTCCCACACACCCACAAGCAGGCTGTGATTGTGAATCGAATGGCGTGCTGCCTTTTAAAACAGCCAAAACTTTTTCAGCCACCTGTCGAGCTAAATCTTTCCTTTCAGCTTCCTGGACCTCGTCAACAAGCATTGTGTTTGAGTATTTATTGTTTTTATTGTACATAGGGAGGGCATCGAACTGGAGCACGTTTTCCCTGCCGACGATGTTTTTCATAATTCGGCCGTGACAATGCATAAAACAACCATCAATAACAACGACTTTTTCAGCCTTCTTAGCCCACTGTGCCATTGCCGAACGTGGCGCTGTAAACATTTCTCCGTGGCACCCGCGACTGTATGGCTCCTGGTTTGCCACCATATGGGACGCAAGTCTGGCAATTTCCCCGCGAAAACATCCTCCCTCGCATGAAATGACAGCTATTTTCCCCTCGTCAATCATCTTGTTTCCGACAACTTCACCCAGAGGACATACAGCCTTGATGCCTTCCACCTCAATGGTAAAATTTTGTTTTTGTTCGCTCATAATAATATTCTCCTTTCCATTACTGCAACGGTCTGCTGCAGTCAATGTGATTGGTATTTTGAAAATGGTGCTCCGCCAGCGATGCTTTACTACCCATTTTCCCAACAACAGTCTCAAAACAAGTCATAGCAAACCTTCGTTTTTCAAACCGGCAAGAACGCTATCGGCAACCCGCCTGGCGGTCGCGGTTCGCTCCTCTTGCGGGACGTCATCAATATTAAAAACATCCGTATACTTTTTATAAACACTGAGGGCATCAAACTGACACAGTTTTTCTTTGCCGATAAGTTGCTCAATAATCCTGCCATGGCAGCGCAAAAAACAGCCGTCTATCAACACAACTTTCTTTGTGTTTGTGACCCATCTTGCCATGGCGGAATCAGGGACAGAAAGCAACTCTCCATGACAGGCGCGAGCAAAGGGCTCTTCTTTCGCAACCATGTTAGCGGCAAGACGGGCGATTTCTCCACGGATGCAGGCTCCTTCACACGACAGAACCGGTATCTTGTCCTCGGCGATATTGTTCTCGCCGACGGTTTCCCCGATGGGACATCTGTTCTTTGTATCTTCTACTTTAATAGTAAATATATTATTTTTTGTGCTCACAATATTTTTCTTTCATAACTTATTAGATAGAAACGCCTATTTATTACCTGTAACCTTAAGAGCAGCCTTCACTTCTACTGTTTTAGACGATTAGGTAGCGAGAAAGGATACACCTATTCCAGCTTTTTTATTTTTATCAGCTAAAATTTTTGATAGATGCCTTCTACACAAATTCGAAGGCGAGAGTCGTTTTTACTTCCGGTCTTAAGGAGTTGTGAATGGGGCAGTTTTGTGCACCTTTTCGCAGGGCATTTAATTGAACTTCGGTAAGCGGGGCCGGGAGAACTACTGTTGAATTAACTTCTGCCAGTATTGGTTTATCCTTAGCCCAAACAGGTGAGACATTAATTTTAGCTCCGGCAATATCAAAACCGTTCTTTTTTGCGCTTATATCCATCGATATAATCACGCAGCTTCCATAACCTGCAGCGAACAGGTCTTTCGGAGAAAGAGCCTTGGTTTCACCTTCCTGACATGGAGCGCCTATTACCAGAGATCTTCGGTCCGGCAACTTAAGTTCGGGTCAGAAACTTTTGTCATATGTAATAGTAACCTTGTTCGACATTTTATTATCCTTTCGCAGCATTTCGGGGCAAATGAGGTTTCAGAGTTACTACTGTACGCAGCATATCCGGTTCATTTTACTCATCATTACCAAACCAAATATGCTCACAAGTATTACAAATCCTGCAACTATCATCCATAGTATTCTGGTAATTTCGGGATTCAGGAAGTAAGCCAGCAATAGAAAGGCTATTCCAAGGACCAAAGGTAAGACGGGAAACCATCTGCATACTTTCATGCACTTACTCATCATTGAGCGACAATCATTATCCCTGCCCATGCTTTTGCAGCAATCAGGCATTATTTGGCGGCTGCCTTGCGCCCCACAGCAGGACATATTTTGCCACCCCGTAAACTTTCTTTCATCATTTCTTTTTTCATTTTTTTCCATAGTATCAGCTCCTTTCTACTTTTTTAGACGGAGGTGGGCACGGAAAGGATACGCCTAATTTTGCTGATTTTCAGATTTTTTTTGCTTTCGGTCACAGGCTACGCGGCCGCTCTTATCATGATAAAAATCACAACCTTCCTCAAATATTTCCTTAAGCCTGGCCCTGGCGCGGTGCAGCCTGATTTTAGCGGTATCGAGACTAACCCCCAGTATGTCGGCGATTTCCTGGTTTTTTAAATCCTTAATCTCACTGAGTATGATGACAGTTCGGTAATCTATGGGGAGTCTATCGACAAATTCTCGGATACACTCATTCATCTCATTTCTTATAGCCTCCCGCTCGGCGGAAAGACTCATTTGCTCTGCGTGGATACTGCCGCCTTCCATTTCTAGTTCGTTGCTTGACTCATTAATAGTAACTTTCTGAGTCTTCTTTTGAAAAGACCGGCTGCGCATCCTATCCAAGGCGGTATTGGTTGAGATCCGATATATCCAAGTTGAGAGTGTGGATTCACCCTTGAATTTTTTCAGAGCCTTATCAATTTTCATGAAGACTTCCTGAGTCAGGTCTTCACTTTCTTGCCTGCCGACCATACGCTCAAGATAACCGGCAATTTTCTGGTGAAATTTGTCATAGATGTCGTCAAATTTTAACCGGTTATCTTTCATTTCACATCATCAGTTATCATTTCTGATTTTCACTGGTTGTTGTCGTACATTATACAACAAAAAGAAGTTTTCGACAAGCGGAACGAATTCTGCAATGTAAACCTGATGATAAGAGTCTCGTTTTGACTGTTGGCCCAATTTCACTGAAACAAGCGACATTCACTCCCTTTTCGATAGGACGTTCACAACGATCATCGTTTTTGTGATTTTATGAGTTTTTGGTGGTTTTGGTTGCAGGTATTTGGCTGCCTAAAGGGAAGCTGGACTTTTCAAGATAGAGTTGATATTCTATTGTAAAAGAGGTTCGAAGGGGGAAGAGGTATAAAACGGAGTTTAATATGAATACAGTCAAGTGGGGCCTTATCGGATGCGGGGACATAGCCAATAAACGCGTTGGGCCGGCATTGAGAGACCTTAAAAACTGTGAGCTGGTGGCGGTCAGCCGTAAGAGGTTCGACCTGGCCAAGCCGTTTGCCGACAAGTTCGGCGCGAAAAAAACCTACAAAACATGGCAGGAGCTTTTAGGCGACGATGAAATTGAGGCTGTATATATCGCAACGCCGGTAAATCTTCACTGTGAGCAGACAATAGCGGCAGCAGAGGCAGGCAAGCATGTCCTTTGTGAAAAGCCGATGGGGCTCAATCCCGATGAGTGTGATAGAATGATAAATGCGTGCAGGGTAAATAATGTAAAGCTCGGTATCGCGTATTATCGGCATTTGTATCCAATAATCGAACGGATAAAACAAATTGTGAGTTCCGGTGAAATCGGCCGGCCTGTAATGGCGCAGATAAATGCATTCGAGTATTTTGACCCGCCGGCTGACACGCCGAGAAACTGGTTTCTGAAGAAGGCCGAAGCCGGCGGGGGGCCGATGTTCGACTTCGGCTGTCATCGTATAGAAGTGCTGCTGAATATTTTCGGAAAGATAAAATCGGCGCACGGTTTTGCAGGGAACATCATTTTTGAGCGGGAGGTTGAGGATACCTCTACAGCACACATTGTATTCGAATCCGGGGCGTGGGCGGTTTTAAGTGTCAGCCATGCCGCTTTTGAACCTCAGGACACACTGGATATTTTCGGAACCGAAGGCTCATTGCATGTTCCTAAACTCAACGGTGGGAATTTAGAGATATTAACAGCAAAGAAACGAAGTACAGAACAGCACCTGCCGGCCGAGAACATTCATGAGCCGTTAATCGATGATTTCACGAGGGCTGTTCTTGAGAATAAAGAGCCGGTGGTAGGCGGAAAAAAAAGCAAAGAAGTTGCACTTATCGAAGAGCAAATATATGCCAGTTGAGCCGGGTGGGTATTGCTATCAGGCATTGATGTATCCGACGGGACAGCTTATAAGAATAAACGAGAAACCAAGTTTAAAGAGGCTTTTTTTTTGATGGGACGACAGAGAGAAATCAGCCGGCGTGAGTTTCTTGGAGGAGCAACTGCAGTGATTTTAGGGGCGGCGGGTTTTCCTTATTTTATACCTGCTTCTGCACTGGGGAGGAACGGTTCGGTTTCGCCGAGCAATCGGATTACAATAGGGTTCATTGGCGTGGGGGGGCATGGGAGGGCAGTTAATTTAACGAACTTTCTGGTCAACAGAGATGCCCAGGTGGTTGCGGTTTGCGATGTTGACGCCAGCAATTGCAATAAAGCCCGCGATATGGTGAACGAGAAATACGTCAATAATGATTGTGTAACTTACAACGACTTTAGAAACATTATCGAACGGGATGATATTGACGCAGTGATGATTTCCACGCCGGACCACTGGCATGTGCCAATATCAATCGCTGCGGCCAAGTTTGGCAAAGATGTATCGTGTGAAAAACCGACACTAACGGTAGAAGAAGGCCGGGTCCTAAGCGAAACGATGAAACGTTACAATCGAGTTTTTCAATGGTCCACGGAAGACAGGTCTGTCGATGTATATCACAGGATGTGTGAGCTGGTTCGCAACGGCAGAATCGGTAAAGTTCACACTATTCGTGTAGAGCTACCGAGCGGCCCGGATACACCGGGAGACCCAACACCTATGCCGGTGCCGAAGGGTTTTGATTATGAAATGTGGCTTGGGCCGGCTCCATATGCGCCGTATACCAAAGACCGGATTCACTGGAACTTTCGGTGGATTCTCGATTATTCGGGTGGAATGTTAACGGACTGGGGCGCTCATCTTCTCGATGGTGCACAATGGGGAAATGACAGCGAATATACAGGGCCGGTAGAGGTCGAAGGTAAAGGTGAATTCTGTCGGGATGGACTTTATGACACCGCGAGAGAATACAGAATCGAATATACATATGCCGACGGCGTTAGATTGATAGTAACATCGGGTGAGCCAAGCCTTCGCTTCGAAGGTTCCGAAGGATGGATAGGGAATGTCGGATGGAGAGGAAAACTACAGGCTGAGCCGGGAGGAATCCTGGATTCTGTTATTGGCCCGAATGAGGTTCACCTTTATACCTGCCGGGGCGGTGAACAGCGGAATTTTCTCGATTGTGTGAAATCTCGTAAGGACTGCTACTTTCCACCCGAGATAGGTCATCGCTGCTTCACAATCGCTCACATCGGGAATATCTCAATGCTCCTTGGAAGAAAACTGAAATGGGACCCGGATAAGGAACGTTTTATCAACGACGAACAGGCCAATCGAATGCTTTCGCGGTCGAAGCGCAGTCCGTGGCACTTATAGAATGCTTAATGATTATTGGAGAAAGATGGACTATGACAATAGTATTTCTTGACGTGGCCACTATCAACTTAAACGACGATATGGACTTTTCGAGCATAAAGGCTCTGGGTGAGCTGGTGTGCTATGCCAATTCGAGTGAGTCTGAGGCAATTGAACGTGGCGTTGGGGCGGAGACTTTGATTGTAAACAAAGTTCCGATGACAAAGAGGGTGATGGAGGCCCTGGAGGGACTTAAACACATTGCAGTAATTGCCACCGGCTATAACAATGTTGACATTTCGGCGGCAAAAGAGGGCGGTATCTGCGTTACAAATGTTAGAGGCTATGCAAGGGACTGCGTGCCGCAGCATACCTTTGCATTAATATTGAATCTGGCTACGCGCACGTGTGACTATAATCGCGACATCAGGAACGGCCGATGGCAAGAGTCCGGTTTTTTTACGCTTTTGAGCTATCCGACGTTTGAGGTTGCCGGCAAAAGCATAGGGATTATCGGTTTTGGCGCAATCGGCCGGGGTGTGGCGCGCATTGCCGAGGCAATGGGAATGAAGGTTATGGCTTATGACGTGGCGGGTTTTGAGGACGACGAATATAAAAAGAGCAGAAGCTCGCTTGATGAGATATTTGAAAAGGCTGATATTGTGAGTCTGCACTGCCCGCTCACAGCGGACAATAAATATATGGTCAACAGGGAAGTACTTAGCAAGATGAAGTCTTCTGCCATTCTTATCAACACCGCAAGGGGACCTCTTGTGGACCAGGGGGCGCTGGCTGATGCTCTGAATAACGACGAGATTGGCGGGGCTGGTATTGATGTACTGGACGAGGAGCCGCCAAGAGACAATCCGCTTCTGGGTGATGTTAAGAACCTGATTATGACACCGCATTCGGCGTGGTCCACACGAGAGGCAAGGCAGAGGCTTATTGCTGAGGTGGCTGAAAATATTAAGGCATTTTCAGAGGGCAGGGGGCGCAACATTATCCAAAGATGAGAGTTGTCAAAACAATAAGTCTCTCAGCAAGTTTATTATAGGTCATTTTGCTGCAATTGGGGACGGGGTAAAACACCGAAAAACTGTTTGTCTTTAAGTCATCACAAAGCGTTGTCGATACTGACTACAGATTATGCCAATGGTCTGTATGTAGAAGAGGATTAATATGGAAAAGCAGGACCCGTTGATTTCATTTATCGTAGAAAACAAGATTCTCGATGAGCGGGCACTTCAGGGGGCCGTTGACCAGCAGCAAAAGACGGGGCAAAGCCTGCTAAGTGTACTAAAAAATGAGAATCTTATTGATGAAGACCAGTTCACCAGGATAGTTGCAACAGCCAATAAAATCGAATTTGTTAATCTTTCACCCGAACAGGTTGACCCGATGGTGTCACACCTGGTTTCTTATGAAACAGCCAATCAGCACAACGTGATTCCGGTGAGGAAAGAAGATAATCATCTGGTTATAGCGATGAGTTCTCCGTTGAATCTGTTTGTGCGTGACCAAATCGAACTAAAGACCGGATACAAAGTTGTTCCGGTTGCCGCCACGCCCAGTGCTATAAGGCAGGCGATACATTATCATTTCAACGTGGCAAATGTGACGAAGCAGGCTATAGTCTCGATGCGGTTAAAAGAAGATTTCGACAAAGGCGCCCAGCATGGCAAGGCAGAGCAAAGGGCGGCAAAGGTTTCCAATGCCCCTATTGCAAAGCTGGTATCTTCCATAATAACCGGCGCCATTGATGCTCGTGCAAGCGATATACACATTGAGCCGCAGGCATCCGACTTAAGAGTGCGGTACCGTATAGATGGTACCCTCCGTCCCACAATAGATGTACCGGCCTCGGCACAACTTGAGGTAGTATCACACATCAAGATTATGGCGGATATGGACATTTCAGAGCGAAGGACACCTCAGGACGGACATATGATTACACGGCATGATGGCAAAGAATATGACCTGCGAGTTTCTTCTCTGCCGGCAATGGGAGGAGAGAAGATAGTTATTAGGATTCTCGATAAAGACATGAATAAGTGGTCGATTGACGAAATCGTAACTTCACCCGATGATAATCAGAAATTCAGGAAACTGCTGAAGAATCCTTACGGGATGCTTTTGCTGACCGGCCCGACGGGATGCGGCAAGACCACAACGCTCTATTCAATTCTTCAATTGCTCAATACACCTGAGAGAAATATCGTTACCGTCGAAGACCCTGTAGAGTACCGTCTTGACGGCATCACCCAGGTTCAGGTTAAACCGGTTGCGGGAAGGACTTTTGCCTCAGCCCTGCGAAGCATAGTCCGCCAGGACCCGGATATTATACTGATTGGCGAAATTCGCGATTATGAAACCGCCGAAATTGCCGTTAGCGCAGCTCTGACCGGTCACCTTGTCCTAAGTACATTACACACGAATGATGCAGCTGGGGCAATTTCACGCTTGATTAACCTCGGAATACCGCCGTTTCTTGTTGCTTCTTCTCTTTTAGGGACGGTCGCACAAAGACTGATAAGAATATCCTGTTCCAAATGCAAACAGATTTATCAGCCGTCCGAGGATCAACTGAAATGTTTATTGGGTAAGTCCTTTCAGGATAGGAAGATAGAGCTCTACCAGGGAGTCGGGTGCAACAGTTGTTTTAAAACCGGATATCACGGTCGAAAAAGTATTTATGAGATACTGTGTGTTTCAAGTGAGATAAGAAGAATGGTCGTCAGCGGAAGTGACGATGATACAATTAAGCAGATGGCTATAAATGAGGGAATGAAAACCCTTCATAAAAGTGCAGTTGAAGAGGTTATCAACGGTGTAACCACTCCTGAGGAGATAATGCGGGTTGTAGAAATGAGGATATAGTGATGGCTGTCTTCGAGTATATAGCAAAAGACCAGACCGGCAGTGAGTTCGAGGGCACCTACAGCGACATTGAAAATGTTGCCACGTTACGGAGAGAACTTGACAAGAGCGGTTATGTTCTGGTGAAGGCACATCGAGAGAAGAATCAAACAACGAAATCCGGGAGAATAAACCGCTCCGAAGTTGTTACATTTGCTTATAAGTTTGCCGGGATGTATTCGGCTGGATTGTCAATCCTGAAATGCCTTGAAACGTTAGAACAGCAGAGTGAAAATCAGTCGTTTGGTAAGATAATTGCCGACATCAGACAGGATATAGAAACAGGTTCAAGCCTGGAAAGCGCATTTGGAAAATACAGGAATATATTTTCAGATTTTTTTCTGGGAATGGTTGAGGCCGGCGAGTCAGGCGGGAAATTAGCCGAAGCCCTGGAGATGAGCGCCATATATCTGGAAAAACAGATGGAATTGAGCCGCAAGGTCAAATCCGCTTTTGCTTATCCTGTCGTAGTCGGTGTTACGTGCCTGATTGTTGTGGTTTGTCTTTTGATTTTTGTTGTGCCTGTTTTTGAGAAATTATATAAACAGATGAATATACCACTGCCAGGCCCTACCCAGACTCTTGTAGTCTTAAGCTCATTGCTGCGTGATGGGTGGTGGGCGGTTCTTATTGTAATATCCATAGCTATAATAGCGCTTCGTTGGTTATTACAAAACCGGGACTTTAAAGCAAAGTGGGATGATTTCAAGCTGAACATGCCTGTTTTTGCCAAACTCAATCGTATGGTTGTGGTTTCAGCTTTTATGAGGACTTTTGCTATGCTGGCTTCTGTGGGAGTTTCACTGACTAAAGCCCTGAATGTAGCAAGTGCGGTTGCTCACAATCACAGACTGACTGAGATTAGCGAAGAATTGCAGCATGAAATTGAGGCCGGAAATCCTGTTTCGGGATCATTGAAAAATTATGATATTTTTCCGCCCATGATAATACAACTGGCTCTTTCCGGTGAAGAAGTAGGCGAACTGCCGGAGATGCTTAGTAAAGGTGTGGATTTTCTTGATAAGGATATTGAGAGGGTAATCAACGCCTTAATTGTGAAACTGGAACCGACTTTGACCCTTATTATGGGAGTGCTGGTGGGCTTTCTGCTGCTGGGCGTATATTTGCCGATGTACGATTATATACGCTACCTGGAATAACCGGTGATTATGTCCGGGAACACAGTTTTTCGACCGATAATAAAATTTTGTGTAAAATTTTTCCAGCCGTTTGTCAAAACTGTTTTCTGTGTTATGATTTAGTATGAAGAGGATGTAAAACAAATGCGGTTGCTTCCGATAAAAAATCCTTTAGCTGTGGGCGGGATTTTCAAACTAAATCTGAAGCTAATGTGACAATTTTTCTTCGTCTTTCTTGTTAAGTAACCCCGATTCTGTGTCGATTGGTAATCTGGTTCGATTGGTAAGTAAATAATTTAACTGAAAATAATGGTATTTTTTTGATTTAACGAGGAGGCCAAGATGAAATGCAAAAAAGGTTTTACGCTGGTTGAATTGCTGATTGTGGTCCTGATACTGGGAGCACTGGCGGCGATTGCTGTCCCGAGAATCATTGGAGGAGCAAACACCGCCAAGATAAACGCCTGCAAGACCAACGTCGATGTGATTAACGCCCAGATAGAACTGTATTATGCAAACGAGGATGCCTGGCCGACAGCGCTGACGGACGTTACCCAGGATACCGACTACTTCCCCGATGGTGAACCTAACTGTCCGTTTGGTACGCCCTATGTTTATGATGCGGGCAAGAAGCGGGTCGCTGACCACAGTCATTAAAGACTGTAACGGCTTAGTTAAAAGCTGTGTACAGTTTTTATAATCGCAAATCAGCAGGGATGGCTGCGTACAGTCTGTGGCCATCCTTGTTTGTTTTGCCCTGGTAAGTATCAATGAAGGCGCACAAAAGAGCCTACAGTCTGGTTGAACTCATTGTTGTTGTATTGTCTATCGGCATATTAGCTACTGTTGTGGCCCCGAGACTCAATATCGCCGCCATTACAAAACATAAGGCCGAGGCCGCCGCCCGCAAGCTTGTTATCGACCTTCGCCGAACACGCCGACTTGCTATTGCCAATGCTGCAATCAATACCAGAGGTTTTAAGTTGAAGATGACTAAGCCATCTCCATACTACACCGCCTACGAAATAGAAAACATGAATACCGGAGAAACGATGGATTCACACACACTTGATTCAAAAGTTTTATGCAAGGCCGATGGAGAATTTATGTTTGGTCCGTTGGGTAATCTGCGTAGTGGCAGTGGTACCCAGATAGTTTTGGCGTCTGCTGGAGGCAAATCCTTTGCAATTACCATTATTCCGGCAACCGGTATGATAAAATGCACCGAAAACTAAAAAACAAAAATCGATTTGGGGGTTTCACCCTTACCGAGGTTGTTATCGCTTCGGCGCTGCTGGTTGTTGCGTTAGTTCCCATTCTAAAAGCCCTGACTACTACACATGTCTCCGGTACAGTTATCGAACGAAAGACCCGCAGCCTGATGCTGGCCCAGGCCAAACTCGATGATATAAGGGCGCGTTCGGTTTATGACTATACCGCCACATTTACAGAAACGAACATCTCCCTCGGCGGTTCATACCTGTGTAACGTACTGGATGCCCCTGAAGGTTCCAACCTTAGAAGAATAGGAGTCATAATCGGCTACGACCTCAACGGAAATAATGCCCTCACAGCTGATGAAGTCGAAGTCGTCCTGGCTACTCTCATCGCAAGAAGATGGTAACTTCCATTAATGATTCGGAAGAAAAAGTCACCACCACATTAAGCTTATAGGACCTTCCTGCTGCTTTGAAAATTTATTTTCTGCGGTAATTGCTATGTCTGATAAAAAAGGCATATGTTACCAAACAATCCTTATTTGACACCGCTTTTTATTTTTTGCCTGTGGTTGTTGGTAATACAACACTTATGTAACCAGCCCTTTGTTTTATGCCGAAAATAACGGAAGTAGAGGCGTATTTTATGCGCTTGAGGTATAGATGAAATACATAAACAGTAAAACCCGGATAAACTCGTTAGGCGCCAGTTGTGACGTCTCATTCGTCAGAGGCAATACACAATACGACCAAAGGGGCCTGACGTTTGTGGAGATGCTCATAGCCCTGGCTATCGTCGGCATTGTTTTTGCTGCTGTATTACCTCAGTTCAGGGCTATAATGGGCAGTTGGGACTCCAAAGCCGGCAGTGCTGAGATGCTGCAGAATGGCAGAGTACTTATAGACCATCTAAGCAGAAATCTTTCAAAGGCCGTAAAAATAACCGCAGTAAGTGACTTGAGCGAGGTCAATGGCCATATCGAATTCCAAGACAATGATGCAAATACCCTGCGATATGATGTTGACCCCAACAATTATGTTGAATTCGGCGCTGTTGGAAGGCTTTATCAACTGGCCGGGCCGGTCAGCCGGTTTCAGTTCACCTGCTATGATGCCTGCGATTTAGATACACCAATAACGACGGTTTCAGATATACGCTGTGTAAAAGTGGAAACTACTCTTACGAATACCGGGCCGGGTCAGGACAAAACCTTTACCGCTCAGGCCTACCTCCGCACCAATCTCGAAGATGCGAACGGCTGGACGATTACTAAAGAGACATCTTTTGAGTTTGACACACAAAAGGGCAAAGTTCCTGCGCTGTGGCAGATAGATGCTGTGCATTATCTTTGCGCCTATCAGGGAGATGGCGACGATGGCTGGGCGGTTGTCCTTACTGTTGATACCGGGAGTTGGGCCATTACCAGGGAAACGCTGTTTGAGTTTGATGTTAAAGATGGTAGAACTCCTGCACTGAGCCGGATAGACAGCACGCATTATCTTTGTACCTATGAAGGAGACAAGAGCAATGGCTGGGCGGTTGTGCTGACGGTCGATACGGGCAATTGGACTATTTCTGAAGAGACGCCTTTTGAATTTGATACGAAA
>Ga0272441_10010798_pt1 | contig 13720 bp, 9 predicted proteins | sample SSMProp6N_FD_193582 | JGI IMG/M metagenome (GOLD analysis project Ga0272441, IMG submission 193582) | Marine sediment archaeal communities from Little Sippewissett salt marsh, Falmouth, MA, United States - SSM-Prop-6N | ecosystem: Environmental > Aquatic > Marine > Wetlands > Sediment ... | reverse complement strand
TATGCTGTTGTCGTCCAGGATCGCGAAGCCTTCGAGGCCCGATACGGTGCCAACATCACTATTGCCGGGCAATACATCGGAAAGCTCAACAACATCGGCGAGAGAATCACCCTCGAAGACGCCCTCGGCCAAACGATCCTGGATTTCAGTTATCGGGACGGCTGGCGCTCCCTGACGGATGGCGAAGGGTTCTCCCTGACCCTCATCGACCCGACCCATCCCAACCTCGATAGCTGGGACAACAAAGATGCCTGGCGCGCCAGTACGTATATCGGCGGCTCGCCGGGACAAGACGATGCAGGCCTCCTTCCCAATCCGGGGGACGTGGTCATCAATGAATTGCTCGCCAATTCGCCCGGCGGCGATCCCGACTGGATCGAATTCTACAATACAACCGAATTCGCGATCGACCTTTCTGGCTGGTTCCTCAGCGACACCAACGGCAATCTGTTCAAATACGAAATCGCCCCCGGCACGACCATCGGTCCCTTCGACTATCTGGTTTTCTACGAGGACCTACACTTTGGCAACGCGAACGATGCCGGCTCTCACGAGCCTTTCGCTTTGAGTGACAACGGCGAGCGCGTGATTCTCAGCTCGGCGCAGGAAGGTGTTCTAACGGGCTATCGCGAGGTCGAGGATTTCGGGGCCTCGGCGCCCGGCATCTCCTTCGGGCGGTATTTTAAATCCAGCACAGGCAACACCAACTTCGTCGCGATGGATTCCCCGACGCCCGGCGCGGAGAATGCGTATCCGAAGGTCGGTCCCATCGTGATCAGCGAAATCATGTACAATCCCGACTGGCCGGACGGCGGCGTCTTTACGAACGATCAATACGAATACGTCGAGCTTCACAATATGAGCGCCGAGCCGGTGACGTTGTATGATGTGGAGGTGGAGGCGCCGTGGGCGTTTACCCGCGGGATCGACTTTACCTTCCCGGCCGATATACCCGTCACCATCCCCGCCGGAGGCTACCTGCTGGTCGTCAAGCATCCGGAAGCCTTTATGTGGCGTTATCCGCATGTCCCCGTCGAGACGATTCTCGGCCCGTACGAGGGCAGGCTGAGCAATGCCGGCGAGAGCATCGAGCTGAGCCGGCCGGGCGATGTCGATAACGACGGCGAGACTATTTATATTCGCGTTGACCGAATCACTTACAGCGACGGTTCGCATTCCGAGGGTTGTCCCGGCGATGTGGATCTCTGGCCGACCGCCCCCGACGGCGACGGCACGGCCTTAACCCGAAAGATCCTCCCCGACTACGGCAACGATCCCGACAACTGGATCGCCGATATCCCCTCTCCCGGCGAGTAAACTTTTCATAATCAGAAATCTCTGTGCAAGATCGAAACATGTTGATAAAATCCAGCAAAATCTGATAATTGAATTTATGTTATGTTGTGCTTTTTGTTTTCCGCGCTGTAAGGATACGTGGTGAGTCAGAAGAGCGAATTATCACCCATAGGTACGGCTGCAAAAAAAGCTGGTATTTCCCGTCAGTCTCTGCAATATTATCTGATGGTGGGGCTTCTGGAGCCCACGGAAGTGACGCCGACCGGCAGACGGCTTTTCGATGAAAAATGCATCGAACGCATCAAGTTGATTAAACAACTGAACGATAGCGGTTACCCATTACGGGCCATTAGGGAATTATTTCTGGAAGGCCATGGCGATTTGAAAGGAGGCACATAGTGAGTGACTATGAAACCGGTCAAAGACGGCGCAATTTTATTGTCGGCTTGTTCGTATTCCTCGGTGTCACGGCGCTGGTCTGGTTGATTTTCAAGTTCGGGGATTTGCCCGGCTTTGTGACACAAATGAACGCTTTTCAGGTCAACGTTCAATTCCCGACGGCTACGGGAGTACAAAAAGATACGCCGGTACGTTTCTGCGGCTATCAGATCGGCCGGGTGACGAGTGTTATGGCTCCGGAGGTTCGTGAAGAGATACGAGATGATGGGGAGCCGGGCCGGGAGTACTTTCAGACGGTGGTCATCCTCAGCATCGATAAGAAGTATGTGACGATCCCCTCCTGCGTCGAGGTGAAGCTTATGACGCGAGGATTGGGCAGTAGTTATATCGAGCTGGAGCAATCCCCAGATGAACCTGTGATCCCTCGCGATCCGAACCGACCGGAGACGAAATATCTCATCGATGGGATGTGGATGCAGGGATCGGCCGGGATGACCAGCGAATTTTTTCCGGAGGAAAGTCAGCAAAAGCTGAATGAGCTTATCGAAGGAATTAATAATTTTGTTGGTAATGCAAACGAGATTATCGGCGACAAGAACAGCAAAGAAAACTTGAAGAGAACCGTGGCGAATCTGGCTGAGGCCACGCAACAGGCTAAGGCCACAATGGAAGAATTCGAGAAGCTTGCCGCTGCGGGAACCACGGTTCTGGAACATGTCGATGCCAAAGTGGAGGAGATCGTAACGGCCCTCATCGAGACGAGCGACGAAATCAAAGAATTTGCCTCCACCGGAAGGTCCACCCTGATCGGCGTTGACGATAAAGCCGACAAACTCATTATAGGAATGATGAGCACCAGCGAACAGCTCAGCGGCGCCTTGGGTCAGTTGCGGTCGATTTTAGAGAAGATCAACAGCGGCGACGGAGCCGCCGGGAGGCTCCTCAACGATGGGGCCTTCTACGAAAATCTGCTCGATAACACAATACAGCTCAAAGCACTGCTGGAAGAGATGAGAACTTTCATTGCGGAATGGCGCGATAAGAAAATCGATGTCAGATTATTCTAAAGGCGGGTGAGTCGTCAAACAGCCATCTGAGCCTGTTTCAGACGTTATAAATAGCCAATTTGCGAATGATGGGTGAAGCGACGGTGTGAGTTACGCGAAAACGAACCTTTTTGGTCTCAACTATATTTTTGTCGGCAATCAACTGTATGCGTTTGTGGCCGATCGATTCCCCATCGCAGATATTGTGCCATCGGCCGCCTTCAACGAGGGCTTCAACCACATAGTTACGCACGCGTTCACCGTACACAATGTCTTCCATGATAACAACCTGATTGAATGATGTAGGTTGCTTGAGGTTCAACTCAAGCGTCACACCCTGGCCACTGGTCTGGGCCAGCGGCTTCTGAAAATACTTACGAATGGCTCTACCAAATTCCGCATAACGATCAAAATCGGCCTTGGGTATGAGACCGTCCATATCCGGAACGGCGCCGATGATAAGATTGGCGTTTCGTCCGACGGACTTGTAGTACATATCCACGAGCTTATTGAGTGGTTGCAGACGGGGTTCTCGACCCGGTCGCCAGAGCCAGTCGTGCTCGCGAATCGGGGCGTCGCACATCGCCGGGCACCATACCCGTCCGTCCGGATCGCCATGCTTGAGCAGTGTGGTTCGCTTTTTCGGATCTGTGTGAGCGCGGATCTGACTGGCGACGGTCGGCATAGTCGAATAGCAAGGATACCCTGTCGTGCCGGTTTCGCTGCCGGCCCAGCGATGCTCAGCGCGCTGAAGACTATGATAGAAAATCGCGCCTGGCTGATATTTTTCAACGATCGGTAGAACATCCGGACCTCCCTGTTCGGGTGTAATGACGCCGCCGTCAAACCAAATCTCGCAAAGCGGGCCGTAACGCGAGCACAAGTCCTCAACCATCCGCTCACATATCCGCATATAGTGATGTTGTTTGTTGACGTCGTCGCCTTTTCCGGCATCTGTTTTGTAGTTATACACCTGCCAATAGGCGTTGAATCGGATACCCACATAGAGTCCCGGCGTGATGCCGTACTTCCGGCAGGATTCGACGAAGTCTCTGACAATGTCGGCCTTGCCGTTGCGCCATGCGATCTGCCGGAGACCGAACGGATAGGTGTCGCTTTGCCACTGGAGAAAGCCTTGATGATGGGTGGCGGTAAAGATGGCATAACGAGCCCCCATTGCCCTGGCCGCTTCGAGCCACTGGTCGGTATCGAGCCTGGTTGGATTGAAGAGATTCGGATCCAGCTTTTCTCGCCGGGATCGTTCATGATGGTGCCCGCCGGGCATATAGACATCCAGATCGAAATGGTAGAGCAGACCCAATTCAAAATCCTGCCAGGTGACTTGCCTCGGCAGGGGGGTGGGTAGATTGGGTGCATCTTTGGTGATTGTTCGTGCCGCACTGGTGAACTTCGGCGCCGCCAGCCCGGCGGCGCTGAGACCTGTTTTCTTGAGAAACGTTCGCCGATTTAGGTTGTAGACCATAGTGCTATTGCTCCATGTTCATGACGTTTTAATCGAAGTCCGACGCCGTCAGGAGGAAACGATCTTACGAGACTGTTGCTGCAATAGAATGGTTCATTGGGATAAAACGAACTGAGCCAAATCCTCTATCTCATTTTCCGTCAGGTTTGATGTGACTCCGTGCTTGTCGTTTGGATTGAATTTTATCAACACGTCTTCAATGGAGGTCGCCCGCCCGTCGTAGAGATAGGGTGCGGTCCGCCAGATTTCGATCAGGGTCGGCGTATCAAACTTCCGCCCCTCGTCCAGCCCTGTACCCGTCCCGACGTTATAGGATTGCAAATCCGTACGCAGCCGGCCTTTATGACATGATGCACAGCCCGCCTGCTCGAAGATTTTTCGACCGCGCTTGGCCGATTCACTCAGCCGCCCGTCCACAAGATAAGGACTTGGAGTGGGTTCGAGTGCTTTGAGATATTTATCGATCGCCACAGCTTCTTCTTCAGGGCGGACGGCGAACTGGATATGCCGTATTCCGGCGCGTACGGCCTCCTCGGCGTTTCCGCGAACGCCTGAAATCATCGACGGCGGCGTTTCATGGGAGAGCAGCAGGCTCTTGGTATTCTTCGGGTTGCCCAGACCGTCGTTGAGCAGGTCCCAGTTTAACGCATCGACCCGGGCGTCCGAAGGGTGACAACTGGCGCAGCTTTGCCAGCCCTGAAAACAGAGGGAAGCATTATTAAAAAGCATCTCGCCCCTTCGCTCGTCAGTCATGGGATACTTGGGTCCCAGAGCAATGGACGTCGTCTTGAACCTTGATGTGTTGCTCATGTCCACGACGGTGAGGGTGTCGGTGAAGTATTCTGCGACGTAGGCTTTATGCCCGAGGATGGCCAGCGACCGCGCGCCCTTGCCGAGGAGCTTGACGCGCTTTCGGATCCCGTAGAGAAAACTTAGCTCGTTGGGGATATTCGAAGCGGTCTCATAGCCGTATGCCGTATATGAGCCACTGGAGGTGCTTTGAGGCGATGTACGATTGCGTCGATGATAGCTTCTGATTTTCTCAAGCATCGGAGCAATTTCGATGACGCTCAGCTCGTTGGTTCCGGTATGGGTGACACACAGGTATGTCGAGTCGCTCGTGCAGGCGAGGGCCCACGGATTAGCGGCGCCGAGGTCCACATCATCCAGAAGAACCGTTTCTAAAAGCTTCTTGCGCCGGGCGTCGATGATACTCAGAGCGTTGGTATTGATCCACCCGCGCTCCAACTGGGTCGTCGGAACCGTGTATCGGGCGAGAATATGCGAGACAAACACGAACCGTCCATCCGGCGAGGCGACGAGGCCCTGGAGTCCCGTGCTGCCGTTCGGTAGAGCAATATCGATGTCGAAGGCCATCATTGTGGCGTTGATGATTGAGATATTGCACGCGACCGAGTCGGCGGACGCGGGTCCGGCCGGGAGATGATTGCCGACGTAAAGCCAGGCGCCGTCGGGTGTCATCACGGCGACCACCGGCTCCCGCAAGGCGGGGATTTTCTTGATCCGTTTGCCGTCCTCCGTGCGTATCACTGAAATATCATTGTCGAAGCGATTGCACACGTAGAGGAATTTTTCATCTGGAGTGAGCACGGGAGCTATGGGCGTACGACCCGTCGGGTGAGTTCGGAGTAGTTCCAGTTTTTGGGTGTCGATGACGCAAACGCATCCTTTCGAGCCCGCGCAGGTCACATAAAGGTGAGTTCCGTCACCGGTCAGCACTAATCCCGTCGGTTCCGAGGGCACGTCGATGGTCGCCGTAACCTTCGCCGAATCAATATCAAAGACAGCGACCTGTTTGGCGGTGGCTTCGGCGATATAAAGCTTCTCGCCCCGGTTGCCGGCTACCACGGCCGTTGGGGATAAATAATCCCCGGCGACAACTATCGCATCCGAGAAAGCGGCAAGAATCAAAACAATGCTCACCCACACAAGGATCCTGCTTAATAACCGTCCGTTCATATTTCATTTACTCCATGACTACCTGATATTGTTCATGCCCCTCGAATTCGCAAACAACGCGAAATCCAACGTTATGAACGCGCTGCCACGACGGATAACTCAAGCGAAATGCCGACCGGCAGCGCTTGGGACGGTCGCACCATGAGCCGCCCCGGACCACCTTCCTGCCCGATTTAACTAATCTGTCGCGCCCATCATCCGATCGATAAGGATAGGCTTTGTACGTCGTTCGCGTCCACTCGGAGGCGTTGCCGTGCATGTCGTGCAATCCCCAGGCGTTCGGCCGGTAGCTGCCAACATTTGTCGTTGCAATGGCCCCGTCGCTGATGCGCGTGTCACAAATAACATTACCCCCAAAGACGGCCGATTCCAGGATGCCCTTGCCGAAGTGAGCGACGATGTTGGACTCCAGCCCGCCGGTCGTTCCGGGCGGGACGCTCAATTCTTTGTCGGCGACGTTTGCCCAACGGGAGAAATCCGCATCCACCTCACCGTAGGAAAGTGCACTTTCTGAACCAGCGCGACAAGCATACTCCCACTGGGCCTCGGTCGGAAGCGTGAATTCCATACCGGTGCGCCGCGAGAGCCACTGGCAAAAGGCCAGCGCCCGCTCCCACGACACACGAACGACCGGTTGTTCGGGTTTGGTTAGAGACAACCCTGGGCCGTCCGGGCCCTGGAAGCGCTTTGTAAAGAGTCCTGAATCGTGGTCGGGATCAAATCGGTGATACTGGGCGTTGGTCACTTCGCATACGCCCATCCAGAAGTCCCGTTGGATCGAAATCCGGGTGAGAGGGCGTTCGTCCGGCGAGCCGTTAAGATCACCCATAATGAACTGCCCGGCCGGGATGCGCACGAATTTCATCGTGACGCCGCTACCCAGGTCGATGGTTTTTTCAAAGCGCCCTCCGGCCCTCTGCCGGAGCCGCGCCTGTTCGACTTCAAAGGGCCGATCTGCGAGCCTGGGTGCCTGTTGCCGGGTTTGACAGATTGGATCAGGGATGACCGGTTCGATGCATGGGTTGGGAATCTCCGGAATCGCCTCGGGATCCTCCGTTGGTCCACCGTGGAGGCGGCGCAACTCAAGCCGCCGCTTGTGCGCGTTGTTCGGAATCGGTCCCACGTCGCCCCAGGTGCCATGACACGGGCCGTTCAGATCGATCCAGGTGACGAGCCGATCCCAGGCTTCATCATCCAGGCGGACGTTATGATGGCCCTTACTGAGCATTTGGACCAGCTCGCTCGTGTCGGCGTGGTATTCGCCAGGGACTAACAGGCCGACGTGGTCCTCGATGTTGACTCGGCGAATATAAGGTACCAGAACTTCGTATGCGGGTGTGTATTTGACCCTCGTACCCCCAAACGCCCGGCGCACTACAGGATGCAGCCGATTAGCGCCCAGACGGGTTAGCTCTCGTCCTCGATAATCCTTGGTAAAACGCTCAGACCTTAAGTCGGGAATGTTTTGACCGTCCTGACGTAGCGAGCCGTTGTGGCATGCGACGCAATACTTATCAAGCACGGGCTGCACATCTCTCTCAAAATCAAGCCCTCTGGCCGGGCCGTACCATGGTTCGATACGCGCTGCCGGACGATTGGCGGCCACTCGCGGATTGAGCATTGGGATTTGCTTGGACTCCTCGTGACAGCCCACGCAGGAGACGGTCTCGCCCGGCATTGCCGTGAACCAGCTTCGCATCAACTGAATCGCCTTGCCTTGCTTATCCAGCGGCTGCACGCTCACGGGCGTATTGGCCGGCACGTGGAACATGGCTGAGCCGTCATTATGAACGTTTACCGTCCCGAGAATCCGCATCACTTCCCATGGGCCTCCACAGCCAACCTTATCAGGACCTGCCATCCCCGGATAACCATAATGATAGGCCAGGATTCGCAGCTTCTTGACGGTGCCGCGAGGCACGCCCGCAAGTCCCGGCCCGGCGTACACATCATCCATATAGACAACGGCATCGTTGCGCTCCAGGTCCACCCGATCGGGGATGGCCGGGGGACGCGGCGTTTTCATTAGCAGAATCGGCTCGAACAAGTCGTGCTTCGGCAGGACGCAGATCGGCAGCATGTTGTCGAAAACGTCCACGAGGTAGATCCCCCAGGAACTCTTATTATTGAGCTGGCATGACACAAGGAAATATTTGTCGCTCAGGGGATAGGGATGGAGAAATTTCGGCCAGGACTGATCGACCAGATTGTCGCGAATGACGGTCTCAATGGGCTTTCCCCGGCCGGGAATCCTTTGGATGACACCATCGGCTTCTTGCCAGCCCTTCGTCGTATCAATCAATCCCAGCTCACCCATTCGGGGCACGCCATGATAACCGGCGATGATGGCGATGATCTTGTTAGGGGTGTCGGGTATGCCGCGCGGAAAATAGAGCGCGTTGGGCCAATAGGAATTCGACCCGTACACAGCCCGCTGGCCTGTACCATCGGGATTCATGGCGATCAGGGGCCGTAGATAAATATGCATCGTTCCAGAATAATCCCACCGGCTAAAGATGACCTGTCCGGTCGGCAGGACCGCCGGATGAAGATCCAGGTCCTGATCGAAACACAATTGTCGCATGTGACCGCCGTCGGCGTCCATCAGATAGATGCTGCATGCGCGCTCGACGCCGTGCCAGCAGGGGACCGCTGTGATTGAAGCGGTCGAGACAAAGACGATCCGGCCGTCGGGCAGATAGCAGGCATCAAAATTATCCACGTCCGGATGTTCATCGCGCGAAACCTGTCGTAAGCCGGCACCATCCGTCCCGATCTCAAAGATTTGCCAGGTTGGGCCTTTAGGCTTAGTGAAAAGGAGCTTCTCGGCGTCGTAATGGAGATCGATTTCGCCGACAAACTCTCCTTTTGCCGGCCGAAAAAGCGTTTGCAACGTGCCGCCTGGACGAACGGGCGATAAGACGGCAATCTCGTTATCATAGCCGGTTCGTTTGATGCCCGAGTTGCATTTATGGTTGACCGGTAAACCGAGTTGTCCGCGTTTTCGCTTGAGGAGTATGAGTTGATCAAAATCAAGCAGCGGATTGGAAAGTAACGCCTCGTTTTGCAATTCGCTCAGCTCGCCCGAGAGTTTCAACAGATCGGTTTTAGAATGATACCGGCTGAGGTCACGACTCAGCTTTTTTAAGCGGTTGAGACGTTTCAAATACTCAGTGGCTTTAGGGTATTTGGGCCCAAACGTTTGATTCAGGTCTTCGATGGCTAAACGAACGGATTCAAAGTCAAAACGCTGAATGTATTGCTTTGCGTTGTTCTGATTGAAAACGGAGCCGCCGGGTAATACGTTCCCGGTGGCGCCTGAAACCAACAATATCTGCAAGACAATAAGGACAAGGTAATGGCATCGAATGTGTCTGAGGACGTGGTAATCTATGTTCGTTGTTGCATGTATCATAATCTTAATATATAAAGGATTTATGAGAAAATGTCAATGGAACCTTAACGAGCATGATTTGTTGGTTCGTGCTCGATTTAAATAGAAGGTAAGATAATGACGTCCGGCGAAATTCTGATTTATCTGTTTACGTTGAGTATCTTTCTCGTCTCTCTGACGATTCATGAATATGCTCATGCCTGGACGGCCTACCGGTTTGGAGATGACACCGCCAAGAGAATGGGACGCCTGACCCTCAATCCGATCGCCCATATCAGCCTGTTCGGTACGATACTTATGCCGCTTTTGGTGCGTTTCGGGTGGGCCAAACCCGTGCCCGTTAACTTCTCGATTCTCAACAAAAGGCAAATCTTCATTGTTGCCTTTGCCGGCCCCGCGGCGAATTTGTTGCTTGCTTGTGTGCTGGCCGTCGTCTTTCACCTCTTTCGCATGAAAGCCGTTCCATTTCTCGGTGATTTCGTGTTGCTGGCGATACTTTTCAACATCATCTTGGCCGTCTTCAATCTCATTCCGATTCCTCCACTGGACGGCTCACGCATGGTACACGCCGGCTTAAAATCCCCGGAGGCGATGAACGCCTACAGGCAAGTAGCTTAATTCGGAATGTTGCTCCTGATCGGCTTTCTCTTCCTCGGAGGCTTTGAAAAAATTATCCTGCCCGTAGTCGGATTGCTCTATGGATTGCTCAGATTGCCTGTTCCTGTATTGACCATTGAGGACTGTCAGCATAGCGACAGTAATTCCTGAAGAGTTTTAGGATGCTATATCACAATCCCTTCGCCGGTCTCAGAAAAGCCTATAGTGATCGCAAGCAAGTTTGCAGCGAAAAACGGGACGGATTGGTGGTGTTATTCTTTTGAGATTTCGAAGATGACGGTGCCGCCGTTGGTGCAGTCGAAGGGATCCGGGCATTGGATGTAGGCCTTCGAGTCATCTTCCTTGCCGTCTAATCCCCACTGGGCAGGCTCCGAGACGCGCAGGGCGTTATAATAAGGCATCAAGGACGCCAGGGCGTGCATGCACACGGGTGTATCACTGACAAGCTGGTAGCCGGCCTTGAGCCGGAAAGAATCCCCCACGCGATAGGTTGGGCAATGCCCCCTGATTTCTTTAACGGTTACGACGATGTCCATATTCAGTTATCTCCATAATGAGCATTGATCTGCTTTTATCATACTTTCAAACAACATTCAATAACATGTCCAGAAATTATACTACGGAGCTATTCCTGGATTTGTTTGTGTCGATATTGAATATAAAATTCGCGCATTGCGACGTAAGGTTCAAAAGCTTGGGCCTTGAAATCCTCATACTTGCCGATCTGAAAAGAGCCTGCGTTTGTCCCTTTCACCACGGAAATGCCGATGGAGACCTCTCGAGGATCTACGTAGCGCAGCGGATTGAGAAACTGATCGCCCGCCATGCCGATCGAATCCCGCACGGTCGAAGGACCGAATATGGGCCAGACGAGATAGATACCCTCATCGAATCCATAGACCGCCAGGGTCTGGCCCAGGTCTTCTTTGACGGGCTTCAAACCGTGTTCATCCAGCGCCGGATCGCCAAATCCGAGAACACCCGCCGTGGTGTTAATCACGAACCGGCGAAATTCCGTATCGGCGGCGTCATTCTTTCCCTGGAGCAAACAATTAACGAGCCGGGCGGGCGTTGAGGCATTATTGAAAAAATTGCGAATTCCCAGGCGAGCCGGTTCCGGCATCACACCGGAGTAAACCTGAAGGATCGGTTTGGCCACCCAGAAGTAGAGGATATCATTAAAACCGAACATGATCCGATTCACGGGTTCCAGAGGGTCGGCCACCACAACCATCTCTTCAGCAAGCTCGTCTTCCAGCATTCCAAACTCGTCGTCAAACGCGGCAGAATCATCCGCCGGGACGCCGTTATTAGTCGCCGTTATCTCGTGCTGTCCGTTCGCTGACGTCTGAACCGAAGAAGGCGCATTCTTGGAAGCTGCACAACCCATCGGCGTGAAGGCTAAGGCAACAGAGAACAGGAGACAGAGAATGGATAACAATGGACGAATTTCTGTCCTCAGCCTTTTGCCTTCCGCCTTCCGGCTACTATGGATCATCTGATTTCTATTTCTCATCCTCTGATCGTCCTCGTTTGAAATATCAGGCTTCCTTGCCGAATACTCTGGCCAGAATGAGTAGTTCCGGCAAGAGGGTCAGGGCGGCGAGCAATGCGACGAACATAGCCAGTCCGGTCAGCAGACCAAAATACACGGTTGGTTTGAAATTCGACATGGCCAAAATGGAAAAACCGATAATAATGGTTATCGAGGTATAATACATGGCATATCCGATGCTTCCATGGCATCGATGCATGGTTGACAAATAAGCCCGGTCCTTCTGAAATTCATCCTTGAATCGGTGGATATAATGAATCGTATCATCCACGGCAATGCCTAAACCGATAGCGGCGATGGTGATCGTCATCATGTCCAGGGGGATATCCAGCCACCCCATAACACCGAGCACCAGCATGATAGGAAGGACATTTGCAAACATGGCAATCAACGCAATTTTCATCGACCGAAACAACACCAGAAACATCGAGGTCAGTGCCGCCGCGGTAAAACCCAGAGTGAGTATCTGGGATCCGAACAGATTTTGCAACATATTGTTATAAAGAACCAGCATTCCGGCAAGGCGGACGTGTTCGCCGCCAAGCCCCCCCGGTGCGCCGGGGGCGGTCAGGTCGTTCTTGATCCTTTTGAGTAACTCATTCCGTCGCAAGGTCTTGTCGGAATCTCTGACACGAACCCAGAAGCGAACCTGGTTGTGCTCGACGGAGGCGAACGGCCTGATCAGCAGATTCTTTATGGTCGCCGGCGTTTCGCTGAACACCAAAGCCAGCTCGAGATTATCCAGGGGTTTTCCATGATTGACTTTTTCTGCAATGCTTAGAAGCGTGGCCAACGAGACGACTTTGCCGGTTTGCGGCAGGCTGTTAAGATATAGATGGACGGCTTTTACGCGGTTCATCTTCTCAAGAGTAAACCAATATTTTTCATCCGTCGCGGCCTCATCGAATTCCGAAAATTCATCGAAAATAGCATCCTCTGCGGCGAGCACATCCCCCTCCGACGGCGCGTTCGTGTCCTCGAATTCCACAATGACATCGAGCGGCGTTGTCCCTCCGAGACGCTGATCGATGATCTTCATCCCCTGATAGATCTCCGTTGTTTTATCGAAGTAGTCGATGAAACAATTTTCCACCTGGAGCAGAGAGATCCCAACAAGACTGAAAATCAAAATGAGGCCGCTGACGACGACGATCAGCGCGCCATGGCCCGCTGTTAATTTCGCCAGAATAAACGTCACGGAGAATCTCCAGCCCGGCCCGGCAGGGGGTGTTTCTTTAGGTATCAATATCAATACGGAGGGAAAAAGCAAAAACGTCACGATCAGGGAGACCACCAATCCGGCGATCATCATCCAGCCGAACGCGATTACCGGCAGGATGTCACAAAGCACCAGAGAGCCGAAGCCGGCAATCGTGGTCAGGACCGTATACACACAGGGCTTGAGTTTGCTCAGGACCGTCTCGAGGATCAACCGGCGATGAGGTGCTTGCGGATTTTGAACGAGCAGTTCCCGGTAGCGCACAATCAGATGAATCGTAATGGCCATGGTGATGATCAATTGCAGGGAGATGAAATTGGAGGATATGACCGTCACTTCCCAGCCGAACCATCCCAACAGACCCATCATGCAAACCACCGAGACCACACAGCAGAGCATCGGCAGGCAAATCCAGCGAAATCTTCGAAAGATGATCCCTAACATGAGAATCAGAAAGAGCAGGACGCCGATGCCGAACACCTTGAGGTCATTTTTAATAAAGGTGATCATATCGTCCGCGATCATACTCACCCCGCCGAGAAACAACTCGGCATCGTCGCGATATTTGTCCATAATCGCTCGAATCATGACGATATCCCGATGTCGCCGTCGCCTTGCTTGGTCTCTTTGCTTTCGGATTTGCTCGGCTTCGTGCTTAAGCCCGAGGCGCTCTGACGCATGCTCAGAATTGGAGGTCTCCTTCTGCTGCAATCTATCCGGCTGTTCAGCT
>Ga0272441_10010797_pt1 | contig 13721 bp, 12 predicted proteins | sample SSMProp6N_FD_193582 | JGI IMG/M metagenome (GOLD analysis project Ga0272441, IMG submission 193582) | Marine sediment archaeal communities from Little Sippewissett salt marsh, Falmouth, MA, United States - SSM-Prop-6N | ecosystem: Environmental > Aquatic > Marine > Wetlands > Sediment ... | reverse complement strand
ACGTTCCTCGTTCACCCGTCCACAACCTCGATCTCTAACTCAAGCAAGACGCGGCATTCCTTATACACCTTTCGACGCACAATGTCAATTAGCTTGCGAATCTCGGCCGCTGTGGCTTGCCCATTGTTAACAATGAAATTGGCGTGAAGGGGGGAAATGATCGCATCACCGACTCGTAGCCCCTTCAACCCAGCACGCTCAATCAGCGCACCTGCGGAATCCCTCGCCGGGTTCTTGAAGACACAGCCAGCCGTTTGCTTCCCCACAGGTTGTGTCCTTCGCCGCATGGCAAGCAGCCGATCCCTGTCGAATCGCTCGCCCGCGAGGTCAAGCCGTGCTGCGAGCACAGCAAATCCGCTGTCTGCAAGACGGCTTCCGCGGTAGCGGAAGCCGCACCTTTCTCCCGGGACGACGGTCCGCCTTCCACGAGCGTCGACCCCATGGATTTCGATCACAACGTCACCAATCGACACCCCAGGAACCCCCGCGTTGGTGACGACGGCTCCACCGACCGTCCCAGGAATCCCTGCAAGGAAGTCGAGCGCCTGCGAACGAGCCACCTCCGGGTGGTCAAGGAGCGCCGGCAGCCGGACCCCGCACGCCACGTGTACTGAGGAAGACTCCACGTGCAGCCCCTGGACCGCCGTCGTGAGGACGATCGTCCCTGCGTAGCCCGTGTCCGGGAACAGCACGTTGGAGCCCGCCCCGAGAACCATGCCCGGCTCTTCGCTGGTCCTCAGGAGCTGACCAACGGCAACCATCTCGTCGATCGTCCGGGGGAGGACCACACGCTTCGCCGGTCCGCCGACGCCGAGCGTGGTCAGCGAGGCAAGAAGGACATCGCACCTGACATCGCCCGCGATCGCGGCAAGACGAGAGGACAGATCAGCGCGCGACACACCGACCGCGGGTCGTCCCTGCGACGCTGTTCGCCAAGCCGTGCATGATTGCGCTGAGGTCGCCTGCCCCCAGCCCGAGAACGACGTCCCCAGGGTCGAGCGTGTCCTGCAGGTAGCGATGCAGCGCCCCAGCATCGGGGATCCAGCGGGACTCGAGCTCAGGGGCGTTGCGCGAGATGGCGTCCACGACCTGCCGCGACGTCACTCCGGGAAGCGGCGTCTCTCCAGCCGGATAGATGTCGGTCACCACAACGGCATCTGCTCCAGTAAACGACACCCCGAAGCGGTCGGCAAGCTGCTGCGTTCGAGAGAATCGGTGCGGCTGGAACACACAGACGATACGGCGATCGCTCCAGACGCTGCGTGCGGCGCGCACGGTCATCTGAACCTCCTCCGGATGATGGGCGAAGTCGTCGACCACCGTGATCTCCCCGCGCGCGAGGACCTCGAACCGCCTTGAGGGGCGAACGAACCGCGACAATCCCCAAGCGGCAATGCCCGGCGGGACGCCCGCCGCTACGGCGGCAGCGATGGCGCACAGGGCGTTGCGAACGTTGTGCACGCCGGGGGCAGGCAGCGGCACCCAGCCGACGCGTTCTCCATCAGCCTCCAGGAGGAAGCGCATCCCTCCGCCGTCACCTTCCGCCTGCAGGCAGCGCACGCGTGCGTGAGGATGGAATCCCGCCGTGTACGCGCCTAGATGCGACGCCGCCAGCGCAAAGACTCGCGGATCGTCGATGCACAGCACGTGCTGCTTCGCCCCCGCCAAGTACCTGGCGAACGCTGACTCGATCGCCGCCATCGAGCCGTACGCCGCGGCGTGGTCGTAGTCGACACTGGTGAGGACTGCGAGCTCCGGCTGCAGCCGGACGAACCGCCCATCGCTTTCGTCGATCTCAGCCACGAGCCACGACCCGGTGTCTGCTCCCGCTCGGCTTCCCAAACCAGGACAGTGTTCCCCAATGTAATGGCTTGGTTGAAGCCCGGCGAATCGCAGGATCGTCGTAAGCATCGCGGCAGTCGTCGTCTTCCCGTGCGTCCCCGCGACGCCGATGCTGCGACGCGTGTTCATCAACGTTCCCAGCGCGTCGAGACGCGGGATGACGGCACACCCCCTGTCACGGGCGGCCACAACCTCCACGTTGTCCGCGGGAATGGCCGAGGAGACGACCACTCCGTCAATGCCGCGCGGTAGGCGCCGCGCATCGTGCCCGATGTGGATCCGCGCTCCCAAGCGGCGCAATGCCGGGATCTCCCGAGTTGCGACGACATCCGAGCCCGAAACCGTCATCCCCAGGCCCAGCGACAGCCTGGCGAAACCACTCATCCCCGCTCCCCCGATCCCCACGAGATGGAGCCGCGTGCCCGCCGGAAACGTCATGAGGCCGCCTCTCCAGCAAGCATCGTGAGCTCCCCGAGCACGCGGAACGCTGCGTTCCTGACGCCCAGCGTGCGCGCGCGCTGGGCCATGTCGGAAAGCCGTCGTTCATCCCCGACAATCTGCTCCACCATCGATGCCAGGCCCCCGCGCTGCAGCGACGACTCCTCCGCCACCTCACACGCCTCCGCGTCCCGAAGCAGCTCCGCGTTGGCCATCTGATGATCATCGGCTGCGCCACGCCACGGCACCAATACGGCCGGCTTACCACAGATCGCGAGCTCAGCGACTGTGGTCGCCCCGGCGCGCGACACGACAAGATCGGCCACGGCGAAGGCGTCCTCCATTCGTTCGACGTAGCCCGTCACCGCCAGGTTGCGGACGCCCGCTCGTGCAAGGGCTCGCCGCAATCGGGCAGCATCCACTCGCTCACCGGTGATCAGGAGCACCTGCAGGCGCTTCTCGTTCCGCCACGCAGTGGCCGCGCGCACCGCCGCCGACACCAACGCCAGCGACCCGCGGGATCCGCCGAACACGAGCACCGTGCGTTTCGTCTCATCGAGCCCGAACGCGTGATACGTTTCAGGCTGTCTCCGCGCCTTAAGGAGCGCCGCTCGGACCGGGTTCCCGGTGACGACCACACGGCGCGTGTGTGCGAACCGATCCACAGTCTCCTGAAAGGAGACGAGAACCGTATCGACAAGCCGTCCAAGCAGGCGGTTCGTCAGCCCTGGGACAGCGTTCTGCTCATGGATGACCGTGCGCACAGGGAAGACCCACCCGGCGATCACGCCGAGGAGAACGGAAGCAGCGGACGCGTAGCCCCCCATGCCCAACACCACGCGAGGCCGGAACCGCACAAAGACCCAGAGCACCTGAAGGAGACCGAAAGCCAGCGCAGCGGCCGCGAGGAGTACGCTGAACGGACGTCCCCGATCCATCCCCCGCGCACACACAGGGAAATAGGGGACCCCGCGCAGCTGCCCGACAATCCGCCGCTCGATGCCGGTTCGAGTTCCGACGTAGCCCACACACACATCGCTTCCGCTGCGGCGAAGCGCTTCGATGACAGCAATCGCGGGGTACACGTGTCCGCCCGTTCCTCCGCCCGCCACGAGGATGCGCATCATGCCCATCCCCTGGATCGGCGAGACACGGCCAGAAGCAGGCCGACCATCGCCAACGTGACGACCAGTGACGAGCCGCCATGGCTGAAGAACGGAAGGGTCAGGCCCGTCACCGGCAGCAGCCCAACCGCCACGCCCACGTTGGTGAGCGCCTGCAGAAGCAACACGAGGCCAATACCCAACGCAAGAAGCCGTCCGAGCGCGTCGGGAGCCTCGCGCGCGATACACACCGCCCGCCAAGCGAGGGCGGCGAACAGCGCCAGCAGGGCGCAGGAACCCACCAGCCCAAGCTCCTCGGCGGCCACTGAGAAGACGAAATCACTGTGTGCCTGGGGTAGGTAGAACAGCTTCGCTCGTGACGCCCCGAGGCCTCGCCCGACGAAGCCGCCGGAACCGATCGCCACCAGTGACTGCAGCGTCTGGTAGCCGGAAGACGTCGTGAAGCTCCCCGGCGAAAGAAAAGCCATCAGCCGCGTGAGTCGATACGGTGCCGCCACGACGGCAAGAAGGGCGAGCGGAGCTCCGCCCGCGAGCAGAACCGCCAGGTGGGCAATCCGTGCGCCCCCGAGGAACAGCATCCCACCGACCATGCCGCACAGCAGTAGCACCATGCCCAGGTCGGGCTGCTGGAGCGTGACCGTCGACACCACAGCGAGGACGAGGACAAACGGGAGGATGCCCGGCACGAAATCCCTGATCGCACGACCTTTGCGCTCGATTGTGCAGGCGACGTAGACGAGCAAGGCAACCTTCAGGAGCTCCGTCGGCTGAAGGTCAAGAGGACCGAGATGCAGCCACCGTCCATCGGACACGCCGCGCAGCGGCAGGAGCGTCAATGCCGCAAGGCCGAACGCGCCGCCCAGGAGCAGGACGTCCACATGCCGTAGGAGGCGATAGTCCAACCGGGACAGGAGGAATGCTACCGCCAGACCAGCGACGGCCGCAATCAGCTGCCGACCGAGGAGGTGCAGGCTTGAACCGTAATGCCGTACGGAGAACGGCGCACTCGCGCTGTACAGCGCGAGCAGTCCGGCAAGCAGAAGAAGGGAAACCACAAGAATGGTTCCCCGATCGGCTGCCCCCGCCCCGTGATCGTCCACCGGTTGCATGCGTGTCCTCACCGTGCGCTGTCCAAGTCGCGTCAACCAACGGATACGCCACTTATCCGAAAGCCGAAAGGAAGCCCGTCAACGGGAGGGGAAGCATCGGAGAGGAGTGGACGAGACAGCCGTCCCGCCCAGAAGGGACGTGCGTCAGCGGCGACTCACGTCATGCCGAGGCCGCGGACCAGGGACACGAAGGCAACGCCCCGCTCCTCATAGTCCGCAAATTCGTCGAAGCTTGCACAGGCAGGAGAGAACAGCAACGTATCTCCGGGCTGTGCCGCATGCAGTCCAGCGTTCACGGCCTCCGCAAGGCCGGTGCAGCGCGTGCAGCGAGAGACGCCCACGCGTTCCAGGTGCCCCTCGAGAAACGCGGCGGCTTCGCCGAACACGACAACGTGGCGCACGTTCGACGAGGCGATGTGCTCGGCGAGAGCCTCGTAGCCCTCCGCCTTGTGGCGACCGCCGAGGAGGAGAATCACCGGTCCTGGCACGCTGTCCAGCGCCGCACACGCGGACGCGGCGTTGGTCGACTTCGAGTCGTTGATAACGCCGATCCCGTCAAGTGATCCCACATGCGCCAGCCGATGCGGCGCGGCCATGGCCTCGGCCACGGTGCGCGCTGCGATACGCGTCATCTCGAATGCCGGATCCCTGGCGCGACACGCGCACAGCGCCGCTTGGAGGTTGCTCAGGTGGTGCGCCGGAAGGCCTGCCGCGGCGGGGACGCCAGCAAGGTCCAGCTCATCGTAGAAGCTGCATCTGGACCGGCTCTCTGCGGCAAGCTGAGCGAGCCCCCTCGGAAGCACCGCCCAATCCTCAGGGCCCTGCTGGGCGAACAGCTTCCGCTTGGCGGCGACGTAGGCATCGTAGCTGCGATGGTACTCGACGTGGTCCGGACTGACGTTGAGCAACACGCCGACGTGCGGGCGGAACGACTCGCTCTGCGCCAACTGGAAGCTGCTGACTTCGAGAATGATGGTTGCCGCGGCACGCGCTTCCGTCAGCACGGAGATCAGTGGAACGCCGACGTTGCCGGCGACCACATTCGGCTCTCCGGCACTGTCGAGAAGGGCAGCGAGGAGACGTACCGTCGTCGTCTTCCCGTTGGTACCCGTGACGGCAATCATCGGGATTGGCGCCAACAGCGCCGCCGCGTACTCCACCTCTGATCGCACGGGGATGGAACGGCGACGGGCCTCAACGAGAATCGGATGGTCGGGCGGCACCGCTGGGCTAGGGATGACAAGATCACAACCCGTCAACGCTCGCCCGGTATGCCCACCCTCCTCGTACGCGACCCCGAGCCCTTCCAGTTCCCGCCGATCCTCGTCCTCCAACGCAGCGCCGTCGCTCACGTAGACAGCGATTCCAGAGCGCATGCAATGCCGCACCATCGCGCGCCCTGTGCGGCGGTACCCGAGGACGCACACTCGCATCGCGCTACGGCCGGGACCGGCCACCGAGGACGTCGTCGATACGCCCCTCGAGAACGACGGACGGGTCAAACCCATGGATATGCAACGCCTGCGCTGCCACGTCGTACAAAGCTCCCCGTGGGATCTTCCCAACGATCTCGCAATCGCTTATCGCAACACCATAGCGGCTCGCCTCCCGCTCGACAAGCTCGAGCACGCGGAGGATCGGCGTCTTGCGGTAGTTCGTGAGATTCATCGAGACCTGTACCGTGCCCCGCTCCAGCGCCAGCCCCAGCGCCTTGACATACCGTAGGCCTCCGCTGGAGTGCCGCACGGCAGCGGCGACCCTCTTGGCCACATCGAGGTCTCCGGATGCAAGGTTGATGTTGAATGCGATGAGGAACTCCCGTGCCCCAACAGCGACAGCTCCCGCGCTCGGATGCGGTGCTGGTGGACCGAAATCCGGAGTCCAGCGGGAGTCAGCCAGCTTGTCCGCAAGCCCCTCGAACCCGCCTTTGCGCACGGCGGCGAGGTTCCGACGGTGCGGAGCCGAAGCCGACTCCTCGTACAGCAGGACCGGCAACGCGAACCGCTCCGCGATCTTGCGGCCGACCGCCTGCGAGAGCGCAACGCACGCTTCCATGGTCGCCCCGCTGACCGGGATGAACGGGATCACGTCCACGGCGCCCATCCGTGGGTGCGCGCCTTGGTGCTCGCGAAGGTCAATGCGCTCGACCGCAGCAGCGACGAGACGAAGGACACCCTGTTCCAGCCCTTCCGGGTTCCCGACCAGCGTGATGACCGCGCGGTTGTGGTCCGCATCGCAACTCGCGTCGACCAGCCAGCATCCCTCTCCCTCAGCAGCCTGGGCCACTGCGTCGACAACCGTGGGGCGGCGCCCTTCACTGATGTTGGGCACCGACTCAATCAGCACACGCGCCATCGGGCGATCCTCCAAGCAGCAGCGACAGCGTGGCCTCGGCGGCCAACTCGCCGTCGACCCTCGCCTCCACGGCGGCGGACACCAAACGCAGGCGGCGTCGAACGAGCGTAGCCTTCAGCAGAAGGCTGTCGCCGGGCACAACGTGGCGTCGGAACCGGGCGTTGCGGATTCCCACAAGGTATCCCACGGCGCCGCCCTCGCGCGGAAGGAGGAGCGCTGCTGTCTGCGCCATCGCCTCGACAATGAGCGTCCCCGGCATCACGGCGGGAAGCGGTTCCGGGAAGTGGCCCTGGAAACAGGACTCGCCGAACGAGACGTTCTTGATCGCAACGACCCTCTCGGGCGACACCTCCACGAGGCGATCGATCTGCAGATAAGGGTAGCGCAACGGCAGCCGCGCGCGAAGATCCTCCCCGTGCTCACTCATCAGAAGTCGAAGTAGCCCGCCATCTCCTCGGTCAGCCCCGTGGTCAGGTTGTCTGCCGTATCTTCAGAGCCGTACACCAGACTCGTGTGCTGCGTGAACACGAGGTCATAGCCGTTCTCCTCGGCGTATTGCCGTGCCTTGCTCGAAATCAGGCTCCCCGCAAGCGACGTCATGGCGCTGTCCAGATTCCGGAAGTTGGCCTGTGCCTGCGCGTAGTTCGCCTGGAACGTCTCCGCGTCGACCACGCCAACCCTCGCCTGGGCGAGAAGCTGATCGATGATGCTCTTCAGGGTCGCCGCGTTGTCCTGAAGGGTCCTTGCCTGCAGCCGATCCTCAGCGCTCAGCAGGCCGAGAAGACCTTCCGCAGCAAAGATGGAATCGATCGTGACGCGCAGCGTACTGACATTGGCTCTGAGGAAATCGGTTTGGAGCTCCAGGCTGCGTGTGGCGTACTCCTCGGCGGAGATCGCCTCGCGCTGCCGTTCGGCGAGCAGGGCGCGGATGTCGTCGGCGATGTCCTCGGCCTCGTCACGGTCCTGTGCGCCGAGATCGTAGAACGCGCCTTTGAATACCGCTTCCGCATCGAAGTACCCGATGCGAAGCAGGCCCGGAGATGCTCCCTCAAGAGCGCGGATCCGCTGCTCGAGATCGCCGACATTCCCGCCGCCGCCCGAGGGAAGAGCGAACTGCAGGATCAGCGCGCCGACCGCCACCACCAAGGCGAGAATCGCAACAACGAGAGAGTTTTTTGACATGTGCTTCCTCCTTCTTCCGCCGGATGCATCGGATGCATCCGGGGATTATAGGGCCTGTTACACGAGGCCGTCACTGCTAGAACAAGGGACCGAATCCAAAGGTGAACCGAGGCACCCAGTCGATGTCCGGGCCGATCGGCCACGACACGTCCAGCCGAACCCGCACGCCTGCCGCGTCGAGTCCCAACTCGATGCCGAAGCTTCCCTTGAGAACGCTATCACACAGGCGCTCAAGATCGATCCCCCCGTCGATGAACAGGGCGGCCGAGAGCCCTTCGATCAGCCCGATGCGGTACTCGAGATTCGAGAAGAACAGCTGCTGAACTGTGTCCACGTCAGCCCCGCGGATGGTCGTCGCCCCGCCGAACTCGTACACCTGCGACACCGGCAGATCGACGCCCCACCCCATGACTACACGAACGGCAACGACCTGATCGCGGCTCTCCAGGAACGGCAGTGGCACGAGTACCGGAACGAACCACGACAGCTCCGCATCGGCCTTGACGAACTCCAGGCCGGGAGCGAATCCGCCAGCTTTCTCCACCGCGACCTTGCGCCTTGTGCCTGTTGTCGGGAACCGCGGGTTGTTGACATCATCGTAGCCAAGCCCGAACGTCACGGACTGCACGAGCTCGCTTTCCTCAGCGCCCAGCTCTCTTACGGTCTCGCGCTTGTAGGCCAGCGTCAGGCTCGTGTAGTCGGCCCACGGGTAGCTGACCTCCCCCCGTCCGCCGAACGTGACGAACCGTGCCTCCTCGCCTTCATCGCCCACGACGCGGCTATCGGTAGTCTGGTAGAGGTCGACCCCGACACGGTTGAACATGGGGAACACGGTGACGGTGCTGTAGCCCAGTTCGTACGTTGCACTCTCATCCGCCACCAAGCCTCGGCTATACGAGAGACGCAGATCCTGTCCGGTCCCGAACAGATTGAGTTGGCGGTAATCGAGCTCTCCGACGAGCCCGCCGCTGTCGGGAGAGAACGCAACCGACCCGTGGAGCCCACCGAGCTTCTCGGTCTCCACGATGGACACCGTGAGCGTGACCTCATCGCCATCCCATTCGGGGATGAGATCAATGGAATCGAAGTACCCGAGGGACATCAGCGCCTGGTATCCGACGGCCAGCCGCGAGCTGTTGGCGATGTCTCCGACGCGGATGTCCAGGCCCTTGGCGATCACGGCTTCCGCCGTACGGTCATTGCCTTCGTAGTGGATGGCTCCGACCCGCCCTTCGTGTACACGAACCTGGACAAGGCCATCGACCACGCCCTCCGCAACGAATCGCACCATGACGTACCCCGCACGGAAGTACAGCTCGTGGAGTTCCTTGAGCGCGTCGAGAAGCCGGTAGTTGTCCACCTCACCCTCAGGAAGGGCGGCGAGTGTGGCGTCCACGAGCCGCAATGGGTACTGCGTCACTCCCAGCAGTTCGATTCCCTGCGCCTCGACCGGGGAAGAGAGGGCGATCTGCTCCTTCAGCGTCCAAACCAGCGTCACACTGTCATTGGATGTTCCCGGCGCGAGCTCGAGATCTACCCCCTCGAAGAAGATGGAGCTCTTGAACGCCGTGCCGGTCGCCTGGAAAGTCGACGTGCGGAGCACCTTCCCCTCGGGAATCTCGATCAGCTCTCGGGCGACGTCCTCGGGAATCGTCGCCAGCCCACGGATCTCGTGCCCTGCCACGCGGCCTTCCAGCACTTGGATGCGCACCACGGCGGCAGGCTCGACGGGGGCGATGGTCACCAAGGCGTAGCCGCGATCCTCGTACACCTGAAGGATCTCGTCTACAGCCGCTTCCAGCCCGTCCGCGTTGAGCACGCGATCGACACGTACGTCGTTTCTCCGAAGGATCCGCCGCATCCGCCCCTCGGAGACGATGGGGCCGCGCAGAAGCGTAATCCCCAGTACCGATAACGTTTCATCGTTTACGTTTCCTGAGATCTCGATCGCCTCAACGACAGGATGCTCGGTGACCCGGAACACGATGGTGCCGTCCTCCAGAAACTGCGGAAGCACCTCGCTGAACCACCCCAGATCGAAGATCGCCTGCGATGCTTCCCTCACTTCCGTCTCCGAGATCTCTCGGCCGCACGCCCAGGGGATAGCCTGAAGGATCGTGCGCGTGCGGATCTCCTCGTTTCCTTCCACTCGGATGTCGGTGACATCAAAAGGGAACTCGACGGCGATGGCGCCCGAAGCCATCACCGCGGCTACTGTGAGGCCAAGGACTACCGACCAGGCCTTGCTCATGTGCCCTCCTCTATCGGCTAGCGTTCTGCGGCGACTCGATACTGCAGCGCCTCAGCGACATGCTGTGCCCGCACGGCACTGCACGCCTCCAAATCAGCAATCGTCCGAGCCACCTTCAGCACTCGATCGTATGCCCGTGCGCTGAGCACGTATCGATCGACCGCCAGCTCCAACAGGCGGCACGCCTCCCGATCGAGAGCGCACTGCTCGACCAGCTGCCTGTTTCCCAGGCGTGCATTGCACACACCGCCCGAGTGACCTGCCGAACGCTGCCATTGTATCCTCCGTGCGCGCTCGACTCGAACCAGCACAACCGCCGATGGCTCTCCCGCTGCACGCCCCGTCAGTTCGGATCTACGCAGCCGGGGAACCTCCACCGCGAGGTCCATTCGATCGAGGAACGGACCCGACACGCGGCGCCGATAGCGACGGATCTGCTGTGCACTGCATTGACACTCACGGCGACCGTCCCCGAGATAGCCACAAGGGCACGGATTCATTGCCGCTACCAGCGTGAAGTCGCACGGGTATCGGATGGATGTGCCGGCCCGCGAGAGCAGGATGGATCGCTCCTCGAGCGGCTGGCGCAACGTGTCGAGGACGCGCCGGTCGAACTCCGGGAGTTCGTCAAGGAAGAGGATCCCATGATGTGCGAGGGTGATCTCGCCAGGACCCGGCACACCGTGTCCGCCACCGACCATCCCTGCGTAGGAGATCGTGTGGTGGGGCGCGCGAAAAGGGCGCCAACACGCCAATGGAGCCGCGTCGTCCAGCAGTCCCGCAGCGCTGTAGATCCGTGTGACGTCGAGCGCTTCCTGATCCGTTACCGGCGGGAGGATCGTCGGGAGGCATCGGGCGAGCAGGCTCTTGCCGGCCCCCGGCGGGCCGACGAACAGAAGGTTGTGCCCCCCGGCGGCGGCGACCTCGAGGGCGCGCCGTGCCTGCTGTTGGCCCTTGACATCGGCGAGGTCGAACGCCAGGGAATCGGGCCTACGGGTGCGCCATGCCTGCCGATCCACCGTCGCCGGGGCGAGCGCTCGATCGCCACGGAGAAAGGCGACAGCCTCCTTCAGCGAGCCCACCGCGAAGACGTCGACATCCTCCACGAGCGCGGCTTCGCTCGCGTTGCGCTGCGGGACCACCACCGCATCGATGCCGGCTTCGCGCGCCGCCAGTGTGACGGGAAGAGCTCCTCGCACCCCCTGCACCGCTCCGTCCAGCGCGAGTTCGCCGACGAGCACTGCTTTCCGCTCGGGTGTCCTGAGCTGCCCGGAAGCCGCGAGGATGCCAACAGCCGTCGGCAGATCGAACCCCACACCTTCCTTCTTGAGGTCTGCTGGAGCGAGGTTCGCCGTAATCCGTTCGGGCGGGAAGCTGAAGCCGGAGTTCTTGATCGCGCTGCGCACCCGCTCTCGGCTTTCGATCACCTCCTTCTCCGGAAGGCCAACGATGTGGAAGCCGGGGAGCCCTCCGGTGACATCGCACTGCACTTCGATGAGCCGGGCCTCGATGCCCACGACCGCCGCGCTCAGGAGCCGTGCGAACATGCAGCTTCCGCGTCGAACGCAGCCCGATAGTGCCTGACCGCTCCTCCGCAGATCGTCACCACGTCGAAACGCACCGGCAGCTCACACTTCGTCATCCCCAGGTACGCACGCGTCGCATGGATCAGCCGTTGCCGCTTGCGCAGCGACAGCGCCGCCTCCGGACCTCCGAAGCTCCCCCCCGTTCGCGTCTTCACCTCAATGATCACCAACGTCTCCTCGTCGCGTGCAACGATGTCAAGCTCCCCAAGACGGCATGCCCAGTTGCGTTCCACGATGCGGTATCCGAGCCGACGAAGATGTCGACACGCGGTTTCCTCGCCCCGCACGCCCCGTTCTCGCGAGCTCTCATCGTGCTCTATCATGTGAGAGTACTGTACCGGATGTGCTATCTGATTTGCAATGCGTTACGATACACCGCGTTGCCGCACGCCCGCGGGTCGGCTACCATCTGCCAAAAAGGAAACGAAAAGGGATGGGCGTAGTCTTCAAGGGCGTCACCGCATGGCTTCCACCACCTGACCAGGTCGCCACCGTCGACATCCGCGTGGACGGACGGACCATCGAGTCGATCCGTTCGCCGTCCGCCAAGGTCGATCCTTCGGATACCGTTCTGCAGGGCGATGGCAAGCTGGCCCTGCCAGGGTTGATCAACAGCCACTCACACGCTGCGATGAGCTTGCTGCGGGGCATCGCGGACGACGTTCCTCTCCATACGTGGCTTCACGATCACGTGTGGCCCGTCGAGCAGCGGCTCACGGAAGAGGATGTCTACTGGGGGACGATGCTTGGCCTCATGGAGATGATCCGCAGCGGAACGACGCAGATCGCCGACATGTACTTCCACGTTGATGCCGTGGGACGAGCCATCGCGGATATCGGCATGCGGGCTACGATCAGCTACGGGGTCGTCGCGGACGCGATGGACGATCGCGGCCGCAGCGAGCTGGCCGCGGCCGAGCGCGCCGTCGACGTATGGCACAACGCTGCCGATGGACGGATTCGCTGCGCGATAAGCCCCCACGCAATCTACACCTGTGGCGAGGAGGTGTGGAAGGCGGCGATACGGCTTGCGCAACGGTATACTCTCCCGATACATACACATCTTGCCGAGACGAAAAGGGAGGTCGATGACTGGGCTCAAGTGCACGGAGTGAGTCCGGCAGGAACACTGGCACAGCTCGGCGCTCTGGACGTGCCGCTGATCGCTGCCCACTGCGTCCACGTGAGCGAAGAGGATGTGGAGTTGCTGGCAACGCACCACGCGACCGCGGTGCATTGCCCGTGTAGCAATGCCAAACTGGCCAGTGGCCTCGCTCCGGTTCCGGAGCTTCTTCGAGCGCAAGTGAACGTGGCCCTGGGAACGGACGGAGCAGCGTCGAACAACAACCTCGACATCTGCCGCGAGATGCGCGTGGCACTCCTATTGCAGAAGGCGACAACGCGGGACGCAACGGTGCTCGATGCGGGATCGGCGCTTGAGTGGGCCACGCGGAACGGAGCTCGAGCCCTTGATCAGGCCACGGGGCGGCTGGCCCCGGGGGCACGAGCGGACATTGTGCTCATGGAGATGGATGAGACCAACGTGCTTCCGCCGCACGACCCGGTCTCTGCCGTGGTCTATGCGTCTCATCCAGGCAACGTCACTGACGTGATGATCGATGGGCGATTCGTCCTCAGGGATCGGCAGCTGCTGACCGTGGACGAACGGGAAGCCCAAACACAGGCAAAGGCTCGCAGCGGACGGCTGCGGACGTGAACTGCAGCGTGCATCGCTGCAGCAAGGAAACCGGCAACCGAGAAGGCCCATGCTGGGACGCAGGCCACGCCGCGCCTCGGGACTGGGCGTCAAGGAGGGAACATGGGACTTTCCCAA
>Ga0272441_10010796_pt1 | contig 13722 bp, 14 predicted proteins | sample SSMProp6N_FD_193582 | JGI IMG/M metagenome (GOLD analysis project Ga0272441, IMG submission 193582) | Marine sediment archaeal communities from Little Sippewissett salt marsh, Falmouth, MA, United States - SSM-Prop-6N | ecosystem: Environmental > Aquatic > Marine > Wetlands > Sediment ... | reverse complement strand
TCAATGTCCATGGTGTCAAGCCCCATTTCAACCGTTCGTTTGCGAAACTGCAAAAAAGAAGACTCAACGTATTGATTTCTTGGTCTACTTTTTGCTGTTTACTGAACAGAAAAAGGCAAACAAATGCATACAGCAGAGGTGGAATCATGAAAATTGCAATTACGACCCAGGGAAGAACATTGGACAGCACCGTCGCTGACTTTTCTGCTTTCGACGGGGGGTTGATTATTTATGATTCCGATACGCTCAAGTTCACGTATCGCACCTATTCCGCCAGTCCGGGTTCCACTTCACAAAACGGCATCCCTTTCGGAAAACGATTGACCGATGCCGGCGTTGATGTTCTCGTTGTGGGTGAGATTGCCGCACAAATTGCTCGACTGCTGGGTAGCTGCGGCATCAAAATCTACGCGTGCATCCGTGCTACCGCCCGGGATGCCATCAACGGCCTAAAACTGAACAACCTCCAACGGATAGACAGCAACGCCCCCTAAAACATTTTGCGGCATCAAAAACAGAGCCCAATCCTCAAAATGGCGGTCCCATGGAACCGTAGATCCGGCCCTCAGCGACGCGGGATCTCTTCCCGAAACAGCATCGAACCCACAGATGAACCTCCTTTACCTGTGACAAATTGGGCGCTTGCTCCCTTTCCGATCGAATGCCTTTTTCTCTTCTTCTTCATCAGCGCCAAAAGTTCTATTTCGAGGGCAAGCCTGCCTTGCGGTTTGTGCCGGTTGGATTGACTATACCATTGCAATATGCAAAGATTGGGGAAAAATACTGTTGCGTATTGCACGAATAGAGTTCAGTTTCCAGAGGTGACCCGATGGACCGCTTAAACAATGAGTATCACGATGTCATTCTCGATTCGATCAACGAAGGTGTATTCACCATCAACTTAGATTGGCGAATCACATCATTTAACCGTACGGCCGAACGGGCAACCAAAGTCTCACGCCACGAAGCCATCGGCCAGCCTTGCCGAGAGGTCTTTCACGCCAACATTTGTGAACAAAACTGTGCATTGAAAAAAACGTTCGAAACGGGTCAACCGGTCGTCAACAAAAACGCTTTCATCATCAATCTTAAAGGCCAGCGTGTGCCCATCTGTATCTCAACGGCCATATTGCGAAGCGACAATGGAGAAATCATTGGCGGTGTGGAAACCTTTCAGGACCTCAGTCAAGTGGAGCAATTACAAAAACAGCTCCAAAGCAGCTATACGTTCGAAGATATCGTTGGCCAAAGCATTGAGATGAAACGTCTGTTCGAACTGCTTCCATTGATCTCGAAAAGCAGCAGCAATGTCTTGATCGAAGGTGCCAGCGGCACGGGGAAAGAACTTTTCGCGCGTGCCATCCACAATCTTTCACACCGCAAAAATGAACAGTTTGTGCCCGTTAATTGCGCCGCACTACCGGACACCCTTCTGGAAAGCGAGCTTTTCGGCCACAAGGCCGGAGCTTTTACGGATGCCAAGCGAGACAAAGCCGGTCGTTTTAGACTTGCGCACAAAGGAACCATCTTTCTGGACGAAATTGGTGACATCTCTCCGGCGATGCAGATCCGGTTGCTGCGGATACTGCAGGACGGCATCGTCGTTCCGTTAGGGGCTGAAAAACCAATACCGGTGAATGCACGCGTCTTGGCGGCAACCAACAAAGACCTTTTCTCTTTGGTGCAAAAAGGTGCCTTTCGAGATGATTTGTACTATCGAATTCGGGTTGTTCACCTCAAACTGCCCGATCTGCGTCAGCGCCGAGAAGACATTCCCCTTTTGATTCAGCATCTGATCGAAAAGTTTAACCGCTTGGAGAAGCGAAACATTGCAGGTGTATCGGCCCAGGTGATGGCCATCCTCATGAAGCACCCGTTCCCGGGCAATGTTCGAGAACTGGAAAATATTATCGAGCAGGCCTTTGTTCTCTGCCAGGGAATGACAATTCGACAAAAACACCTTCCGCCTGAATTGCGGGCGGCTAAAATAGCAGGTGGTGATCGCCTTGAGCAGTTGAGCCTTAAAGCGATGGAACAGTTCGTGATTACGGACGCTCTGCAGCGCAACCACGGGAATCGGAAGCATGCCGCCCGTGATCTGGGCATTGACCCGAGCACACTTTACCGCAAGATCAGATCCTATCACATCCTCGTGCCGGAAACAGATGGCCGCTGCAAAAAAAATAATCGTGCATAATGCAATGCATGGCGTGCATGACCATCGCCAATCCCCGTTGGACCCTCCCTTCCGATCTCATAATCCATTGTACTTATAAATAGATAACAGCACCCCCCTTCAACGCGGGCACACCATAAAACGGGTTTTGCATTGGCACAATCGTTGCTGCGATATTTAGCAAATGCCAATAACTCTACAGGAATAAAAAAATGGAAACAACACATCGTTTGGATGCGTCCACGGGAGATGTCATATTATCCATGCTGGAAAGACAACCGTGCACGATCCGGCAGCTTGCCGAACAGTGCTCCAGCAGCAGGTATGAAATCACCAAACATCTCTCCAAGATGTCTAAAAAGGGTCTGATCATGGTCAAGTACATCAATGGTCAAATCATTGTTTCAAGTAAAAACCCGATGAACAACTGAGGTTTCGGCAGGGGCCGTTTACCGCTTCATTGAGCTTTTTCTAAAAAGGAGGAAGCCGTGCGACTACGATTCACTTATTGCCTGTTCATACTGTCCCTTGTGGCTGTCTTTGCAAGTTCAGTTGGCAGATCTCAGGAAGGCAGCAATGACGAATGTTTCTACGAGAACAGCCTGCATTACACGGCCAATGGGATGGCATACTGGTACGGCAAGGAAAACGGGGGGCTGGAAAAGCTGACCGGCATTCCCTATACGGACCTGGGCTGTATCAATTGTCATGCCGCCGGTTGTGATCGATGCCACAAAGCAGAACAAGGCAACGAGAATTGCAAATCGAGCTACTACTCCACGAGCATGGCATCAAATCAGGCACTTTGCATGGGCTGCCACGGCCGGGAAAAGGCGATGATTCGTCTGGATCACAAAGCCAATCAGGAGGATATTCATATTCAACAGGATATGGTGTGTACCGATTGTCATTCCCAACGGGAAATGCACGGCGATGGAACCCCGTATATCTCTTTGAAACAGGCTGGCGCCATGGATACGGCCTGCGAAAATTGCCACGACGACATTACACCCACGGAATCGCATACGGTTCACAAGGATCGATTGGATTGTAAAGCCTGCCATGTTCGCCATGTGTTGAGTTGCACGAACTGCCATTTCGATACGCTTGTAAAAACGGGAAAACGAAAAGCCCTTCCCGTTTCCGGTTGGCTCTTTCTGATGAACTACAACAACAAAGTGACGTCGGCCAGTATGCAGACGTTCGTTACCGGCGGCAACAAAACCTTCCTCATGTTTGCACCGCACATGAGCCATTCGATCACTAAAAAAGGTCACGCCTGCGACGACTGTCATGGATCGAAAAATGCTGTTGCCGTACAGAAAGGAAAAATCAGGCTCACCTGGTTGAAAAATGGCCAGTTGATCAACGAAAAAGGCATCATACCGGTCTTTGACGGCGTTGACTATCAATGCGTCTATCAAAACTTCAACGACGGGAATTGGATACCCATCAAAGCACCGCTGAAACCGGTAATTCAATATGCGGCCTTTGGTAAACCGCTTACAACGGAACAGCTGGAAAAAATGGCGCGGCAACAGTCCGTTCCGCCTTTACAGATAAAATAGGTCAGGTTTTTTTCCTATCAATCAACTTGGACAAGGAGTCAAAAAAATGGAACAGATCAAAACGGCCAAAACCACTCAAGCAAAAACCGCTGCGAAGACATCCCCTGCAAAAGCGAACAAAGTAGCGGATCCAGTGGCAGCCTCCATTGATGAGGCGACCCAGCAAATGATCCAACGCGCACATGAATTGAAGATCGAAACGGTGTTCGATCGTGCGGTCAACATGAAACAGTGTAATATCGGGACCCAGGGCACGTGCTGCAAAAATTGCGGCATGGGGCCCTGCCGGTTACCCTTGCCCAAAGGCGGGATCGAGGGTGAAGATACCCGTAAGGGATTGTGCGGCGCCACGGCAAACACCATCGCAGCCCGCAACTTTATTCGCATGATTGCCGGTGGCGCTGCAGCCCATTCGGATCATGGACGTGGTGTGGCGGAAGTATTCTTGACCGCCGCGCGAAAAGAGTCCGCAGATTACAGGATCAAAGACTTCAACAAAGTGTTGGCCATTGCACCCTATTTTAACGTGGCAACGACGGTCGAAGGCGAAGATGGACCGGTTGACCGTGATCTGGATGAAATCGCACTTGAGGTAGCAGAAAAGGCGATCAATGAATGGGGAAAAAGTGAAGGTGAGCTGATGTACCTGAAACGCGCCCCCGAAGCGCTGTATGAAAAATGGAAAAAGAAGGGCGTACTTCCCAGAAACATCGATCGGGAGATCGTAGAGATCATGCATCGGACCCATATCGGCGTTGACCAGGATTACAAGAACCTGATGAAACAGGGAACCCGCGCGGCCATTGCCGACGGTTGGGGCGGTTCCATGCTGGCAACCGATCTGCAGGACGCACTTTTCGGCACCCCTTATCCGATTCAGTCGGAGGCCAATCTCGGCGTGATGAAGGAAGACCACGTCAACCTCGTCATTCACGGCCATGAACCAATTTTGTCGGAAATGATCGTCGCCATTGCCCAAAAACCGGAGATGCGCGAGTACGCCATATCCAAGGGTGCCAAAGGGATTCAGCTTTGCGGGATTTGCTGCACCGCCAATGAAGTGCTCCAGCGTCACGGTGTTCCCCTGTGCGGCACCTTTCTCCAGCAAGAACTGGCTATAATTACCGGTGCCTGTGACGCGATGGTGGTGGACATTCAATGCATTTTTCAGGCCGTGGCCAACGTGGCCAATTGTTTCCATACCAAACTGATAACAACGCACCCCATTGCACGTATGGAGCAGGAGAACGTGATTCACATTGAATTCGACGAGCACCATGCCATGGAAGACGCCGAACGAATCGTCAAAATGGCCATCGAAAACTACGAAAACCGGGGCGCCGATGTAATGATCCCGAAACAAAAAGGGATGCAGGTCGCCGGTTTTGGTGTCGAGTCCATTCAGTATCATTTGGGCGGTACCTTCCGGGGCAGCTACTACACGCTGAACGACAACATCATCAATGGCCGAATCCGCGGTATTGCGGGTGTGGTCGGCTGCAACAATGCCCGCACCCGGCACAATGAAGGGCATATTCAGGTGGTCAAGGAATTGATTAAAAACGACGTCATTGTCCTGACAACCGGGTGCAATGGAATTGCTTGCGCAATGGAAGGACTGTTGACGCCCGAATCAGCCGGTGTTTTCTGCGGTCCCGGCCTCAGAGAAGTCTGCGAAACCGTCGGCATCCCGCCGGTGCTGCATTTGGGTTCTTGTGTGGACAACAGCCGCATCCTTCTGGCCGCGACGGAGGTCGTCAAAGCCGGCGGCTTGGGCAATGATATCAGCGACCTTCCGGCAGCTGGCAGCGCCCCAGAGTGGATGAGTGAAAAAGCGATCAGCATTGGTCACTACTTTGTCTCTTCGGGTGTCTACACCGTTTTCGGTGTAGGGTTGCCTGTCACCGGTGCACCGGTTTTTCAACAATACATCTTTGAAGAATTCGAGAAAATTACCGGCGGGATGTGGGACCTGGAGGTCGACCCGGTAAAGCATGCCCAGAAAATGATTGCCCACATCGATAAAAAACGCAAAGCGCTCGGCATCGACAAGGCAAGAGAGAGAACAATGGTGGATATGGCCGCACGCAGAGAACTCGAATCCGCATAAGGGAGCTATATCGTAACGGAACAGTGCGGGGTTGTCTGCTGAGTCGATCGCACCTGAAGCGAGGAGTGATGTGCGGACGATACGGTGGATCGAAAAAATGTACGAACACAACAAGGGGTGAAGCCAACCACTGGATTCACCCCGTTCCGTTTCATCCTTTTGCAAAAGCGTTACAGTCCTTCGACATCAAAGCAAACCGGAACAGTACGAAAGACTTTCCCGAACCCACCTGTACACTTCACCGGCTTCTCGTTGCGTGTAGGCAAGAGAATCCGATCTTTCAAGCTGCGCAAATTCAGGGCAAAACACCCCGTATCAAATAATAGTTGCAGACCGTAACCAGGCACCAGATGGCTGGGGGGGAGAGCGCTTTTTCAATGGACCGATCGAACAGAATGGAAAGGCGCGGAGGGAACTCGTCATTGCCGAACCAAAGAAGATAGTAAACGGGAATGCGGGGAAGCGGCAAAAGCCGGAACGCACGATCGCCCATCTTTTCAATTTGCCCTCCCAGATGTTTACCTGCGTTGGTGAAACCGTTGGGATCCTCACCGAAACGAGACAAAAAGGTCGATTTTCTCAGCTGACTGCGGCCGGTGAAATAGTGCGCATCAAGCAGATCGTCTACGCTTATCAGGTCATTCCTCATGGGGTGAAGGGAGGTCACCTGCGCAAAGTAATCCAGAACGACCAGTTCCAGAAGTCGTATGGGAAATCGTTTCCATTGTTGCTCTTCTTTGATTCGAAGGCATTGGGAAGCCGTGTCGACGAGAAGGTGTTGATTGAAAAAAGGAAAGGATAGAAAACCCGATACCGGTTCGATATCCGCCATGGTGAAATTGGCAAGTTGCCCGACATCTTTTTCGGCGATGACCTTCCAGAGGGAATCGTCCTTTTCAACGGGCCGCCCCGATGGATCAACGGCAGGAGGCCCTTCATTGCGGCGGCGGTGCTGCATCTCCAGAAAAGGCTCTCCGTAGGGATACGCTGATCCTGAAAAATTACCGCAGGGGAATGAGGCGCAGTCCCTTGAGCAATAGTCGATATGATTGAGGCGCGCACATTCGAGAATCGCGCAGGGATGTCCGAGAATCCGCTTTTGGGCCGTGCTTTTCCGTGCAGCGAGTTCGCTGCGCCCGGGTCCGCAGGACGAACAGTGCCCCAACAGATTGAGTTGGCAGACATCGCAGTTGATACCGCAAGCGCCGGTTGCCATGGGTTCTCCTTATCGGAGGGTCATTTCCCTTAGATCGTACCTCCCGCCGTTTTCCAACTTTTCGTCCAACACGAGTTGAATGAGTTTCCCAGCTGTCCACTCAGGTGAAAACAGCGCGCCGCTTTCCTTTAATTGAACGAACTTCTCCACCTGTTCGAATTGATCGTGGGTGCAGGCACGGATTTTATCCTGCATCCCCGTGTCAACCGTTCCCGGAGCTATGGCACAAACATGGAAGGTTGAATCGATCCGCGAGAACTCCAGCGACATGGCTTGGGTGGCCATGTCCAGCCCGGCTTTGGATGCCCCGTATGCGGACCACCCGAAATAGGGCGTGTGGCTGGCTCCGGAGGTGATATTGACGATCCACTTTTTGCAGGGGAAAGGCATTGCGTAATGAAAGAAATGCCGGGAGAGAATCAGAGGGGCAATCAGGTTTACACTGACGTTTTGGACCAACAGGTCGTCCTTACAAGCCCAGATGGGAGAAATCGGGTCCAGAACACCGGCATTGTTGATCAACACCACCTTTTCAAGATGTTCAAGCTGCCTCGCGTCCAGACGGATGGCGTCAAAGACCGAAGCAAGGTTCGCGCTGTCGTTTAAATCGATGAAAATATTCTGATGGCGTCCTTTGAGGCAGGCAGCACTTCTGGAAAAAGAGACGACGAAACTCTGCGGTTGTTCCAGTGATTCGCGCAAAAGCGCCTTTCCGATTCCACGGGTGGTGCCGGTAATGAGAAACAATCGTTTAACGGGTTCAGTCTTCATTGCCTTTTGTGTTCATCGTTCATTTTACCTGAAACACAGGAGGATCGATCCGGCTTTGCCTGCAGCGAGGGCAGCGGCCCGGCTTTGTGAGGCGGCGCCTGTCGGTAAACGTATGCCCGCAGGCAACACAAGAGCTCGGTGTGACAACAAAGGTTCGCTTTTGGGCGATCATACTTTTTTGAATGTGGACAAGATGTTGGTAAACGTCTTTTTCCGGCAACCCTATTGCCTGTGAAATGTCCAGTGCAGTCATGGCTTTTTCGGCCAGCAACGCCACCATTTGTTGACGTAACGTACCGCTCTTTTTTTTCACCTTTCCCAGGAAATCAACCATCAGGCTGTCTTCCTGGCCATGGCAGCTTCAATGAAAGCAATCACACCGGGTAAGCAATCCACAATTTCTTGCGCACAGGTTTCGTAGGCTGCCAACGGCAAACCGTAAGGGTCTTCGATCTCCGGATAGGAACGACCTTCATCAAAGCTGCCCAGCAACTTTGCATATTTACAGCGAAACAGGAAAAATTGATGCACGATTTTCAGATGAAACGTTTCCATTACGAGAACCAGGTCCGACGCCCTCACCATCTTTGCATCCAAAAGCCTGGCCCAATGTTGATGGATATCCGCCCCGTATTTGGCTGAGGCCAGAACAGCGTTTGGTTCGGCTCGGTTTCCGTGCAATCCCTGGGTACCGGCGGAATGAACGGAGACGAAAGGTTTCAATGCGTGTGGCAATTGTGCCCTGAGAAGACCTTCTGCCATGGGGCTTCTGCAGATGTTTCCGGTACAGACCATAAGTACGGTAAACTTTTTCATGCGCAGACTATAAAGTTGGATGCCCTCTATGTCAATCGGTTCAATGCTGCGCAATCGCTGCCAATGGGGCTGGACAGTTCAATTGGGAAGCGTGTTTTATAGGTGGGCAGGAAAAAGGTCGTACGCCAAAAACCTTCCGAGAGAAGGATTTTGGGGTTGTTTTTCAGGAAATCCGGGATGAGATGATACCAACGGTATCCTGCAGATGCAAAACAACCGGAACAGTCTCTGGCAAGCCCCACTTGTTTTGCAGCCGCAAGGGCCGCATCCCGGCGGCAGCGAGAGCCGAAAACGGATTTAAAAATCCGCTTGTTCGGTCCGTAAAGAATCAACTGGTCTCTCATCTTCTTATACTCCTGATAACGGGAGCGGGCATCCAACTGGGTAAACAAGGTCAACAGACAAAGGGACGCGGAAACAGCAATTCGAAGGGGATCTGACGCCACCGAGAGGGCAACCCCAAAAAGCGCTACTAGTTCAACCGCGGTCATCAGATGAAGCAGTCTACCCGCGGCCAGATAAGGACGAATCATACGTACCTGCTCCTGACAGCCATGAAAGATCGAATAGATTGATATCACCAGATACTGGCCGTAAAAAAAAAAGTCAATCAGTGCAACGCGTTCAAGTACGCTTACCCTGTGAAGTGAACTGTCCGAGGTTGATCTTTTGAAGGGGTTTTACTATATTAAGTAGGTTTCGGATCGTTTTTTATATGATCGGCCTTTTCAATCTTGGAGATTCTCATGTCCGACCCGCGAATCCTATTTGTAGATGATGATCGAGACATCCTGGCTATGGTCGAACAGTATCTGACGATCAAAGGGTATGATGTAATCACTGTGGACAACGGCATAGAAGCCGTTGGGCTCGTCAAAGAGAAAAGCATCGATATCGTTTTCACCGACTACAAAATGCCTGAGTTCAACGGCCTGGAGCTTTTGGTCGCCATAAAAAAATACCGCCCCCAGACCGAGGTCATTATCGTCACCGGCTACGCATCGATGGAATCTGCCATTCAGGCCATGAAATTCGGAAGCTACGACTATCTTCAAAAGCCATTCAAGCTGGATCATCTCAGACTGATCATCGACCGGATCGTTGAAGAAAAAAAGATCAAGAACAAAATCCAATTGATCCGCAAAAGTGCCCGGGAGCGACACCAGTATGGCGATTTAGTCGGCTTCTGCCCCAAGATGAGAGAAATTTATGAGGTGATCGATACGCTCAGCATCGAAAACCCAACAGTATTGATCCAGGGGGAAAGCGGAACAGGAAAAGAGTTGACAGCGCGAACCATACACAAAAACAGCGACAGAAAAGATCGACCCTTCCTTGTCGCCAACTGCAGAAGCCTGGATGACGAGTCCAAATCGGTCGATGAAATCGATTCCCATTTTTCCGAGCTATTGGCTTCCGTCAACGAAGGGACCCTGTACCTGGACGAGATTGCATCGCTCTCATCGGTTGTGAGGGATCGAATGACGGCTCTGCTGGAAAAATCCGCCAACAAATTCAACCAGTCCGTACGCGTTATTGCGGGAACCAGCCACGAAATGGATGAAATCATCTCTGCGGGTGCTGTCCAAAAGGATTTTCTGGATCTTTTCCAAGCTGTTTTGATTAAACTTCCACCTCTTCGGGAACGCAAAGAAGACATCCCGCTGCTGATCAATCATTTTCTCTATAGAAAGAAATCAGGATCCAACCTTACAATTTACGGCATCAGGCCTTCTGCCATGGACATATTGATGAAATACCACTGGCCGGGCAATCTGATCCAACTACAAAACGTGATCGAGCGCGCTTATGCCATGGGCGTGGAGAACACCATTGGTCCGGAGGACCTTCCCGCTGAAATCCGCACGTTCAGCACCATCTCCAAAATGGGCTAAGGATCCATACTTCCATGGTAGACATCCTTTTAATCCAACCCCCCATAGAGGATTATTACCATACTGCCAAACGGACAATTCCCTACGGGTTGGCCCTTATCGCCGCTGCGCTGTCCGAAAGAGGCTACTCCGTTTCCCTTCTGGACGCTCTGGCGAACGGAAAGACGCGCGTCATTCCAACACCGAAAGAGCTGTCCCAAGCAAGGGACTACTACGGTCGCCCCGACCAGGGTCCATTCGCCCTGTTCCACAAATTCCGCCACTACGGGTACAGCCTCGACCATATCGGCAATGAGGCCAGGTCCTCCAAGGCATTTCTTGTGGGCATCTCCTCGCTGTTCACGGCCTACAGCGATATGGCCATGGCTGTCGCACGGCAAGTGAGAAAACGCCATCCGAACTGTTCCATTGTAGTCGGCGGGCACCATCCAACGGCACTTCCGGAGGCCGTGCTCTCCGAAACGGCCGTTGACTTCGTGTTGAGGGGGGACGGGGAAGCAGGGTTGCCGGATCTGGCAGATGCGTTGAAGCAAGGAAATTCCCCGGTCAATGTACCGGGGATCGCCTTTCGAAATCCGGACGGCTCCCTTCATGTGAGCGAACCCGCCATATGCCGTCATCTGGAGCGCCTCCCCGCACCCGATTTTTCTGCGATCCGAAGACGTTCTTATCAGCGGTTCGGAAAAGACAGCATTTCGATCACCGCGGGGAGAGGCTGCCCGTTCAACTGCAGCTATTGCGCTACCGGCAAAAATTCCTGGATGGGCTACAGAAGACGCACCGTTTCGTCCGTGCTGGATGAAATCCGATTGGCTTCGCAAAGCAGGTCGATCGGATTTATCGATTTTGAAGATGAAAACCTGACCATGGACCGCAGGTGGTTCCTTGACCTTATGGAAGGAATTCGCGGGCATTTTGGGGAAAAACTGCCAGAGCTCAGGGCCATGAACGGCCTTTACCCACCGACGCTCTCACATGAAGTGGTGCAGACCATGAAAATCTCAGGATTCAAGACGTTGAACCTGTCCCTGGGCAGCACCGACAGCGTCCAGCTCAAACGATTCAACCGCCCCGACGTCAGAAACGCTTTCGACCAGGCACTACAGTCCGCCCGAGACCAGGCCCTATCTGCCGTAGGCTATATCATCGTCGGTGCACCGGGCCAGGATCCGACGTCATCCGTTGAGGATCTTTTGTATCTGGCCCGAAGACGCGTTTTGGCAGGCGTCTCTGTTTTCTACCCTGCACCGGGTAGTGCTGATTACCTACGATGTGCCGATCTGGGCCTATTACCGTCCTCTTTTGCAGCAATGCGGGCCACAGCCTTGCCGATCGAACAGCGCACGACCCGAACCGACTCGGTCACGCTGTGGCGATTGGGCAGGCTTCTCAATTTCATCAAATCCACCCTCGCCGACGGCTTTGGGCTGCCTGCACCAGCCTCTGTCGGCAACCGAATCGATCCGGCTATGTCCCGGCAGGAGAAAGGGCTGCTTCTACTGGCCGGATTTTTGAAGGATGGCTGGGTCAGAGGGATTGAACCCGACGGTACGGTCTACCGCCATCATACCTCCACCGAGCTTTGCGAACGATTTTTGAAAGGAGTGAAAAGCAGACCGGTGATCGTTTGTTAGCCGCATGCATAAAAAAGAACTCCTGTTCCACTGTGGATTCAATGCCCTGATGCGTAAAAATGGCCGATCACCATCACCAGCCCGAAACCTGCGAGAACACTTCCTGAGATTCGGTTGATCCATGTCATCCATGCTCCGTTCATCCGATGCCGAAGCAGACTGCTGAAAGTGGTGAGGATAACCCACCATGCGGTAGAACCGGTGAACACACCGGCGACCAGGCCAACGGCTTCCAAAGGGCCGGTCCCTTCCCTGCCAAGCCCCATGCCAGCGAACACTGCGGTAAAAGAGAGGATGGTCATCGGGTTGGTGAGTGTCAGGAGCAAAGCGGAAAAATACCCTTTGGGCGCATCGCTGAGAACCTCAGGCGCTCGGGATGCTTCCTTCACCGTCAGAAATATGCGCAGGCCCAGGTAACAGAGAAAACAACCTCCGAAAAGTTGAATCCATTCTCGCTGCCCAACCACCATCGCCGTAAGACCGGCAAGGCCAAAACCGGCCAGGCTGCCGTATATGGCATCGGCGGAAGCAGCCCCCAGTCCGGTCATCATTCCAGAGGTCCATCCGCCCGAAAGGCTTCGCTGAATGCAGAGAATGCCGATGGGGCCCACCGGGGCTGCAATGGCAAAACCGAATATCAACCCTTTGACAAAAAACGAAAAATCCATGGCAATCACTTTCCGAAATTGGTAGGTATGCGTAAAAGGGTATCTCGATTGTTTGGCCATTTCCATAGACAATCCACGGTTATCAGGCTAGCAAAATTAAAAAAGGAAGGTTTCTCGACCATGAACCTTCAAAAACAAAAACTCCTGGATCAAATCGGGCGAAAAATTCTGGCCGTTTTGCAGAAAAACGCTCGAACGCCCTTGTCCCGTATCGGTGACAAAGTGGGATTGTCTGCACCTGCGGTTGCCGAAAGGGTGAAGAAGCTGGAGGAAGCGGGTATCATTAAGGGTTATCACGCGAGGATCGATCCTCTCGCCTTCGGCCAATCGATTGCCGCCTTTATCCATTTGACAACCGATGCGAAAAACTATCCCGCGGTGAAATCGATGGCCCGCGAAGTAACGCAAATCGACGCCTGCCATCATATAAGCGGCGAAGCGTCATTTATCCTTCATGTCTGCACGAGCAATTTGGTGGAGTTGGAGTCTGTAGTGGGAAAATTAAGTCCTTACGGGCAAACACAAACATTCATCGTATTGTCCAGCCCGGTGGAAAAACAAGTGCGTGTGCCCCTATAGAGACCATCAATCCTCCGTGTTTACAACCTGGCGGACACGGATGGGCCTTTTTTTGGGTTTCGGGGACAGATTGTTGTTGAGTAAAAAGCCTTTCAGCCACCCCTTGGCCTCCTTTGCATGCTCCCGGTCTGAGTAATACGCTTTAATGCCGTCAATTTCATGGTAGACCGAATCCACCCGCTCCCAAATGTTAGGTTCCATTTTGGCTTCCAACACGAACAAGACATTTTTGGCCTCCACGGCTACGAGCCGAATATCCGGACCCAATTTTTTTTCCAGTCGCTGGATC